>PPYF01671012.1_pt1 | contig 17832 bp, 20 predicted proteins | sample 1559871 | NCBI WGS metagenome assembly PPYF01 (sample SAMN08240021, study PRJNA423297) | Human gut metagenome, whole genome shotgun sequencing project.
GATCATGTCCATGTCATGATGCCCTTCGCGCTCGGCTCTGCCGCGGCTAGGCTTGCTCATGAGCTGGGGCTCCCTCTCACGGCGGGATTTCACTGCCAGGCGGAGAACTTCACCGGTCATATCTTTATGAAGAATTTTTCCCCCGCCAATCGGATCGCCTATCACGTGTTTTATCGAAATCTCTATCGCTACTGCGACTGTATCCATTACCCGTCCCAGTTTATCTGCGACACCTTTGAAGCGATCGTCGGCCCAACGCAGCATCGGATCATCTCAAACGGCGTGAATCAGATTTTTCAGCCGAAACCGGCAGAGAAGCCGAAAGAGCTGAAGGGCCGGTTTGTCGTGCTGTTCACCGGCCGGTACAGTCCAGAAAAAAGCCACAAGGTTCTGATCGAAGCTGTGGCCAGATCCCGCTACAAAGATGAGATCCAACTGATTTTTGCCGGCGACGGGCCTCTCAGGCAGAGCCTGGCGCGGCAGGCCAAGCGCCGGGGCGTTCACGACCCGATCTTGAGGTTTTATAGCCGTGAAGAGCTTGTAAAGGTCATCAACTACGCGGACCTCTATGTCCATCCCGCCGAAATCGAGATCGAAGCCATCGCCTGTCTGGAGGCCATCGCCTGCGGCAAGGTGCCCCTGATCGCCGATTCTCCGCGCAGCGCGACACGGTATTTTGCCCTGACGGACCGCAATCTTTTCCGGTACAACGATCCGCAGGATCTTGCGGACAGAATGGACTGGTGGCTGGAGCATCCGGAGGAGAGACTCTCCTGTTCAAAAAGCTATCTGGGCTATGCCGCGCAGTTCGATTTCACAAGCTGTATGGATCAGATGGAGAAGATGATCCTGGACGTATCGGAGGCCAGACATGAGAGCTGAACGGGTCTACACTTATTCCGATCCGATCAACGATGACTTCGCGGGTACGAACATCAACACCTGCCGCGTTGGCAGGGAGTTCCGCTTTGTCCGTTCTTCTCTCCTCTGGCGTGCGGTGACCTTCGTCGTATACTATGTGATCGCGTTCCCCATCGCCTGGTTGGTGGCCAGACTCTATCTGGGGTTGAGGTTTGAGAACAAAAAAGTGCTGCGTCAGCTCCGCGGAAAAGGGTTTTTCCTCTACGGGAACCACACGCAGATCCTTGACGCGTTTCTCCCGGCCATCGCCGCGTTTCCCCGGCGGGCGTATATCGTCGCGGGGCCGGACGTGGTGTCCATTCCGGGGATCAAGCATCTGGTGATGATGCTCGGCGCACTGCCGATCCCCACGGAAATGTCTGCCATGCGCGGCTTTCTGGACGCCGTTTCTCTCCGCTATCGCCAAAACGCCTGTGTCGCCATGTTTCCCGAGGCGCATATCTGGCCATATTACACGGGGATCCGGCCCTTCCCAAATACCTCTTTTCGCTATCCCGTAAAAGAGAACGCCCCTGCGGTGGCCATGGTCGTCACATACCGGAAGCGGAAGGGGCTTTTTCGCTTCCTCAAGCGGCCGGCGATCACGGTCAGCTTTTCAGAGATTATGATGCCAGACAACGCCCTGACGCCTCGGAGAGCGCAGGCAGAACTGAGAAATCGCGCCTTTGCGTTTATGAATGCCACCGCGGAGAGCAAAGATCAAATCTGCTATATTCGCTATGAATACAAACCCAAAACCGACACGGGGGTACCCCGTGAAACTGAAGGAAAGGAATATGCCGTATGAAAGACATGAAAAAGATCGAGAAAGAAATTTAGGACGAACTCAAACAGGCTTCCCGCAAAAGCCGCGAGGACATGGACGCTCTGAAACAACAGGTCCGCAGCGAGGCAAAGGAATTCAAGAAGTCCGCGGGAGAGGCGCTTGAAGCCCATGACGTGGAACGGGAGATCCGCCATGAGCGTATCCGGGCCGAAGCCGCCCATATTGCCGAGCAGCATCAACTTAAAAAAGATGTGGAAGCAGAAGCAAAAGAGTATAAAAAACTGATAGGACAAAACAAAGAGCAATATTCGTGACTGTGAAGATCATATCAGACAGCACCTGCGATCTTTCGCCGGAACTGCTGCGGCAATATGATGTTTCCATCACCCCCTTATCAGTCTGCTGCGGCGAAAGGGTCGGCGCAGACGGAACAGAAATCACACCGGACGATATTTATGAATACGTTCATGCAGAGGGAAAGCTCCCACAGACCAGCGCCGTAAATGTCGCGGATTATGCAGAGGAATTTCACCGCTGGACGAAGCAGGGCTGCTGTGTTGTCCATTTCTGCATCAGTAGTGACTTTTCCAGCACGTATCAAAATGCCTGCCTTGCTGCCAAGGAAGTCGGAAATGTATTTGTTGTTGATTCCAGAAATCTTTCGACCGGACAAGGGCTGTTAGTCCTCCATGCAGCGGAAATGGCAGCAAACGGCTACTATGCGCAGGAGATATGGGAAACCTGTTCCGCAATGGCGAAACGGGTGGAAGCCAGTTTTGTCATAGACAGCCTCGACTATCTCTACAAAGGCGGCCGTTGCTCAGCCTTGGGTGCTTTTGGTGGAAATCTGCTTCGACTGAAACCGTGCATCGAGGTCCGGGACGGAAAAATGACGCCCGGTAAAAAGTACCGTGGCAGAATTGAAAAAGTCATGCTGCAATATGTGGAGGATCGTCTCCAGAATCGCACCGACATTGATAAGCACCGCATTTTTATTACGCACACCAAATGCAGCCCGGAAGCTGTCCAATCGGTGCGTGATAAGATACTGGAAATTGCACCGGATTTTGAGGAAATATTAGAAACTACCGCCGGAGCAACGATCACCTCCCATTGCGGGCCAAATACATTGGGCATTTTGTTTGTGAGAAAGGATTAGTGTGATCGAAGCCGTCATGTGTGGCTGTGACGATTGGCGGCTTGGCATACCGGATTCAAACAGAAGCAACCTGTCCGATGCTTGGAGCTGCGGCGGGTGATAACCACCCGCCGCAGTATTTTACAGGAGGTTATCTATGAGCGAAAACTGTGCAAAAGTAATTCGCATCATCACGCTGCCGCAGGTTTTGGTATTTTTCCTGATTCTGCTTTTAGGCGATCAGATTCCACCGTGGCATCATGAAATGGCCATCGTGCTGCTCTGTGTTGTTCCATTGATTTCCTATTTGTATTGGCATATTTCACCCGAACTGCGTGAACAGGGGCGCAAATCGCAAAGAAAACTTGCCATCATTTTTTCTGTAATTGGATATGTCCTTGGTACAGTATATTGCATCGCATTTGGCGGTAGTAAGACGGAACTGTTTATGTATCTGTGCTATGTGATCTGCGGAGTCTTGATTGCGCTGTCCTCTTACGTTTTTCACATAAAGAGCAGCGGCCATGCTGCTGGTGTGGTCGGTCCGGTCATGATCCTGTCTCTGCGGGTAAGTCCGTGGTATCTTTTTGGGCTCCTGCTGATGATACCTGTCGGGATCAGTTCGGTCAAGCTGGGACGCCACACGCCCAAAGAGATTCTTTTGGGAAGCTGCTACCCGGTTAACATACCATGTTTTATACAATCCCCATGCAGGGAATGGGCGCGGCAAGGAAGCCGCCTACCGGCTGGCCACGTTATTGCCCGATGACAAAATTTTGTTCCAAGATATTACGGAAGTCGACGATTACGGTGGATTTTTTGACTCGCTCTCTCACGATGACCGTGTGGTGATCGCGGGCGGCGACGGGACGTTGAACCGCTTTATCAACGATACAGCGCCGCTTATCATCGAGCGGAACATCTATTATTTCGCTACCGGCAGTGGAAATGATTTTCTCACCGACATCGGAGGAAAAGCAGGTGACACACCTCGCCCCATTAACCAGTACCTTCAAAAGCTGCCGTCGGTGTATGTGAACGGCACACGCCGTTATTGCCTCAACGGCATCGGCTATGGCATTGACGGTTACTGCTGTCTGGAGGGCGACCGCCAGCGGGAGCGCTCCACAAAGCCGGTCAATTATACATCCATCGCCATAAAAGGCCTGCTGTTCCACTATAAACCCACCTCCGCCGTTGTCACAGTGGATGGCGTAAAGCACACATACAAGCATGTCTGGTTGGCTCCGACCATGAACGGGCGTTACTACGGCGGCGGTATGATCCCGACGCCGCAGCAGGAACGCCTTGTGCAGCCGAAGCAGCTATCCGTTATGGTGTTCCGCAGTCCCGGTAAGCTGAAAGCCTTGGCTGTCTTTCCCTCTATTTTCAAGGGAGAGCATATCAAGCATACGGATGTAGTGGAAGTTCTGACTGGTCAGGAGATCACGGTGCAGTTTGACCGTCCTGCCCCACTTCAGAACGACGGAGAAACAATTCCCGATGTAACTACCTATCGTGCGTCGGCCTGCGCAGAGGTGCTGGCAGAAAGGTAACAGAAATGCAGAAGGTAAAGCTAAGTATTCAAGCTGAACAGACGCGCTGGCGTGTGTGGTTTTGGACAGTATGTGAGCTGTTTGTACTGTACTCCATGCTGCGCTCTCTGCATTCAGGGCCGGCGTCCGATGCGCTTGTGTGCCTGCTGGTAGGCATCGGTGTGGCAGTACCGTATATCCTTGAGGCTTTCGGCTACCGGATGTCTGATACGCTGTTTGTGTTCAGCCTGCTTTACCTGCTGGCCTCTATGTCAGGACGGATTTACAAGCTGTACTATCTCATTGCGCATTGGGATAAACTGCTGCATCTATGCGGCGGTGTGGTTTTTGCCCTGCTTGGTTCTTATCTCCCTGTGGTGATAAACAGGAAGTACGAGAATGACCGTCTGCTGCGTGTGCTTTTCGCGTTAATGTTCTCCATATCTGTTTCTGCACTATGGGAATTCTACGAATTTGGCATGGATCGCTGGTTCGGCATGGATATGCAGCGGGACACAATCATTCACGCCATCCATTCTTACGACTTAGGCGAGGCCACCGGCGTGATCGGCAGCATCGACCAAATTGACAGCGTCATCGTCAATGGAGAACCGTTGGAGGGCTATATCGATATTGGCTTGATCGACACAATGGGCGATATGATGATTGAAACGGCAGGAGCTGCGGCCTACGCTGTCGTATTTGCACTGGATAAAGGCCGTCACCCCGCTTTTATCCATGCTGCAATGGCTTCTCTACCCGGAAAGAAGTCCGTTCATGCACAAGTCGAGTAACACATCGCCGGAGAACCGGCGGATACGAATCGCCAAATGCCTGCTTGCATTGGTTTGGTTCACGATCATTGCAGTATGTCTGCTGCATAAAGATGAGTTTACGCTGGAGGGCATTTTGAGCTATACACCCCAGCAGCCAATTTTAGCCGCAGCAGTATTATGGATGCTGTTTGCGGTGAAAAGTCTGAGCATCTTTTTGTATAGTGGCCTGCTCTATGCTGCCAGCGGCATTTTGTTTCCATTGCCCGTGGCAATCGCGGTAAACATCGCAGGCACAGCGGTCATGGTCAGTATTCCCTATTGGTTGGGGAAAAAGCTGGGCAGTCAAGCAGTGCAGTATATTCTGCATCGCTGGCCGAAGTCCGCCATGCTCCACGATCTTCGCGGCGGCAGTGATTTCTTTTTCGTTCTGATCGTCCGCTTGCTGGGCATCCTGTCTGCTGATGTAGTCAGCGCATATATGGGGGCAGTAGGGGTGAAGTACCGGGCGTATCTTCCAGCCTGTCTGCTGGGTTTCTTACCGACCTGTATTTTGTTCCCTATTATGGGCATGAGTATTTCGGATGTGCGTTCCCCTCAATTTCTTACTGCGGCAGGCATTGAACTTGCAGCAATGCTGCTCTCCTGCATCGCATTTCATTTCTATCGAAAAAAACACACAACGCACGAAAATTGACATACAACAGAAAGGACGAATGAACTATGAGCCTCACCGAAAAAATCTCCCATGCAGCCGAACGCAAGGCATTTGAAACGATCCTGGATTCCATGCTGAAAAAGGGCCAGACGCAGGATGTAGGCGACCTTGCCGAACAGCTCATCGACATGATCCAGAAGATCCACAAGGGCACATGGAGTGATAACTCCTATAAGACGCTGCGGATGATCGCAGAAAACCCCGATGGGAAGTGGGCACATTATACCCAGCGGCTTATCCGGGAGAACGACCCCTACATTCTCAAAACCTTCCTGACCAATGTGGCATACGAGGGCGGTTTCCGGGGCTATCAGACAGCGCAGGAGAATGCCGCCAAGTACGACATCAATGTACCTTGGCTGATCCTGATGGATCCCACCTCCGCCTGCAACATGCACTGCACCGGCTGCTGGGCGGCGGAGTACGGCCACAAGCAGAGCCTGACCTTCGAGGAAATGGATCGTGTGCTGACAGAGGCCAAGGAATTAGGCACCCATGCCTGCCTCTTTACCGGCGGCGAGCCGCTGCTGCGAAAAAAAGACATCATCCGCCTATGCGAGAAGCACCGGGATATGGCGTTTCACGCCTTCACCAACGGTACCCTCATCGACGAGGAATTTTGTCAGGAGATGCTGCGGGTGGGCAACTTCTTCGTGTCCATCAGCGTGGAGGGCTTTGAGGAGGCCAACGACGGCCGCCGTGGGCGGGGTCACTTCCAGAAGGCGCTGGACGCCATGGACCTGATGCACAGCCACCGCATCCCCTTCGGCGTGTCCATCTGCTACACCAGCCGGAACTACAAGGTGGTCACCAGCGACGAGTTTTTGGATTTGCTGATCTCCAAGGGCTGCATTTTTGCGTGGTATTTCCACTATATGCCCGTTGGCCTGAACGCTGACACCTCCCTACTGCTGACACCGGAGCAAAGAGCGTATATGAAAGACCGCGTCCGCGAGATCCGCGGGCTTACCGGCGGCAAGGAGCTGTACTGCATCGACTTCCAGAACGACGGCGAGTTTGCAGGCGGATGCGTAGCTGGCGGCAGAATTTACTGCCATATCAACGCCGCAGGCGATGTGGAGCCCTGCGTGTTCATCCACTATTCCAGCGCCAATATCCGAGACAAGAGCTTTTTGGAGTGCTTGCAGCAGCCGCTGTTCAAACTCTACCGCAAGGGACAGCCCTTCAACGGCAACCACCTGCGGCCCTGCCCCATGCTGGAAAATCCGGAGCTGCTGCCGAAAATGGTGGCAGAGAGCGGTGCGCACTCCACCGACCTCGAAGCTCCGGAAAGCGCCGAGCATCTGTGCGAGAAGTGCAAGGCCTATGCCGATTGCTGGAAGCCTGAAGCCGAAAAGCTCTGGGCGGAAGAAAACCATAATTGATGGAGGTATGAATATGAAGATGGCAAATCATGACTGTTGTGAAAAGAAGCACTGCAAGTGCAGAGGCTTTCTGAAATTCGTTTTCGGTGCGGGCGTTCTTGGCTTGCTTGCGCACATGGTATATGGCTATCTGGAAGAGGATAAGCCATGTCCGCTGAAAGGATGGCTGGCTAAGCACGGGAACGAAAGTACCGCTGAATTTGAGGATTTCGACGATTGACACCAACTTTTTAACAGAGGCGGCGGCTCGTATGAGCCGCCGCCTTTTGCACGATTACCGCTCAGGGTCATTTCTTTTTTGTTTACTGTGAGAATTTTGGTGCTGCTCTTGATTTCTGTGCATAATGAGTTGCCGCACCTGCCGTTCTTCCATGTCCTCTCTGAGTAGGCGGGATGTTTCCTGTTTGGCACTGAGCAGCATAATAAGAGATGGCTTCTCATGCATGGCATCCTCTAACTGCTGTTCTGCTGCCTTTTCCTGCACAGGGCGAATGACCTGCCGTGCTTTGTATAGCTCCACCGGGTCAAAATCCGCAGCCTGCGCTTTCAGCTCGTCATATTCAGCCAGCGCCTTATCCAACTCGGCAGAGTATTTCTGCTCCTGCGCCTCTATCTTTTTCAGACCGGCCTCCATGGTGGCAATATCCTTGCGGAACGCCTCTGCGCCTGCATCCTCCGCATACTCAAATTTTTGCAAAAGAAGCGCCTTCTCGGAACGCAGTTCCTCCAATTCCTCCGTCAGCTCGGCTATGCAGACAGCCAGCGCCTTGTGCCGTTTCACATGATATACTGGTAATTCCTTTTTCTCAGCAACCAACGCTTTGCGCTCCTTGCTCTTTTCCTTGATCTGCTGCACCAGACCGGTGTAACGCTCCAGCTCCGGCTTCCATACGGCAAGGGATTTTTGAATATGCGCTTTGCCGCTGCGAATATGAGAGAGCTGATAACAGAAGATCATCACACGGCTGCGCAGCTTCTCCAGCCCCTCCGCAATGGCGGGAACAGTACGGGCGACCAGTGCGGCCAGCTTCTTGACTTCGGCTTTCAACTCCCGCAGCAGCACATTGTCGGCCTTGATCTGCCGGTTGATCTCGCAGCGGTCGGAGATGATTCCCTTGCGCTCCAACGCCTGCGCTGCCACGCCCTCATGAATGGTAGGAATCTTATCCAATCCCCGTGCGGCGTTGCTGCGGTGGTCAATGCGTTCCTCCCGCCCGGCGCGTTCCAGATAGCGGTTGGACACATCCGCCCATGCCGCCCGCCATAACGCAAGCTGTTCCTCACTGTTCCAGCGTTCAGAGATGGGATTCTGTCTGCCGTAGCGGGTGCTTTTGGGATGCTTGTCAGCCCGGACAAGCCCCTGTGCATCAGCCTTGGAAGGAACCATATACACTTTCTTTTTGCCGACTTTGTAGGGATATTGCTTCTCCCAGCCATCATTCTGCGCTGTCCGGAACTCAGCGGCAGTAAAACCCCGTTCCTCGCCGTTTTTCATGCAGAGATATTCCTTCTCTGTCTTGTACTGCCACTTGCCTCGTTCATCCAGCGGGCGCACCGTCAGCAGAATGTGAGCGTGGGGATTGTGACCATCCGTGTCGTGAATGGCAGCATCGGCACACATTCCGTCTGATACGAACTGCTCCCGGATAAAATCTTGCAGCAGTTCGATCTGTTCCTCACGGTTCAACTCTATGGGCAGGGCAACGACGAATTCACGCGCCAACCGGCTGTCCTTGGCAGTCTCCACTTCCTCTACGGCGTTCCAGAGTTGTTCCCGGTCTTTCCATTCCTGCGGGGCGTATTCCGGCAGAAACACCTCCTGCCAGACAAGCCCCTGCTTTTTCGTATAGTCGTGCTGTATCCCATCGTAATCGTTGTAGAGACGGGAACAGCTTAGGTAAGCAGAGGCGGCCACGGCGGAGCGCCCTGCGCCCCGGCTGACCACCTTTGCCTCCAGATGATAAATTGCCATCGTTCGTTCACCTCGTTTTCTTTTTTCTGTTTCTCTTTCGTAAAAGAGAAAATGGACGGGCAGAACGCCCGTCCATCTCTGCGGCAAAGCTGCCGGTGGCAGGTTTGCGTAGGCAGGCGGCAACAGGGGTAGAGAATTTCTACCCCCAATTCTCTGCGCCTGTCGCAGGGAATTTGCCGTCTGCGCAGACGATGACAGCAGCGCCCGCAGGTGCTGTGGCATTGTCTGGAGGCTGCCGCAGCAGCCGCATCTGCCTCGCAGAGCGCACGGCTTGCCAACGGCAAGTACCACCGCCCCTTCGGGTGGTGAGTAAGTGCGCCCTTCGGGATAAAAAAAGAAGGACGCTCAGGTTTCCCCAAGCGCCCCGTCACAATCATCGTAATGCCCATAATAAAAAGTCCTCCAGTTTTTCAAGCTCCATCGTCGCCGCAGCGGGATAGACCTTCTCCAAAATAGCGCCCTCCTGGATCAGCCGTCGCGTCCGGGCCTTCCGCTCCTTCACCCGGTCTCTGGCCTGCGCTTCCTCCATACGGTGCTGTGCCTGTAATAGTTTCTTCTCGTTCTCTGTCATTTTCGTTATTCCTTTCTGTCAAAATCTCAGTCATTAGCAGTAAAAACATAAAAAAGCACAGCCACTGCCACGATCCCGGCACGGTTCCGGGGAAAGTAACAGCGGCTGCGCGTGACTGTGGTATCAGTTCTGAAAAAAGAAGCAGTAAAACCGCTCCTGATTGGCAGGATCACAGACTGTTGATGAAATCCATGGCGGTATCCAGATCCTCGTCCGTCATGACCGGCTCAGATGGAGGGGCTGCGGTCTGAACGCTTTGCAGCAGGGCGGCAAGGCCCGCAAGACCGGTATCCGAAGACCGCAGGCCTTCCCGTATCGTGTCCAGGACCTTCTCAAGAAAAACGTCCTCCTTCTCTCTGGTTTCCAGATAGGGATCGGCGGCAAGGCGCTCCTGCCGGGAGAAATGATCGTTGACTGCCGCCACGACGGCGCGGCTGTAGGATTTGTATTTCTTCCGGTCCAGACGCTGCAGGTATTCCCATGCTCTGCGGTCCTCCGGTCGGTTCAGGTTCAGCCGGATATTGGTGTTGATGATCGTCCGCTCCATCATACGCCTCCCGTCCGGCCAAGGCTCCCGGAAGCCAGCAGCTCATAGCCCTTTGCGGTTGCGCAGATATCGTCGTTGATGGTGACACGGGCAGGATCGTATTCGGCGAAGTTCTTGATAAGGCAGCTCCCGCCGCCTACCACATAGAGCTTCATCAGCTCCGGGTTGTACTCGTGCTCCCGCAGGCGGCGCATGATCCCGGCCACATACTCCGCTGCGGATTCCCGGATGGCGTCAAGGTACTGCTGTCCGATGTCCGCTTCCCCGAAGCGAAGAACGGTCTCAATCACGGTATCGTCCACGGCCACGCCGAAACGCTGCATCAGCTTTTCCCGCACGGCGATCATACACTGCTGGGTGCCGAACTTCTCTGTAAAGCACCGGCTGGCGACGGGCTTTCCATTGTTGATATACATGACGTTCATAGTCCCGTTTCCGATGTCGCAGAGCATGTTGACTCCCTTGAACTCCCGCAGGCGGTCTGCCACAGCGGAGAAGCCCTGCGGGAAGACCGCAGCCCCTGCGAAGGTCACGCGGTAGCTCTTTCCCCGAAAGGAGAAGGATGCCTCTTTATTCTGAAGCAAATAGGCCTTGAAACTGTCCTTCTGTTCGCTGACCCAGGTGAGGGGCAGGCCGACGGCAAGAAACACTTCGGCGTTGATCAGGCCCCGGATGTTCAGTTCCCGTGCAATGGCTGCCAGTGTCAGGATATAATAATCCTGGTCGTTCATCTTATCGGCGGTGAATTCCTTGTGCTCATCCCCGATGATATAATACCGCCCCTCATAAGCCAGCATATCGCTCTTGAAGGTGGGTTCCTTGTCGTAGACGGTCACGCCGGTCTTGAAACAGGTGTGGGCCGTCTTGATGTTCCCGTATCCGTGGTCGATGCCGATGATCACGGGCTTGTTGTTCATAGTATAATTCATAGTTTTCCTCCATATTCTGCCGCTGTGCGGCTGTGTGACGGCATAAGAAAAGGCTCGTGAAACTTCCTTCTGGAAATCTCACGAGCCCTGGTTTTTTCTTATGCGCTTTTTTCTTCTGCCGCGTCCTGCGCGGCGCTTATCTCTTCATTTCTTTCTGTGGGTAATGGTACGGTCTGGCCTTTCTCCGCAGCCCGCTTTGCCGCTTTCTTCGCGCCTTGTCTCTTGATCTGCGCTTGATACCGGCAATCTTCACAGCAGTATTTGACGTCACTTCTTGTTGTCGTGAAAGTCTTGCCACAGTTCTCGCAGACACATTCCCGGCTCCGTTCTTTTGCTGCCTGCTGACGGTAGTATTTCTGCTGACAGGACGGGCTGCAATACATGGCATTGGAACGCTTTGCGTCAAACTCTTTTCCGCAGCATTTGCAGGTGCATTTGTAGGGCTGTCCGACGGTATGCTCACCTGCCTTAATCTGCTGATACCGTTCCCGGCTTTTGATGCGGTGACGTTTGAGCTGTTCCTGTTTCTTTTCTTCCTCGGGTGAAAGCTCCGGGGCGGGAAGCTCAAACTGTCCGATAAAGCTCAGGTAGATATCTACCTGCTGCACACGGTCGCCGTCCACCTTCTCCGGCGCGTGGACAATGATCTTTTCAATGAATTCATTGATCATCGGCGTTGTCAGCTCGGAGAAATCCGTGTACTTTTTCGTCAGCTCCAAAAACTGCTCGGCGCGGGCCGTATCCTCCTCAAAGGAAGCGATCCTGGCCTCTGCATCCGATACCGAAGCATCCAGCTCCTTCTGCTCCGCCTCGTAGTCCGCCAGCAGACTGTCAAAGCGCTCGGCACTGATCCTGCCAACAGCAAAGGATTCGTAGAGCTTTTTGATGATCCCGTCCAGCTCATCCCGGCGTTTTCGGTCCTTATTCAGCTTGCGCTTTGCTTCCTTGGCGGCGTCCTGCTGCCGGATCTGTGAAGCGGCTCGCACCTTTTCCAGAAACTCGTCCTTGTTTGCGATGGCATAGGTGCTGGCTGTACGGATGGTCTCCAAAACAAGCTCCCGCAGGGCTTTCGTCGTGATATAATGCCCGGTGCAGGCTTTATACCGCTTCTGCCGGGAAAGAGTATAGGTGGAGCAGTCGAAGAAGTCTGACGGAAATACGCCCTTCTCCGGATTCCCCCTGTGCCGGTGGTTATACATCTTTTCACCACAGTCGGCGCAGTATACAAGCCCGGTCAGGGGATTCGCCACACCGAAGGTATCAATGCGCTTCGGCGTCTTCCTCAGCTTCTGCGCCAGCTCCCAGGTTTCCCGGTCCACAATGGCCTCATGAGTGTCCTCGAAGATCAGCCAGTCCTCCTTTGGATTGGGGATGCTGGTCTTGTCCTTATAGGATTCCTTATGGGACCGGAAGTTGACGGTATCGCCCATATACTCCGGCTTAGCCAGGATGTTTCCGACAATATAGCCGCTCCAGTTATAGGGACTTGGGAAATCTTCTTTGTTTTTCCACATCCCGATGCCGCGTCTGGCAAAGTAGACAGCCGGGGCTTCTACCTTGTCGTCAAAGAGCATCCGGGCGATCTCATAGGGCCCAAAGCCTTCAATCGTCAACTGAAAGATCCTGCGGACGGCTTCCGCCGCTTCCTCGTCGATGATCCACTTGTGTTTGTCGTTCGGGTCCTTCCTGTACCCGTAGATGGCGCTGTTGGTAGTGCGCTTGCCGGATTCGCCCTTCACGCGGATCGCCGTTTTCTGCTTGCGGCTCAGATCACGCAAATACCACTCGTTCATGATATTCAGGAACGGGATGAATTCATTGCTGGTCTGGTCGTTGGAGTCTACGTTGTTGGCGATGGCGATGAAGTGTACCCCGTGCTGACGGAACATGACCTCCGTGTAGAAGCCGGTCTGCAGGTAGTCGCGTCCGATCCGGCTCATGTCCTTACACAGGACGTGGGCCACCCTGCCTGCTTCGATATCGGCAATGAGCTGTTTCCAGGCGGGGCGCTCGAAATTGCCGCCGCTCCAGCCGTCGTCCGTATAGTGGACGATGTTCTCATAGCCCTGAGCTGCTGCGTATGCTTCGAGGTACTTTTTTTGATTGATGATGGAGTTGCTATCCCCGGTCAGGTCATCGTCACGGGATAGTCTTTCATAAAGAGCTGTAATCTTTCCTTCAGTCTGCATTCGTGCCATTAGGCGCTCCTTTCAGACTGTCGGCTCATTTGTGGTACAGCCATTATATCATACTTTTCCCCGATGTGATCCCCTGAATTACGAACGATCCGTAAAATTTTATCCTCCATCGTTTCCGCGGCGCTCTCGGAAAAGAGTACCCGGACTTTGAAATTCGTATTTCCGACACGACGATAGAAGGTTTGCGCCGCGTCAATTGCTCTTACATTGTTTCCGTTCATGTTTACCTCCCTCTCTTGAAATTTCAAGTAAAATTCGTATAATAGATGTGTTGGTTCCGGTCTCTTGTAACCGGATGGCGGGTTTCTATATGAATGCCTTTCGGGTACAAGAAAAGCCCCGAAATGCGTGTTTCCATCTTTTCAGGGCTAAGTGGTTCCGATCTTCACCATGGGCTGATCCTCCTTTCTTAATGACGAAAGTAACCCTTAAACGCAAATTAGGATTACCCCCTCGCTAATAGGAGAAATCTGCACCGGTTTGCGGAACTGTTTTTGAGAGGAATCGAAAATATTATTTGAAGGGAGGTGCGCAAGGTGGATGAATGGGAAAACGGGCTTTCCGATGAGTATGAACAAGAAGAATCATCGGATCTTCAAAGAGAGCTTGCCTTGGAACGGGAAGCCGCTCTCGATCTTGAGATAGAACGAGATGAACAGCGATCCCGCACAAAACCGGAGCCTCCCGCCAAGAAAAAACTCAAGCGAGAGCTGGAGCAGGAAGCTTTAGCCCGTCTGGAATCCGCTGCCCGCACCGTCTCGGATTTTGAAAACGTCATTGCCTGGTGGGACAGGCTGGATGCCAACAGGGAACGCAGGGAGCGATATCATGAGGTCAGCCGTAGCGGTGATGACCTTCCGATAGACTATGGAGCCAGTGAGGATGGCCTGCGTTTTCCCGATACGATGAACAGTGTGCTGGAAAAGCAGCGTCAACAGGGAGATTTCATCGACACCATTTTCAATTGCCCCTATGAGATTCACGAGCTTGTAACGGAGCCGTATATGTCCAAAGCTCTCTATGAGCTTTCCGATGATCACAAGGAAACCCTGTATTTCTCCGCAGTGCGGATGTTCAGCAGTCTGAAAATCGCAGAACTGCGGGGACAATCTGACCGGAATATCCGTAAGGTAAGAAATACTATGCTGAAAAAGATATATAAAAAGATCCTCCCGTATCTGAAGGAACGAGAGGAAAAGGGACTTTCCATGACCATGGAGGAACGGGCTTTTCTTGCTGAAATGAGGGGACAATCTTGACATGACACAGATAGGTCAGTATAATTGTAATAGTATTATTGCTTATAACGGTTACGCGGAGGTGACGCATGAACACCTTGTTTGAACGCACCAGCTCGTCCTGGGTGCGATATTCAAGCTACGAATGGAAGGAAGCTGAAGACGGCAAGCTATATTTAATGCCAACGAAAGACGCGCAGCCGGGAATCTACGATCCGCTCCGGGATGCGCAGCAGCTCGTACTGGACGCATTAAACATCGGGCGGATGTGCATGAGCAAAAAGCCGGATGCGGAGATTCAGAAAGCGATCCAGAACTTTGCCGTGAAATACGGCCTGTTCGGACTTATGACGGCGCTGCCCACGACACCGAAGTTTATGGACTACGAGGCGGTGTATCTGCCGAAGAACCCATTTATAAAAGCAGAGTCCATGGATACGATGGAATACCTTTCTCTGTTCTTCCCCTTTGAAAAGCCTGACGTGGTCAAGCGCGGGATTGAATCCATGTGGAACATTGAGGGCGACAAGGCCATGATGGCCCTTGCCATGACCATGAGCGACCGGCCCATGGCCGTCAACATGGGTTTTCAGCGGGAGTATGCGGAACGCTATGACTGGCTGAAACAGCAGTTCACAGACTGGATCTTCATCTTTTCCACAAGCTTCCTGTATTACGAGGATTATGATACGAACGACGAGGATACCCGGAATCTGTTCCGGCAGAGCATGGCGGCCTTTGACGGGAACGCGCCGAGCTACCATATAGAGCTTCTGGACAAGCCGACGATTGTCTGGGATTTTCACTCTCTGCTCTTGGGCATTCAGATGATGTTCAGCTTTATGCTGACCGATGAGAAGACACCGCTGAGGCTCTGCAAGCATTGCATGAAGGTCTTTGTCGCCAGCCGCCCCAGCAACGAGTTTTGCAGCCATGAGTGCAAGAACCGGCATAACGTGTATAAAAGCCGGGCGAAGAAGAAAGAAACTGAATCGGAATGAGAGGTGCGCATTCATATGAGGATTTCTGATTATATTGGAGAAACGACCGAATATGACAAGAAGGAAATGCTGGAGGAGCGCAAGTCCAAAAGCTGGCTCAAAAGCATCAGTGCCTTTGCAAACGGTATCGGAGGCGCACTGATTTTTGGCGTGTCTGACGATGATGAATTGGTTGGTTTGAAAGATCCGAAAGATGTCTCGGAGAAAATCAGCGAGACGATCAAAACCAAAATGGACCCGATCCCGCAGATCATTCTGGAGCATTATTCCGAAAACGGCAGAGAATTTATTATCGTGAAGGTGCCTGCCGGGCAGGAGACGCCATATTATTACATTGGAGATGGCAACCGAATCGCATATGTAAGAATCGGCAATGAAAGTGTGCCTGCCGACGCTACGGCGTTAAAGCGGCTTGTTCTGCGTGGTAGCGGCAGTACTTATGACAGTCTTTCCTCTCGCTATCCGTTAGATCGGTACGCATTTACAAAGCTGCGCTCCGTTTACAGGCAGCGGACAGGACTTGAACTGGAAGACTCTGATTTTCTGTCCTTTGGGTTGGTTGACGAAGACGGAATGCTGACAAATGCCGGAGCTTTGCTTGCAGACGAATCTCCGATGCGGTTTTCCCGCATTTTCTGCACCAGATGGTATGGCCTTTCCAAGGCCTCCGGTGTCATGGAGGCACTGGACGACAAAGAGATTAGCGGAAGTCTGATCACGCTTCTCCAGGGTGGGGAAGAGTTTGTTCGCAATAACACAAAGAAGCGTTGGAAAAAGACAGGGAATAGTCGGGTTGAAATGCCTGAATATCCTGAAAGAGCCGTGCTGGAGTGCATCGTAAACGGACTGATCCACCGTGACTATATGATTCTCGGCAGTGAAGTCCATATTGATATCTTCGATGATCGGATGGAAATCTACTCTCCCGGCGGTATGATGGATGGATCTCTTGTCCAGAACCTGGATACCGATAATATCTCTTCCAAGCGGCGCAATCCGGTCATTGCCGATGTGTTCAGCCGTATGAACTACATGGAGCGCAGAGGCAGCGGATTCAAGAAAATCAAGGAGGATTATCACAACGCCGTCAATTATAGGCCGGAGTTGGAACCGAAATTTTATTCCGACATTTCTTCTTTCATCGTGACCCTTTACAACCTGAACTACAATGTTCCTGTAGAAAAGGTGCCAGTTGGCCCAGAGAAAGTTGCGATTGGCGAAGAAAACATGTTAATTGAGGCTCAAAAACTGTCAATTCAAAAAGCAATTAACAGCTTAGATGCCAAGAAGAATATAAAGGCAAATGCCATGCGTTTATTTAATCAAATGGGTATCGATGGCATTTTCGGACGCAGTGATATTATGGAAGTTGTGGGTATTTCTATTACTGCAGCTGGGAACCTCATCACAAAGCTAAAAGACTCAGGTTTGATCCAAGCCGTAAGCGGCTACGGAAAAGGCAAGTATAAGTTTACTGCGCCACAATAACGAAAAATGCCCGTTATCAGCACGAAGCCGGTAACGGGCATTACCTTTACGCATATACAAGCTCTGTCAGGATGACTTCCTCCGCGCGGTTGCGGATAGAGTTTCGGCGGCGGACCCATTCCATCTGATCGGTAGCCTTGAGGGCTTCGGTCACTCCCTCTTGTTCCATCAGGGCTTTCTCGATTATCTCCATCCGATCATTGCAGGAACGGTCGATCTCCGCAAGGTGTTTCTTCAGTGACCCTTCCAGCAGCAGGCTGGAATACAGGGCGCGGCGGTGCTCCTTCAAGTATTGTTTCCGCAATCGGCCATATTTGCCGAGCTGATAGTCCTCTGCATCAGGAGGCAGTGACAGATTCGGGAGGAAATAGTCTCCCTCCTGGCGGTATGTACCGCCCATTTTCTCAAAAACTGATTTCATGAGCATGGCTCCTTTTCTGTGATATAATGGTTTGCAGTTAGAGGACTGCGCCTGTTCTACGCTCCTTTCTTACAACTGCAACGCAATTTACCACAAATGAGCCGCAGTCATATGTATTAGGTAGCAGAAACTACCCTTTACATATTAGCTCTTGGTTGGAAATGGAATTGCTCTCGCCTTGCAATTCGTCCTCATGGGACAATCTCGGATAAAGGGCGGTAATGAGGTTTT
>PPYF01469899.1_pt1 | contig 17831 bp, 34 predicted proteins | sample 1559871 | NCBI WGS metagenome assembly PPYF01 (sample SAMN08240021, study PRJNA423297) | Human gut metagenome, whole genome shotgun sequencing project.
AAGGAGGAAACGCAAGAATCATATCCCATTTCATTTTCAAAAGTTCCAGGGCGTCCACCTGCAAATGCCACTCAGGGTGACCTCCGCTGCATGGCTCAATGTCGCAACTATACGCCTCATGCCCCAATCTGCGCAGCTCAATCGTTACTGCCTGGCTTTCTTCGCAGGCTACTAAAATTTTCACTTCGTATCCTCCCGGCGCTGGCCGTAGCTGCAAAAATCAGTAAGGTTGATATTATGGTTTGTCATCTTACAGTAACACCAGCTTTCGACTTCGTTTTCGCCAATACATGCAAACTTACATTCATTGCAGTAGCACCCACCAGCAGCGTGTACCGGGTCGATGGTTGGTTCTTGGCTCAGCCTTTGAATGAACATCTCAAAAGTCTTATACGCTACTGTTTCTTCTTCTCCGGTTTTAATATCAAGTACATCCTGCCATTTTTTCGACAGCGCGTCAGCGTCAATCAGCCTTGTCATTGTCAGCTCCTTTCAGCTTGCGCCCACACATGGGGCAGAAATTAAATCCAACCTCAAATGCCGTTGCTCCCTCTACCACATTTAGTACAACGCCTGTACAGCCTGTACAATATTTGCACCCTTTTATCCGTTCCTCACGCTCTTGGAGAGCGGAGATTGCAATATCACACGCTTCCTTTGCTTCCGTCCCTACCATCATCTTTAAGCCTGTGAATATAGCAATCGCTTCACGGTCAGTCATTGTCGTTACCTCCTTGCATCTTCGCCCCGCAGTTGGGGCAGAATTGATACCCGCATGCACCCGTATTTCCCGCGCAGTAGTATGCAGTCTGTTCACATGCGGAACACTTCCACAGATACGTTTTGGGCCTTGTGTTCTCCTTTTTCCACTCACCATGCACCACCGGTGCGGCGTCAACTGCGTGCGCATCTTCGACCTCACTAATCGCTGTTGCAATTCCACTTGGAAATTCTGATTCACAGTTCACGCATGGGTTTATCCACTTATCCAACTTTTTCAGCAGCGCCTTTCGGCTTATCAAATCGTCCATTATGCTTCCTTCTCCTCAAAACATTTTTGCCACTCAGATGAGGTGTTGATCCTCACATATCAATAGATGTAATCTGCTTTCAAATCAGCTCCACAGGCCGCTGTGGATAACCGAGCATGTTACCGTAGATTTAATTACGGCATAAAAATTGTGCAAGCGGTAGGATTTGAACCTACTACATACCTCCTGGTGCGGTGCTCTACCAACTGAGCTACGCTTGCATGAGCCTACTGTTCATGACCAGCAGGTTCAAATGTATGATTGGTCAGCAGAGGACGAAATACAAAGCCGACCTGCCACTATATGGCAAAATATAATTGCATAGATACTTTCGTTCTGCAAGTAGCGCAGTGATTTCACTATGCAAGGTTCGCTCAAGTGCCCTGTGTAAATAGGCATCCGATGTAAACACCAGAAGCTTGAACTTCCAGGCTGCAAGTTTGACCGAGGACATGCCTCTTGGGTACTTCCCCCATTTCAGATGCCACGTTCGCATCTTCTAGGACAATATCGGTGTGTCCGTACAGCAGATGTTCCAAATCCACCGCACCGCAAATGTAACCTTGTGCACCGCCACAAGGGGATGGTGCGCCCTACGAGAGTCGAACTCGTCACTCATGGCTTATGAGGCCAGCGCTCTAACCAATTGAGCTAAGGGCACATGAGGCGTTCAAGCATAAAGTTTGAACGCGTAAGTATTAACCGATAATTAGATTGTGTTGTAGAAAAGGCACTTTCGCGCCTTTTCCTAGCCTGTCATCTGTACATTTTCTTCCAAGCAAGATATTCGTGAGCGATATGCGTTCTTTTGGCTTTTACCATATACTGCGGGAACAAATTTGTAAGGAAACGTTCTTCCTTATCGGAGTCCTTACTTGACTCAATGTCAAATTTCTGTTCAAACAGCGATGATTTCTGCACAGTATCGAACGACATATTTTGTATCTTCATCTCCAAACCATCGTGTCCGACCGCCTTATCCAAAAGCAAATAAGACGCATTGCGTATCGAAAGGGTCGTTTGATGCTCCGCACCAGTATACTTAAGCGCAGGAAACAAATACTCGCGGTTTGCTATCTCAATGAATTCATTTCTGCCCACATCGAAGTTATTGATCTCTGAATATTTCTTTACGGCACTCATGATCTCATACCGTATATAGTGAACTCCAATTTTCTGGTGCTGGAAATCAATTTCTTCCATTCGAATGCCGGCAACTTTCTGATGCGGTATCCCACACCAGAGCAGTCCCCAGAACACATAGGAACGCAGCCCTATATGCGTCTTTAAATCAAATCTGTTTTTTAGTGCTTCGTTGAATTCGCCAAAAGATGAAAACAGGATTTTTACATATTGCTCAATTGCATATTCGATCGTCTCTTTCGGCGTGGGGAAATCAAATAGAACATCCGTTTGCGAGATGCCGCAGCGTGAACACTTCTTTTCCGTAATTTGCTTGATCTTGCTCAACCGCGTCGCTATGCTGGAGCGTGAGAAAATACGAGCGTTTACCAACTGGATATACTGCTCTTTTGTAAACCGCTCAAGCGGCACCTGGTTTCTTTTCTCCACCTCACGGATGTCATTTAATATCGTCGCTATCGGCGATTTCGTCGTATCTCCTTCGTACTCGCCAAGGATCTCATCGTAAATATCCATACTGGCCTCCTCATCTCAATATGTACATTGTACGATTTTTGCATTGGCTTTTCAATAGTTTGCTACGGCGAGATACTCACTACTCTCTTCAATACCAGTTCCTATGGCCAGTGCAAGTAATGGTTCCTGCATTACCTTTGCTATCGCAACCTGCTGCAGCAAGCACGGTTCAAGCTCTCCGATATAGGATAACATCTGCTCTTTTGCCACGATCATCGGATTTTCCACAATGATCGTTGATTCCCGTGACAAACCATTTAAATCATTCGGTTCTACATTTACGTGGGATGGGGACCGCCTGTTTGTACGCTTTGTTGTAAGTGGATATACCTGATACTGCGATGAATACGCTGAGTATTTGTTATTTGATGTAACAAGCACCGGCCGTACTCCACAATATATTGTAGACCCTGTACAGGCATCTTCACTTCCAAGATCACAATACCAAAGCTCTCCCCAGCGAGGAGCGGCGTTTTTGCTTTGCATCAATTGCCTTCTTTCTTTTTAGTATGTAGCCGCTCGCCCCTATGACTATAGTATAATCGCAATCTATTGTTTTGTCAATACTTATTTGGGAGTTTTTTGCTATTTTCCTTTGTGGATATATATATCCTCCGAAGTGGTAACAATTCGAATCCAGTCGTCCTCAAGTTCTTCGATGCTCACAATGGATCTCTCATTGATGGAAACTGTACTTCGATTCGCCATTCTCTTACTCCCGCCGGGCGATAACAACAGAGTTCTATTCGGATTCTGTGTGAGCCGCGCATATTTGCACTTCAGTGTCGCTTCCCAAACATACTTCTTCGGATCACGGCCTGACCAAACAGAAAAATCCGTACCATCAAGCATATCAGCCAAAATATCTGAACTGATACAATTCGCCTTTTCCTGCCTGCACACAGCTGTTTCTTTCATCGACTATCCCCCCATACAAACCATACAAATATGAAACTCAAATGTCGTTGTCTTTACATGAATCCACTGGTCATCGACGGTGATGCATTTGATTTCACTTTCACGGATGGACACGGCGCTTTTGCTGATCATGTCCACCCAATAGTAAAGCCGCTTAGGTGACAGCAACAGCAGCCTGTCCGGTTTTTGAGTGAGCATCGCGTATTTACATTCCAACTTGACCTCCCAGCCGCAATCTCCATCCGCAATACCTCCAGCTACAATGTTAAACTTCTTTCTATCCAGCATTGATACCAGCGTATCCACATCTACATGTCTCAAGCAAATTTCACACCCTTCCAAATTGTCCTTGATATCGGACATATTATATTGTATAATTCTTTTTACAACCATAAGTTGTTATTTAAGCATTTAACAACCAATGGTTGTTTATTTGATGTTTTAATGATACTCCCTCTTCAAATAGTTTGCAATACATGGAGGTGCCATCTAAATGGCATTGACAACATTCGGAGCCAAGCTACGCAAATGGCGCGATGAAAACGAACTGACGCGGCGAGAATTATCTGAAATGATTTATTTTTCTGAAAATGCGATTCGTGGATGGGAGACAGGCGGTACGCCGCCGTCATATGACGCCATGATCGCCGTTGCCGACTGTATGGGGGTTTCGCTCGACTGGCTGACCGGACGGTCTGATGTCTGGAAAACATCTGAACAGCTCCTTCATGAAATTTATAATAAGCCTTTATGATATTTCACTCAACCTTTCAACAGACTCTTCCAGCAAATCAATGGTATCCTGCAGCGTATCCGAAGCAACTTCACTTGTCTCGTACCGTTCACTGCCAACCAAATTTTCAGGCATACTTTCACGAGCTTCGTCTTCCTCATCACGAATCGTTTCAATTTCTGCTATGATGTTTGAAATCGAATCAGACACCCTCTGAATCTGTGTACGTCTTACTTTATTCAATATTCGAGCCTCCATTCATTGCTCTTTCAATGTATACTGTTTTCATAACCACTAAAAATCTTTACCAGGAAATTTTATACGCAAATCATATTCGTCTACTGGAAAGCCTTCTTTCGCCATCAACCGGCGGATGCACTTTCGTGCTTCTAAAAATACATTCGTACCATTTTCATGCGCGGTAAGACGGTGGGGCACACCGTCTTCATTAAATACATCGTATTTTGCCATAAGCTCAAATTGCTTCTGGCGTGATCTCTGTGTACAGCCTCTTGTTAAAGCTGCGTATTCTGCGTCCCGTTTGTCACGTACTGCTTTTGCCTTTATGTTGTCGCTGACGGTATATGCCCCAAGCCCTAAAAGCGTCAGCAGACCTAAAGGTCCAAACGGCACTAAGTGGATCCCCCCTGTACCGAAAAACTTTCCGGGTCTGTTCTGACCGTTGATTTAAGGACGCAGTTTATGTATGATGCGATGTATAAAGCTGCCGCCTTATTAAGTGGCTTTCCGGTATTGGCATAAAGTTCAAGCTGTTGATTTGCCGCAGCTAATTTCACGTAGTTAACCTCCATAGCACTCCTCCAATTTAATTTGAATTCTGTATGACCTTATTGCGGACATACAGCAGCATAAGTAACGATATCTTGGGAAATCGGTGCATACGTTCTAAAAGCTCTCTTTCCGGAAGCCTTTCATTTACACTGATCCATTTGTTCATTTTGTACACGAGTCCTCCATTGCTTTGTCAAATATACACGTTTCAGCTCAACATCACCATCGATACAAGATAGCCGCCAAAACTGGATATACTCTTCGATTCCACATCCGTCATAAACGAAATTATCAAACTCGATTCCATCTAATTCGTTTCTGTGAAACGATATATCATGCAGACATGTACCATCTTCCCGCAGACAGAGAAGCCATGCATGATTCTTTCCGCTCTCAACGACGCGATTTAATGTATCAATGTCGTAGAAAATATCTCCTGCGTAGCTTTCTGTAATTTTCGCTGCAAGCCTTACCATACGGTCAGAAATATTCGAAATATTGCCAGTATCTGACCGCACAGCAAATCGCGGATCATCGTCGTACGAGGAATAATTTCTGATTTTGTATTCCATTTATGCCACCTCTTCCATTTCTGGCCAGCACTCGGTCATGCCGTTTTCTGTCACATCACCGCCATAGAATCCGCCGCAGCTATCGATTTCTTCCCAGAAAATATCTTCATAAAGGGCCTCTTGTGGGCTAACTTCTTCGCCGGCCACTGTGCCTCCCAGAAATTTTTCAAGGCGATACCAATACACATCACCCTGAATATATTGATCATAAATATCTACTTCTCCCTGAAGCACGCTCATAGCCGTTTCGAGATTCTTTTCATTGAATGCTCCGTACTCTTTTTCAATATCCTCTTTGGTAACATAGATAAAACCAACTTGACCAGAATCCCATGGATCGCCAAAACTGCCAGTGCTCATCGTAATTCCCGAATGGTCATAGAGATACAAAGGCAGATAGAAAACTTTGTCCTTGAGAAGCCTCTTACAATCTTCAAAACCAAGATCTTCTATGATGTCATCCTCAACGTACCAACCACCTGAGCAAAGGTCTTCAATGTTACCTGTGTCATATGTCTTATCAATGCACCATGACGCTTTTTGCTTATCTCTTAGGAAAGAAATATATCCCCAATAACAAAGCTCATAGCTTTCTTCGCCATCTTCATCAATCTCTTTCTGAAGCCTAACACTCCCATCTCCGGATAGCGCATAATCGAAAAGCGTATTTCTGTCAATATGCTCACGCACCATATCATGCCAGAAATCAATAGGTCCACTGTAATCGTGTTTGTCTCCGAGATCATATCTTCTATTCCAACACAGCATATGACCCAAATGACTCCAATCGCGCGGCGAGTCGATCCAATCGTCCTGCCCTATTCGCAGCCTGTAATATGTACCGTCAGAACCTCGCGTCAAAAGGTTCTCGTCGAGAACTATGTATCTAAGGTTCATTTTTCAGTGCCTCCTCTACGCCGCATTGCTATGCTTTCCCATATAGTGCATATGCCTGCCATCAAACCGGAACAATTTGTAGAAACCAAACGGGGCAGCTACTGTTTCCATAAATTTTCTCGCTTCAAATTCAGTAGAAAACTCCACTGTATAAGTCGGATGGCTGACAAAGAAAACGCTTTTTTCTTTTGTCTCCACTTCTTCATCCTCATGCAGCTCATGTTTTACTGCACCGAGCAATTCATTAATGGTCGGACGCCCTGGAAGATCAAGTACTTCTTCAAGGAAGCTCTTAATAGAGCGCAATTCATTGTCTAAATACATCTCCGCGACATCATTGATGTCCCCATTGATTCGAATACACACAGTCGTTTCCTCCTAAAATTCACATTTAAAAATCAATCGTTCCGATTCGTTCTGGTTTATAAACCTTCTCCCAGTGCCAACCATCATCGTACAAATTAGGTACTTTTGTCCGTTTAAAGTCTCGAATGACTGTACTCATTCGTGCTTTACTCAATTCATTGAACACAAACTCAGCAGCGCAATGGATGTTGGATTCACTACAATGCTGTCCCCAAAAGTTATCTATAAGCCAACCTTTTTTGGTCTCTTCCAAAGCTGCATCCATTGAGTATTTCCCGTTTTTAATTGGTGTCTTGATGTAGTAAAAAGGAAAGAACGGGTTATCATCTACCTGGTAGTAGTAGTACACATCATTTAATACAAAACTAATGTACGAAGTATGTGTGACCTTGATCGGTTCTGCGTCCTTACAATTCCGGTCACTGATAAGAGCTTGCCTTGTAGGCTTTACCCTGCCGCCGTGCTCTTTCACCAAATTTGCCAGTGCTGACATCATACGCGCCATATTATAGTTGCAAGAATGAAGATAAAGACGTTGATTTTCTTTTAAAACGATCATATTTGACCCTCCATTAAATATTTTGTTGATACTCAAATCTGTGATAGGGCTTTTATGCAGATGCCCTTCAGAACTGCTTTTTCTATACTCTTACAAACTCAGATAGATAAAAAATGTCGTCTCCGAGCCTGAAGAATATCTTCCCGGTGTGTCTTTCACGCTTCACAGGCACTGTCCAAAATCCACGTAAAAAGCCATTTTTTCGATAAGTTACCGTTACTTCCGACAATAGATGCTCACGATTCGTTTTGCAGCCTACGATTGTAAAAACACGTGTTCCCAGATTTAAAACCATATATATCAACTCCTTTGGGGCGTTTTTTCTTTAGCCCACCTCGTATTGACTAATTATAAGATTGCGATATTTGCCTGTCAATACTTTTGCCATTATAATGTCAAAAGATCAAACCACGTGTGGGCAGCTCCTGTACTTTCCGCTCCCCGTATTGAGGCAGCTTGTTGATGTAATGCTCAATCACACTCGCCATTGCATTGCTGGGTTTACGATCGATATAGCATGCTCTTGCCATGTATTCAAACCGCTTCGGAGAACTTTGCGAAATGATTTTTACAATTTCTGTTCTAAGTTCATCCGGAGAAATGTCACAACGAGCCGTATAGACATAATTCAATGCCATAATAACCGATCTGCTATATGCTCCAGGCTCCATATGCCAGTTTGCTTCCCGAATAATTCTAAAAACCCACCGAAGTTCATCAGGCTCATTGTTCGTAATAGCAAGCGCAACACTTATCGCAGTCAACACGCCGGCACTGTTCTTTCCACATGCCTTTTTAATCTTGATACCATATTCATCGCAGATATCACGCAGAAGCAACGCAACCTTGCCATGTTCTTCACCGCTGGCACACGCCGCAATAAATTTGTCGTATTGCGTTAGTTTGGTTACATTTTCTTCCTGTGTTACAAACAGGTGCGCTTCATCTTCGTCTGTAAGACCTGTGCGAATATTGCAAAGCACATGTGTCTTACCAACCATAACGGCAGCACGCAAACGGTTGCCGCCGTCCCAAATATTAAAATGATCTCCTCGCTCACTCGCTTCCAAGTGGCCAGCTTTATTATCATCCCAATTCGATGCAATGTGAGCGACATGACGCCCTTGGTCACGCTGGTAAATTGGACTAAGTTCACACAGGTCAACGGGGATCAATGCAGTCTTGATACCGTTCCCTTCGGTGTGGGCGTTCATCATGATGGTTTCTACTCGGGCTTTGTTCTGCTTGTTCATGGTAATTCTCCTTTAAAATATGTATTTATTATGTATTTTTAATACTTACAGCAAAGCTGCAAGCATTTGCGGCACACAGAGATACAGGAGCATAACAGCTCCCACAATAACGCAGTTCTTTATAAATCTCTTGCGTTTCATTTTCTTTTATGCTCCTTTGTTCTGAGATTTCGGGTATAAAAAGAGCGCCCTATCTTGTTAGATAGAGCGCTTTATGCGAAATCAAAGTATCAAGTGTTTATCATTTCAAAAGTAAAATCACAAAAATTATAGCCAAACCAATCATTATAGAGGAAACCACTCTGAATAATGAGTCAACAGGCGATCCCAATTGCCTTTCCTCGTATTTTTTTGATGACTTTACTTCGTGTTTTCTCATCGGAGCAGATTGATTGATCCTATCAACACTCTGCTTATAGTGTACATAACCGTCAAGACCTGAGCCATAAAACCCAAAATCATTTTTGGACATACAACCGCCTCTATTCGTACAAACCTACATTTACAATTGAATCAGTTCGTTCTGCCCATTTCAACAGTGTATTCGTCGCGCTGCGAGTAATTGCCACATCTTCTGCCATTGCTTCAACGCGATTTTCCAAGGCTGACATGCGTTTTTCAATGCCGCCCATACGGCTTTCTAGTGACTTTTGCCCGGCTTCCAAGCCGCCAACACGATTATCAATAGATTCTAGCTTTTCAAGAATCAAACCAAGGATTTTTTCTTGTTCCATTAAAATCCGCCTCCCTTGCTCACTTATTCTCATTCAGCTTTGCGAAGATCTTTGAGTACGGCTGTGTGGTTCATCACAACGGTTTCCAGCGTGCGCAGCCTGTCGCGCATGTCGTCGATCTGCGCGGCGCGGTCATTCGCCTTGTCCAGTTTTTCCGCAATATCAGTATACTGCTCAGCAATAAGGCTGATTTTGTGGTCTTGCTGTTCTACAAGCATGCGAGTGCGACGAACTTCTGTCTCCAGCTTTTCCTGGCCGGCCTTTAATTCACCCAACATCTGCAAAATCAATTCTTCGTTTTTCATTTGCTTCACTCTCCTGTGCTTGATATTATACCCCATGATAAAAGGGGTTACAATTGGTTATTCTCACAAAGTTTCCCGAGCTACATTCAGTAGCCACAATTGAAGCCTACGATGGATTGGCCAGTATTGGTATCCTCCTGTTACATTTCCAAAATAGTCTGTGCAAACCTACCTGAATCTATCAAAGTCTACCTAAATCTATCCTAGTCTATCGTTTTTTGAGGTTTTTCATCGAGAAATCATCTTTAACATATGTGCTTTTATGCTCTTTGTCAAATAAAAAACGCCCCGCAAAGCAGAGCGTTCATTGCGTTAATCAAATTGTAGGCGTGATGCAATATCAGATGAACTATATAGCACACGCAGCACTATCACAGAGCTGTTTTCTATTGTATATATTATAGAGTAATTGTCGACTATCAGCTGCCTGACAACGTGTAATTGTGGGGCTAAGACAATTTGTTTGCAACGATCCGGTAAGGTCTCAAGGGATCGAATTTTCTCTGCAATCCGATCGTATTGCAGCATTGCTGTTTCTGGTTCTTGGAAAGCTTTTGCTATATAATCATAGATTGAATTCATATCATCCAGTGCGAGGCTGGTGATTTCTACATTATACTGCTTCATTTGTGGGTTTTATGAAAAGCTGCAAACGCCGCAGAAGCATTTTGCACTTTTCCTTGCTCCATTTCTTCATAGCCTGCTGTTATTGCCGCGCGAAGTTCCGAATTTGTCATATTATCTGCATTGATCTCTGCTGGTGCCTTTGGAAGTGTAATTGGGAACGGAATCCCGCCAGTAAGAGAAATTTGTCTCAGATACGCGTCTACTGCAGTTGCCATAGGAATACCTAGTTGTTTTAAAACATTTTCAGCCTGCTGTTTGACCTGTGGATTTACCCGTAGATTCATTGTAACTGACTTTTCCATATCATTCACCTCTCGCCACAAGTGTAACGCAAACAGCGTTACAAGTCAAGCATCATCCAAAATATTTTTCATGCGCTGCGCAAAAAAACGCCCTGCAAAGCAGAGCGTTCTTCGTTATATTCAATTAATTTCACTGGCACTAAACTCTGTAACTGGTTCAACCGTTACCTTCGTTTTTTTGCTTCCAACTCGCCCTTTTCATAGGCAATAGCTTCTTCTAGACCTAATGCAATTTTATCGAAAACGGTACTCATTAAGAAACCTCTCTACTTTTCATAATGCGTCCACATTCTGATGATTTTTACTATCTTTTCATCTTCAAAAACTTGGTACACTATCCTATGCTGTCTGTTAATTCGTCTTGAGTACATTCCAAACAAATCACCAACCAATTTTTCATATGACGGTGGGGTCTGATAAGGATTATTTCTGATTACCTCAATCAAAGCTTTTGCTTTGGTTGCAAGATTCGCTCTTTGAAGCTTTTGAATATCCTTTACTGCATCTTTGGAATATACAATTTTATAACTCACCAAACCACCTCGTCTTCAGGAATACACTCGGACAGAGGCGTGTTCATTCCATCGATCAGCGTTTTTTTCAACTCTGCGTTTGACGACAATTCAAGCGTTGCCATAATACCATTATACTCTTCTTCACTTAGCAAGATAGCATTGCCGGATTTTGTAGAAATATTTATTGGCTCATTGTATTTAATTGTATTCTCAAGCATAGCAAAAACATTTTTCCTGAATTGCGTAATATTTGTATTAAGCATTATAGACACCTCTTTGTCACAAAACATGTACATTATCGTGTACATATATTATATGCACTCGCTTACGAAATGTCAACAAGCACTGTGGGTTTTCCAGGCATCATCCAAAATATTTTTCATGCGCTCCACCAAAAAACGCCCTGCAAAGCAGAGCGTTCTTCGTTATATTCAATTAATTTCATGATAAGGTTTCATGTTGTTGCCTATCATAATCAACAATAAAATCTTATTTCTCCGTGATGATCTTGCCACTTTCTAACGATTTCAAACGATCTGGCTTCGATGACATCCATGATATCGGAAAGCATACGTTCCGGAATTTTAGAATTATTATGGGCTAGCAAACATTTTCCTTGTCGTGTAATCCAAACTTTTGTTGCATTTCCGGATGGAGTCCCCTGTGTGATATGAACGTGTACTGGTTCTAATGGATAATTTTCATTTGACCAAAAATACACAAGATATGCCCCAACTCTAAATATTTGCGGCACAGCCCATTCCTCCTTGCTTCGAGAACCGAATGATCAAATGCGCCGTACTTTCAAGGAGCTCCTGAAAATACTGAATTTCAGCGTCACTATATCCATCAACATTTCTCCACGCATATTCAGGCAAACGGCAATATGCATTCTTGAACCCCGTGCTCACTGGTGTCTCAATAAATACATCTACATGTTCTCCCGTGTCATTTTCAATTGGCTTTCCAAATGTGATTTCTGTGTTATCTGAAAGTGTCATAAATGGATAAATCATATTATTCGCCTCTTTTTTACACTTTTAGTACGTAGTGACGATTTCTAAAACACTAAAACAATCAATGCGTGAGCTTGTGACAGTCTATGTTTCTATATATATTATATTCATTTCATGCAATGAGGTCAATTGCAACATTAAATAATTGCCCCATCTAAATAATCCATTTCCCATTTTTCAAGCCCAGAGTGATTTTCATAAATACTTTTTGTACCATACAACTTGTAGCTATGCAAAAGATACTCCGGACTTTTACAATGCATATTGCTTGTGTTATATCCTTTTGACACCTTGCATCTATGCGTTGTCAAACATTCAGAATGCGACGTTTGCGGCAATTCTTTTGTGCCGTAAAAATGCGCAATTTTCCCGTTGACTGTCTTGTAATATCGTGGTTTCATCGCATAGAAAGCATCATTACGCATATAGTCTTTCAGGTAGATATCACCTTTTGACGCAATACGCACGATCTGCGCTAGCGTTTTATCTGAATTCGTATTTGCGGCAACATATACCCAATTGTTATATCTTGCGTTATCTTTCCCCGGCATACGCCGATACATTTTAAAACTTTTTGAATGGGTTTCGATATCATTTTTATATGCGTTTTCAATAACATATAGGCCCAAGGCATCACGCCCATAAATATACCCAGGCAGAATTTGAAACCCATTCCAAACAAATTTTGATGTTGCTTGCGTGGGTGCTTTGTATTTTACTTTAGACATAGTTTCACCGTCTTTCTTTATAGTTTTGGTTTAGCTTTAATTTCGTTTTGGCTTTCCTTGCGACACACAAGACGCACTTTAATAAACTACTTGCGTATGGTATGGTACAATGTTGGCATGATTCCACCTTTGCTATATGTATAGCTGTACCTATTCACTTTCATCTGTTCTATGCACTTGTGTGCCGTGGGCAAAGTCAAAACAAGATAATTTTTGCGTGAAATCTGCTTTGCAAAATTGTTTTTGTTCTGTATGCCCTTTATATATTCACCCTGGGATTTTTCAACCCTGGGCAAAATTTGCGCACTTTAATAAGCCCTTTTTCACTACGGTTTTTTCGTGTGTGGCTTATGTTCATAAATATGTATGCTCTATTGCCTTTAATGCTCCGTCACGGCCGCGCGGCTCTTACAGCTATGGTTATCCCATGCCCACAACTGCACATGAATTCAATCAAGCGCGCACATAAAGACAATTGTTCACTTTTCAAGGTGCTTTGCAATTCGCCTTTGCATGGCGCAAAGTTACCGGGAAACGCGGCGGGGACGCTTGCAAACTGTTTCCCATGCCGCCCAATGTAGGGCGGTTGCGTGTTAGGCTGCTTTGCCCGTCTTTTTCTTCATATCTTTTGCGGCTTGCGCAATGGCTTCTTTTTCTGCTGCAAGCTTTTCCGCGCGGGCTTCTGCCTTGGCTTTTTTGTCCTCTATCATAGCATCAGCGTTAAGGGAAGCTACATTGTCCAGACAATCCAATGCCCATTGTTCAAGCGCTGCGCGTGCGGTTGTGCTTGCGTTGCCGTCTTTGCCGGCGTTGATTGTGCCACGGCGCAAGCCGTCAACCGTTTTTGCAGTACCGTTTACAGCGATAGCGCCCAAGGCGGCAGAAATGCGTGTTGCAACCGCAATATTGCTTTCTTTCTTTCCCTCAAACAAGGCGGCGGCGCGGGCGGCTTTATCGGCGGCAAAGTAACCCATGAAACGGCTTGCCGCGCTGATGAGTGCCTTTGCTGTGGTCTCGGAGGGTTGGCCATTGTTACTAACTTCGGCGCGAGCGTCTGCCAAAGCAGTGATTAAAGCGGTCGCGTTGTCTTTGTAAGCCATGAAAGCTGCGCGGGCTTCTTTGGTATCCATCCCGGCGGCGGCCAATGCCTTGGAAGTAACGGAACGGCCAAAAGCGGACGCGGCGCGGGCGGCGATAGTGTAAACAGTTTCGGCGGCCTTGGTTTCGGTGGCTTTGGATGTGGTGTTGTTTTTGTTCGTCATGGTAGTAACTCCTTTTCAAAAATTCAAAAATGTGTTATGATATCCCCATGAATGGGGGGCGGTAACGTGGATACTGTGAGTGAAAAAAAAGCACTCGGCCAAAGATTGCAAATGTTAAGAATCAATAGCGGCCTAACTCAAAAGCAAGTTGCAAGCAAACTAGGTGTTACCGTGTCCAGTTATCAATTTTATGAGCGTGGCGAAAGGTGTCCTAGTTTTTTGCTAATGTGCCGTATCGCTGATGTGATAGGCGTGAATGTTGAATCATTCCGCGATAACACTAATCAGTGTCCCAACGCCTAAAGAATAACATAGACACTAATCAGTGTCAACGCATTCAGCGCATACACACAACATTCGCAATCAATTTAAACAGTCAAGGTACAATGCATTGTGAAAATGCTGTGTGGTATCTCTCCTCCCTCTGGTGTATCCGGTGGGCCGTGTGGCCGTTCCGGTGGTTAAAGGATAGCATATAATGCCCGCATTATACAATACACATTATGCACAAACATATAATGCACGCATTATAATAAATTAAACAATATGCACAAAATGAAACAATAATATATGGTGATAATATGGCTCAAACAGACGCGCAAAAACGTGCTACAAACAAATATAATCGAGAAAAACTAGATAATATTTCTATCAGATATCCCAAAGGCACAAAAGCTAAAATACAACAATTATCTATATTGGCAGGAAAAAGCATGGCGCGCTACATCATGGACGCGATAGCAGCCCAGGCAGAAAGAGACGGCCACGCGGATATATTGGCCGCTGTGAGTGATCGCGACGGAGACGGAGAGACGGAGACGGACGGCAGCGCGGAGGAAGATAGAGAATAAAATAATACATTATAGCGCGGAGAATATACGGAGATAATAGACACATTATGGATGATGTGTCTATTATTTTTTTAGTGTGAATGTGGTGTAGTTGGTGGATGGTGTGGCGGATGTGGTGGCCTGGATGATGGGCAGTAATGGCAGAAAATGACCGTTAGTCATAAATGACCATTAGTCATAAAATAGCAAAATGCAAAGCACGCTTTGCAAAAATAAAGTTTCGCTCTCTGCGCATAATTATGAAACATAGTTTTAAATACTAGATGATATTTTATTCATCACCAGACACGGGCAAAAAAAGCCGCAAAATTACCGTTATGCGGCTTTTGGCTTAGTAAAGCCATTTATGGGCATTTTTAGGGGGGGTATATTTACATTTTTCAGGCATAAAAAATCACGCAAAAACCATTAAGTACCTCTCTCCCACACCCCAGATTATTTTCCATAATTTCCCACTATTTCCCCCATTTTTATTCGGGACTCGCTTCGGCAAAACCCTTGATCTAAGCCATTTTCCCCATTTCCATTCCTCTCAAAATTCACATTAATCACGCTAAAATCCTTTCAAAAAGCCTCAAAAACCGTTGAAAACACTACGTTTTTCCCGAATATCGCAAAAAAGCGCTAAAAAGTTCAAATCAAATCTCAAAATTTTTCCCTTCAATCCCTTCACTTCTCTCCCCTCTCATTCTCACAAAACCGCATCCCAAAGCCATTTTTCCCTCTTATTTCCCTCCCATTTTCGGTATTATTTCCATATCCGAAAATCCGCTAAAATCGCGTCATTTGAGATCAAAATAACATTCATCCACGGGGTTCAGCATAAATTTCCGATATTTAAGCATAAAAAAACAGCAGGCCAAGCATGGTCTGCTGTTCTTAAAGCCAATATATTGTTTCCATATCTAAAACTGAAAAGTACAAGCTGCCATTATGCCAACTCATTAAAGTCTCATTTCTTTCTCTATTGGCATGAACGGTATTCCCTTAAATCAATCCGTATCATTTTATATCATGTGCTATCCCTCATCCCCCCCATCACAAGGGATTCCGTTTTTGCAGGATATCTTCTCGTTTGATCTACTGTCGTCCATTATAAAGAGCAGTTGGAAGATTTGTAAATTTGCTTCAATAATCAGAACCTTTTGTGAACGCAATTATTATACTTGAAATTTTTGAACATTCACTTTGGCTCTTGGGTGGACTTTGTTCCTCTTTTTCTTTCGATAATAAAAAGCTATTGACATTCGGAAAGCAGCGTGGTATGATAGCAAAAAATCAAACAGTCAAATGTGTTGATAAGGAAAAGTAGCGAGAGGAAAGCTTACAGAGAGCCGTGGGTTGATGGGACACGGCAACGGAACTTCCGCGAAAATCCCCTTAGAACAGTCCGGGTGAAGAGCGCGCCCTACGCTTGCGTAAGCCGGAACGTGTAACATACGTTATCATGTTTATCATTGACGGATGATAATTGAGCGGCCGTTTTCGGACGGCAAATAGAGTGGTACCGCAGAGTTGAAACCTTTGTCTCTAATTTTAGAGATGAAGGTTTTTTTGTATTCTGAGGGAACAGCGCATTGGCTGAAAGATTCATCACTTCAAAATGAGGAGGAAAAACAAATGAGAGTTTTGGAGAAAATAAGTGATTTTGTAGGAAAGTACATGGCAATCCTTGTCCTAGCCGTGGCTGCACTTGCCCTGTTCGTGCCACAGTCTGTAAGTTTCATTAAGACAAGCTACGTCAACACACTTCTGGGCATCGTAATGTTCGGTATGGGGCTTACCCTGAAAGCCAGCGACTTTAAGGTTGTATTCAGCCGTCCCAAGGATATCATTATCGGCGCTGTTGCACAGTTCACCATCATGCCGCTGCTTGCCTTTGCTCTGACAAAGCTTTTCCAACTTCCGCCAGAGCTGGCCGTAGGCGTTATTCTGGTAGGCACATGCCCCGGTGGTACTTCCTCCAATGTTATGACTTATCTTGCAAAAGGCGATGTGGCCCTGTCTGTTGGCATGACCGGCGTCTCCACCATTCTTGCACCGTTCCTGACTCCGCTTCTAACTAAACTGTATGCTGGACAGACGGTAGATGTAGATCTTCTGAGTATGTTCTTATCCATCGTAAAGGTTGTGATTGTTCCCATCGTACTGGGCTGCATCATCAATAAGCTGTTCTCCAGCTTTACCGAGAAGGTTACAAAGGTTCTGCCCCTTGTTTCCGTCACTGCCATCGTGGCCATCGTAGCCGCTGTTGTATCTGCCAACTCTTCCAAAATCATGACCTGTGGTTTTCTTATCATGCTGGTAGTTGTTCTTCACAACTGTCTCGGTTATGCGCTGGGCTTCGCTGTGGGCAAGGCTCTGAAGCTTGATATGAGTAAATGCAAGGCAGTTGCCATCGAAGTCGGTATGCAGAACTCTGGTCTTGCAACCTCTCTGGCGGCCACCCATTTTGCACAGTATCCGCTGGCTACTATCCCTGGCGCTGTATTCAGCGTATGGCATAATATTTCCGGCGCTATCTTTGCAAACTTTATGGCGTCCAAAGAGTAATCTGATAATGGTAACTATTTTGCTGTTGACTTACAGTGCAGATAGTGATATTCTAACCATGACAAACTTTCACAAGCAAAGTTTTGCGATTGAATTAGGAGGTAATTCCCTATGAAGAAACTGCTTACTTTGGCTCTGGCGGCTGTGCTGGCGCTTTC
>PPYF01130943.1_pt1 | contig 17823 bp, 9 predicted proteins | sample 1559871 | NCBI WGS metagenome assembly PPYF01 (sample SAMN08240021, study PRJNA423297) | Human gut metagenome, whole genome shotgun sequencing project.
GTTGCAATCATGGCAGCCGGAATCCTGCATTTAATTATCCGGGTTTCATGGAGTGGCTGTTCAAACAAAAGAAATAATATTATTCATTGATAATAAAGAGATCTAAATAAACATGGCAGAACTAAAGTCATTGGCAAAGGACACTGCGATTTATGGTGCCAGCAGTATTATTGGTAAGTTTCTGAACTATTTTCTGGTACCGATTTATACTTTTTCACTTCCTGCTGCTTCCGGAGGATATGGAGTGATCACCAAGATGTATGCTATTGTGGCGTTATTGCTCGTAGTGCTAACCTTCGGAATGGAAACCGGCTTTTTCCGTTTTGCCAATAAAGGAGATGACGACCCGAAGAAGGTATATTCTGTTTCGTTATTGATGGTAGGGAGCGTATCGCTCCTGTTTTTGCTGTTGTGTCTGGTCTTCCTCAATCCTATTGCAGGGCTGATGGGGTATAGTGAACATCCATGGTATCTGGGCATGATGCTGATTGTACTGGCTATGGATGCCATTCAGGCTATTCCGTTTGCTTATCTTCGTTATAAGAAACGTCCTATTAAGTTTGCCGGACTGAAACTCTTATTTATATTAGTCAGTATCTTGCTGAATATCCTTTATTTTGTTGTCATGAAAGGCGATGACGTAGGGGTAGCCTTTCTTATTAATCTGATCTGTTCTTTTGTTGTAATGCTCGGGCTGATACCTGAATTCCGTGAATTCCGCTATTGTCCTGACCGTTTGCTGATGAAGCGGATGTTATATTATTCATTCCCTATTCTGATATTAGGAGTGGCAGGCATTGTGAATCAGGTTGGAGACAAGATTATTTTTCCTTTTGTCTACCCCGATAAGGTGGAAGCGGATGTACAGTTGGGTATTTACAGTGCAGCTACTAAAATAGCCATGATAATGGCAATGATCACGCAGGCTTTCCGCTTTGCATACGAGCCTTTTGTCTTTGGCAAAAGTAAGGATAAGGATAATAAACGAATCTATGCGCAGGCAATGAAGTTCTTCATCATCTTTACGCTGCTGGCATTCCTGGCAGTCATGTTTTATCTGGATATTTTACGTTATATCATAGCAGAAGACTATTGGGAGGGACTCAAGGTAGTTCCCATCGTGATGATTGCAGAGATGTTTATGGGGATTTATTTTAATCTCTCGTTTTGGTATAAACTGACGGATGATACTAGATGGGGGGCATATTTCTCCATTATAGCCTGTCTGACTGTTGTTCTGATGAATATCTTCCTGATTCCTGTATATGGGTATGTAGCTTGCGCATGGGCGGGTTTTACCGGATATGCCATAGCTATGTTGCTTTCTTATTTTGTCGGTCAGAAGAAATATCCTATTGCTTATGATTTGCGTGGAATAGGTTGTTATGTAGGCTTAGCTATTATTCTGTATCTGATTGGTGAATGGATGCCGATTCATAATACAGTTTTGCTTCTTGCATTCCGCACAGTACTTCTGCTACTATTTATTGCTTATATTATCAAACGGGACCTGCCTTTGAGTCAGATTCCTGTTATTAACCGGATTATAAAAAAGAAATGACTATGAAGACAGATGAACGGAATAAGTTTGCGATCAAGTCGTTCCTGGGTGAATACCTGGACTTGAAAAAGGATAAAGACAATGAAATGGAAACCGTTGACTCTATCCGAAAAGGAGTAGAATTCAAAGGAGCCAATTTGTGGATTCTTATTTTTGCCATCTTTATGGCATCACTGGGATTGAATGTCAACTCTACGGCAGTGATTATCGGTGCCATGTTGATTTCACCGTTGATGGGTCCTATCATGGGTGTCGGACTTTCTGTCGGTTTGAATGATTTCGAGCTGATGAAACGTTCTTTGAAGAGCTTCCTCATCACGACTGCTTTCAGTGTGACGACGGCAACCATCTTTTTCCTTTTCACTCCTATTCATCGCACTTTTCGGTGGTTTGGCGGGAGTTGTCGCCCTATCTACCAAAGAGAAGGGAAATGTGATTCCGGGAGTTGCCATTGCTACGGCGTTGATGCCTCCGCTTTGTACGGCAGGTTACGGTCTGGCATCGGGCAATCTGGTCTATTTTCTGGGTGCTTTTTATCTTTACTTTATCAACTCTGTATTTATCAGTCTGGCTACCTTTATCGGTGTGCGGGTGATGCACTTCCAGCGTAAGGAATTTGTGGATAAGGCACGCGAGAAGATGGTGCGTAAATACATCATTCTGATTGTTGTGCTGACAATGTGTCCGGCTGTTTATCTGACGTTTGGCATCATTAAAAGTACTTTTTATGAGACGGCAGCCAACCGGTTTATCAATGAGCAGTTGAACTTTGAGAATACGCAGGTACTTGATAAGAAGATCAGTTATGAGCATAAAGACATCCGAGTAGTTCTGATCGGTCCCGAAGTTTCGGATGCTTCGATATCCATTGCCCGTAGCAAACTGAAAGAATACAAGCTGGAAGAAACAAAGCTGACCGTACTGCAAGGGATGAATAATGAGGCGGTAGATGTCTCTTCCATTCGTGCCATGGTAATGGAGGACTTTTATAAAAACAGCGAACAACGCCTGCAGGAACAGCAGAAAAAGATAACCCGACTGGAAGAAAACCTCGCTCAATATAAAGAGTATGATACGATGGGACGTACTTTAGTGCCCGAATTGAAGGTGCTTTATCCTTCCATCACTTCGCTTTCTATCGCTCACTCGCTGGAAACACGGGTAGACTCGATGAAAACGGATACAGTGACACTGGCTGTTTTGAAATTTGGCAAACATCCGTCAGTTGCCGAGAAGGAGAAAATCAGCGCATGGCTGAAAGCACGGGTGGGAGCGAAGAAGTTGAGGCTCATTACCGAATAATGACCTATAATCCGAAGAAACCGGCTTTGGCAAATGCCGTTGTCAGTTTCGGTGGATTCTGTTCGGGAGTGGTGGTTTCCGAAGATGGTCTGGTATTTACCAATCATCACTGTGGTTTCAGCAGTATCCAGCAGCATTCTTCCGTAGAACATGATTATCTGAAGGATGGTTTTGTAGCCCGCAACCTTGGTGAAGAACTGCCGAATCCCGAATTATATGTCCGTTTCCTTCTTCGTACGGAGGATGTGACCAAGCGTGTGCTCTCGGCTGCCAAACATGCTCATACGGAAAGTGAACGTCGCGTAGTTGTCGACTCTGTCATGAATGTAATCGGCATGGAGGTATCAGAGAAGGACTCTACGCTGACGGGAATTGTCGATGCGTATTACGCCGGAAACGAGTTCTGGCTTTCTGTCTACCGTGATTTTAATGATGTCCGGTTGGTTTTTGCTCCTCCTTCTTCAGTCGGCAAGTTCGGGTGGGACACGGACAACTGGATGTGGCCTCGCCATACAGGTGACTTCAGCGTTTTCCGTATTTATGCCAACAAACAGAACGGACCGGCGGATTATTCACCTGAGAACGTCCCTTATCATCCGGAATACGTAGCTCCTATTTCATTGGATGGATATAAAGAAGGCTCTTTCTGTATGACTCTCGGATATCCAGGCAGTACGGAGCGCTATCTCTCTTCGTATGGGATCGAAGAAATGATGAACGGCATTAATCAGGCCATGATTGATGTGCGCGGGGTAAAACAGGCTATTTGGAAGCGGGAAATGGATCGCCATCCGGATATCCGTATCAAGTATGCTTCTAAATACGATGAAAGTTCCAACTACTGGAAAAACAGCATAGGAATGAATAAAGCCATCCGGCACCTGAAAGTGCTGGAAAAGAAGCGCGCAGCAGAAGCAGCCCTCCGGGACTGGATTCAGTCTCATCCGGAAGAAAGGGAGAAACTGATTCGTCTGTTCTCTTCTCTGGAACTGAATTATAATAATCGTAGGGAAACAAACCGTGCCCTTGCTTATTTCGGGGAGTCGTTCATTAATGGTCCCGAATTGGTTCAATTGGCACTCGAAATACTGAATTTCGATTTTGAGGCCGAAGAGAAGTTGGTCGTTACCCGTATGAAGAAGTTACTGGAGAAATACGATAACCTGAATCTGTCTATTGATAAGGAAGTATTTGCGGCCATGCTCAAAGAGTACCGGTCCAAAGTGGATAAAAAATACCTACCGGCGATGTATCTGCAAATAGACACCTTGTATAACGGAAATGTCCAGACTTATGTAGACTCTTTGTATGCTACCTCTCAAATCACTTCCCCGAAGGGACTGAAGCGCTTCCTTGAACGTGATACGACTTATAATCTCATCGAAGACCCTGCCATTTCTTTAAGCCTCGACCTGATAGTGAAATACTATGAGATGAATCAGAGCGTCTCGGAGGCTTCCGAACAAATAGAGCAGGATGAACGCCTGTTCAATGCCGCTATGCGTCGTATGTATGCCGACCGTAACTTCTATCCTGATGCTAATTCCACCATGCGCCTTAGTTTTGGTACAGTCTGCGGATATTCTCCTTTTGACGGGGCTACCTTTAGTTATTATACGACGGTAAAAGGTATTTTCGAGAAAGTAAAGGAACACGCAGGCGATATTGACTTTGCTGTTCAACCGGATCTTCTGGCTTTACTCTCTTCCGGTGATTTCGGCAGATATGCCGATGAAAAGGGAGATATGAACGTTTGTTTTATCTCGAATAATGATATTACGGGAGGAAACTCCGGCAGTGCCATGTTCAATGCGAAAGGGGAATTGCTTGGTCTTGCTTTTGACGGTAATTGGGAAGCGATGAGCAGTGATATCGTATTTGAACCGGACTTGCAGCGTTGTATCGGAGTAGATGTCCGCTATATGCTTTTCATTATGGAAAAGTATGGAAAGGCTGCTAATCTTATTGAAGAACTGAAATTAACCCGCTGAAACGGAAAACAATCTTATAAGAAGGCTGCTCTTATCGTTTCAGTATAATTACCATTACAGCAACGATAATCAGTGCAATGCCTACGCCAATACTTGTGGTGAATGCTTCTCCAAAGAGGAAGATGCCTACACATACGGCAGTTACCGGCTCCATAGCTCCCAATACAGAGGTGAGTGTGGAGCCGATGCTTTTTACTGCTCTGACCAGTGCAAGATTAGAAACGACGGTCGGGATCAATGCCAGCAAGATTAGATTTCCGGCAGTATGCCATTCTCTGATAGGCTGAAGATGGCTGATACTGCTGGTTCCGATAAAGAGAAAGATTCCTCCGAAAAGAAAGACATAGAAAGTGAGCAGTAATCCTTTCATCCGGCCGATCTTTAACTGGCTCATTGTGACAAGGTACAGTGCATATCCCAATGCTGATAAAAGAACGATGAAAAGGCCGAAAAATGAGAAACTTCCTGTCTCTGTATTTCCACCGGATAAGAAGTAGACACCTATCACGGCAGAGGCGATGGCGGCTATCCGCCAACCGGACTTTTTTTCTTTGAAGAATAGCATCATGACCAGGGTAGTCAGTACCGGATACATGAAGTGAATGGTGGTGGCTACACCGCTTGCCATAAACTTATATCCCCAGAACAGGAAGACGGCAGACATCAGATAAAGTATCGCAAGCAGGAGCAGGGAAGGAATGTCCCGTCTGCTGATTCGAAAGGATTGCCCGTTGATCAGTAGAATCCCGCCTAATGCCATACACGCAAACAGGAAGCGATAGAAGAGTATCGATTCGAATTGCATGCCCGCCTGCATGGCAGGAATGGTGAATAGGGGGATAAGCCCAAAAGAGGCCGACGAAAGCAGACCGTACAGGAAACCGTTGACTTTATTCATAGTTAAGTATATATTCGGAGTGCAAAGATACTCATAATAGATAAGATGATATTATGTTTGAATTATAAAATAGAGATTACGTCCGAAACGTATGAAGCTGTCTCTGTTTTCTTGTTGAGTATATCGAATTTTTCGCTAAAACATGTGTTTAGGGTTGAAATAAACAGATATTGCTAAATTATGAACAGATATTTTCTCTGGTAGTGTTTCTTTTTTCTGACCTTTGGTGTGTCCAGAGTACAAACCTGTAAATATTTGAATTGACAACAAAACTATGATACATATGAAAAACAGATTAGTTGGCTTATTAGTGTTCGCGTTGGTTGCTTTTAACTTATATGCGCAGTCTGATCAAAGTAAAAAGGGACTTCTTACTTTTACCGGTACGCGTATTATTTCCTTTGATCCAATGCGGGAAATGCCTAAGATGGCTTGGTATAGTGAAAATCAAGATATTCGGGTAGATGAAGAAGTGCTCTTTAATAATCAGTCGTCATTGTTGATTCCGTCTGTACGGGGAAAGAAAACAGAAGCTTATTTCGGCATGAATAACCGCGATATTACAGGTAAGACGATTGTGTTTAAAGGCAAATACAAATATCAGCAGGCAAATAATGCCAAAGTGAGTTTCGCAATTAAACTGGATACCCACCTTCAAAGAATAGACGAGAAGGCTATTGGTTTGGAATGTAACGGCAGTCAGGGCTGGAAAGACTTTTGTGTGGAAATGCCGTTTACACGTTCCAAGAAATTTTTCTTTCGAATACTCTGTGATGGGGAGGCCAGGCTTTGGGTGAACGACTGCCAGGTGCTGATAGATGGACAGTCACTTGATTTAATTAAGAATCCGGATGTTGAAGTGGACAAGGATCTGGAGTTCGCAGGAAATTCAGGAATATCGCTTGGAGACGTTGACGGGCAAACATTGGAAAATCTTGTGGTTTTGGGCAAGGTTTGGGGATTCCTTAAGTATTTTCATCCGCAGGTTGTGGTTGGAAAGTATAACTGGGATTTTGAATTGTTCAGAGTGATGCCCGGGATAGCAGCTGCGAAGAGCAAAAAGGAAAGGAACTCACTGTTAAACGAATGGATAGATAAGTACGGTAAAATCACGGAAACCGAGGAGTATGTAATCGGAGATTCGGCCCAATATCATCGTTTTGCACAGCTTGGCTGGCTGGAAGATCCGAATGTCTTCGATAAGAAACTGTCTGAAAAACTAGTGAGAATCAAGAATGCCAAACGTAATAGTGTATTGAACTACTATCTTCCGATATTAACCGGAAAGGAGGAGGTGGAATTTGCCAGAGACAAACCTTATCCTTCAATCGATTGGGAAGATCAGGGATATCGTATTCTTACGGTTTATAGATTGTGGAATGCCATCGAACATGGATATCCTTACGCCAACCTTACAGACCATAGATGGAGTACTCTGCTGGCGCAATATCTGCCTGAATTTATTTATGCCTCTTCGGAAAAAGATTTGGACCATTCTATACGAAAACTGGCTGCTGAAATCAATGATTCACATGGAGGGCTTGAATTTCCGAATCATGCTCCCCGATTGTATGGTCTTCCATTGGGATTGACTCAGACAACGGACGGTAAGCTTGTAGTAGAATCAACTGCATTAAAGCAGATTGAGCGTGGATCGGTCATACTGGCTGTAAATGATAAACCGATCTCGGAAATAATCGACAATTACCGTTCTATATTGCCTTCTTCAAATGAGCATGGTTTACTGAGGAATGTCGCATTCAGACTATTTGTTACATCGGAGAATGAAATGAAAGTCACAGTGGAGAATCAAGGGCAGTCCTATGAATATGCGATACCCATGCAGTCTTTTGAAAGAGCATCTTTTAAAGGTCGGAAGAGTCCGTCAGATTACGGACTGGATGCCAGAAAGATTCTTTATGTAGATGCAGGTATAATGGGGCTTCCGGAACTGGATCAGATGATGAAAACAAATTTGAATGCCAAAGGAATGATATTGGATATGCGTAAGTATCCGAGATGGGATATTATGGAAGTACTTGGAAAATACCTTTATCCTCAACCAACTACATTTATGTGGTATTCCATTAATTCGAAGAAATTTCCGGGTAACTTTGGTCTTGATATAATTGGAAAAATTGGTTTTAAAGAAAATCCTGATTATTTCAAAGGTAAGATTGCTATTCTTGTAAATGAGATGACTCAGAGTTTTGGAGAGCTAATGTCTGTCGCTTATAGAGTGGCACCCAAAAGTGCGGTTATCGGTACGCAAACTGCCGGTGCGAACGGTCATGTCGGATATTTATATTTGCCTCGGGGAATTAAATTCACCTATACAATGGCGGGAGCATTCTATCCTGAATGGAAATTAAATCAACGGGATGGAGTGACTATTGATATTTCGGTGGAACAGACTGTAGAAGATATAGCTGCAGGAGAAGATATGTGGATTAGAAAAGCGATTGAATATATTGAGAGTAAACGGTAAGGTTGCACCCTGATTAAAGGGATATTCAGCCCGTCGATATAATTCGATTTGAATATATTGACGGGCTGAATTATACTATTAGCAAGCTGAACTTATTTCTTTATCGGTCTGCTTGGAATCTTTTCAAAGATAGATCTAATCCGTTCCATATCAAATTTAGGCTGTCGGTCGTAAGTGTAGATACCGTTTTTCTCTTGTTCGATATCTGAAAACTGTGTATAGCAGAGTCCGCTGATGATTCCGGAGGATTGAATCGCATTGATGAGTTTTTCGATGCGTTCGAAGAGGGCATCTTCGTTGGTAAATGTTCCTCCATGTCCCCATGTGTCTTCCTTGGTTCTGGATGTCTCCCATACAATACCACCGAATTCACCGATGATAAAAGGTTGGTTGGCATAAGCTGCCTGGTTCTTGTCCGGCTTTAAGCTTAGTGCGAAACGTGTTGCATCCGGTTCGTAAGTACTGATGCTCCAGATATCTGTCAGGAAATGGAATCCACTGCCGGTAAGGTCGTTGAACGGGCGACTGGGATCGATTGCTTTTGTCAGTTTTTGCAGGTCAAATACCAAGCGTGCAAATGTACCGGATGTAACATTGCTCAATGGTACGGTAAGAGGTGCCCATGTGATGATAGAAGGGTGATTACGGTCTCGTTCGAGTATCTCTATCCATTCACTGAGAAGATTTCTTGATGCGATCTCGTCATCGGGATTCATTCCCCAGTTAGGAGACTCTCCCCAAGTGATAAATCCCAGCTTATCTGCCCAGTAATGGAATCGTTCTTCAAAAAACTTTTGATGAAGCCGTGCCCCGTTGAAGCCGGCTTTCTTACTTAGTAAAATATCATTTTTAAGGGCTTCATCGGTAGGTGCAGTCCAGATTCCATCAGGATAATACCCCTGATTCATAACCAGACGCTGGAAATAAGGCTCGTTATTCAAGTAAAATTTGCTATTGGCTATATGCACTTTGCGCATACCTACATATGATTTTACCTCATCGATGATCTGCCCTTTGGCATCTTTGACGCAGTAACTGATATCGTAAAGGTGGGGAGTTTCGGGGCTCCAGAGCTTGATATTCTTTATCGGTAAGATCAGGTTACTGCCATTGGCACATTTTGATGTCATTTGAGCGATTTTTTTCTCGCTGTCATAGATCGTAACTTCCAGTGTCTGGTCATTGGATATCTGATAGAATTCCGGAGTAATGATCAATTGATTATTGTCGATATCCGGATAGGTATTTGCCGATTTCAGTCCACAGGGAGAGAGCGCTTCCATCCACACCGTTTGCCAGATACCTGTGACACGGGTATAAAAACAGGCAAAGGAGTTCTTCTCCGGAGACTGTTTGCCGCATGCCTGACGGCCCGATTTTGCATCATCGGACACGGATACTACCAGATTGTGACTATTCCCGGGTTTGGCTATGCGACTGATATCTATTACAAAAGGAGAGCTCCCGCCGTTATGAAAACCGACAAGGCGTCCGTCTATATAAATCTCTGCTAAATAGTCGACAGCGCCGAAATGGAGTAAAATCTTCTTGTTGCTCCAGTCAGCAGGTATCGGCAGAGAACGTTGATACCACATTTTTTTTATAAAGTCCGTGTGATTAACTCCGGATAGTTTGCTTTCCGGGCAGAAAGGAACCGTAATTGTTTTGCTAAGCTCCTTTGCCGTAGGTAAGTTACGCTTTTTCCCGGAATCATCAAGATCGAATTCATATGTCCACGTACCATTTAAATTAACCCAGGTAGTTCTTTCAAATTGTGGGCGGGGATATTCCGGCCGGGGAATATCATTGGTTGCGTTTGCTGCAAAAGAGAGTAGTAAACCAACTAGCATCAGATGTGCTTTTCTCATGTTTTGTAATTTTTGTTATTGTATAATTTAAGTGCCTTAGCTGATTGTAAAAATAGAGATTTAAAAGAAGAAAAGGTGTAAACGATTGTTCAAATTAGGAAATAATCTGATCATAGTGAAGATTATTCGGTTATATTTGATAAATGTGTATAATAATGTCACAAATTTATGGTATGAAATAGGTAAAAGCCGCTACATTTGTAATCGAATGAATTTTAGGAAAATATTATAGAAGAACATTTAAACTAAATAACTCAATCAATTATTATGAAACTACGAATCATGCGAAGTGCATGGATTGCACTTTTGTTTATGTCTTTATCTGTAACAGCACAAACCACGGATAAGCCGGAGTGGAGCAATGAGCAGGTCTCGGGAGTCAATAAGGAAGAAGCAGTTCAGATTGCTATTCCTTTTACCGATGAACAACAAGCAATGAATCTGACTATTGAAGAGTCACCTTATTACAAAACGCTGAATGGAATATGGAAATTTCATTGGGTGGCTGACCCGAAAGACCGACCGCAGGATTTCTGTAAACCGGAATATGATGTAAGCCAATGGGATAATATTAAAGTCCCTGCAACTTGGCAGATAGAGGCCGTAAGACATAATAAAAACTGGGATAAGCCCTTATATTGCAATGTGATTTATCCTTTTTGTGAGTGGGATTGGAAAAAGATTCAGTGGCCTAATGTAATTCAACCTCGTCCGTCTAACTATACTTTTGCGACGATGCCTAATCTTCTGGCGTTTCAGCGGTATATTCAGAGATGTATTTCTGTGGTCGGCTCCTAAAACGCAAATCAGAGACTTCTTCTTCCGTACGGATTTAGACAAGGAGTATAAAAATGCATCCGTCTCTCTGGATATAGATATTACAGGTAAAAGAAGTAATAACGAGATTCAAGTGAAGGTGACGGATCAGAATGGTAAAGAGATTGCTACCCAAAATGCGCGTGCTGTAACGGGAACGAATAAACTTCAGTTTGAGGTTGTGAATCCTTTGAAATGGACGGCAGAAACGCCCAACCTTTATAATCTCACTATTCTTTTGAAGCAAAAAGGGAAAACTGTAGATATTCGTAGTGTCAAGGTCGGTTTTCGTAAGATTGAACTAGCGCAAGATGGTCGGCTGTTGATTAATGGAAAATCAACTTTGTTTAAGGGAGTTGACAGACACGACCATAGTTCGGAGAATGGTCGTACGGTATCTAAAGAAGAAATGGAAAAAGATGTGCAGTTGATGAAGTCATTGAATATTAATGCTGTACGTACTTCTCATTATCCTAATAATCCTTATTTCTATGATTTATGTGACAGATATGGTATATATGTTCTTTCCGAAGCCAATGTAGAATGCCATGGTCTTATGGCATTGTCCTCTGAACCTTCATGGGTGAAAGCATTTACGGAACGCAGTGAGAATATGGTGCGACGCTATAAAAATCATGCTTCTATAGTCATGTGGTCGTTGGGCAACGAATCCGGTAATGGCATTAACTTTAAATCTGCTGCAGAGGCTGTTAAGAAGCTCGATGATACCCGTCCTACTCACTATGAAGGTAATAGCTCTTATTGCGATGTAACCAGTTCTATGTACCCCGATGTGCAATGGCTGGAAAGCGTAGGGAAGGAGCGTTTACAGAAATTCCAGAATGGAGAAACGGTCAAACCTCATGTGGTTTGTGAATATGCTCATGCGATGGGTAATTCAATCGGGAATTTCAAAGAATATTGGGAAACTTATGAGCGCTATCCTGCACTTGTCGGTGGCTTTATCTGGGACTGGGTAGATCAAAGTATTAAGATGCCTGCTCCGGATGGTTCCGGTTATTATATGGCCTTCGGAGGAGATTTTGGAGATACACCGAATGACGGTAATTTTTGCACGAATGGCGTAATCTTTTCCGATCGTACATACTCTGCCAAGGCATACGAGGTGAAAAAAATACATCAGCCTGTATGGGTTGAGGCTATGGGAAATGGGACGTATAAACTGACTAATAAGAGATTTCATGCAGGGTTGGATGACTTATATGGAAGGTATGAGATTGAAGAGGATGGAAAAGTTGTATTCTCGGCTAATCTGGAAGAATTGTCCTTGAACGCACAGGACAGTAAGGTCATTACTATAGCTGATAATCAGATCAATAAAATTCCGGGAGCCGAATACTTTATAAAGTTCCGCTTCTGTCAAAAGCAAGATACTGAATGGGAAAAGGCTGGATATGAGGTAGCATCAGAGCAATTCAAACTTTCTGATAGTGCGAAGCCTGTATTTAAAGCAGGAGAAGGTAGTATTGATCTGATAGAGACTGATGATGCATATCTGGTAAAAGGCTCGCAGTTTGAAGCGTCTTTTTCAAAGCAGCAGGGAACGATCTCTTCTTATACATTAAATGAATTGCCCATGATTAGTAAAGGGTTGGAATTGAATGCTTTCCGTGCTCCTACTGATAATGATAAGCAAGTGGATGGTGACTGGTATCAGAAAGGCTTGTATCAGATGACTCTTGAACCTGGACATTGGAATGTGCGGAAAGAAGATAATAAGGTAACTCTGCAGATAGAGAATCTATATCGGGGAAAAACGGGTTTTGATTATCGAACTAATATAGAATATACGGTGGCTGCCGATGGTTCTATTTTGGTTAATAGCACTATTATTCCTTCAACAAAAGGTGTAATTATTCCCCGTATTGGTTATCGTATGGAACTTCCGGAAGGCTTTGAACGCATGCGTTGGTATGGTCGCGGACCGTTGGAAAACTATGTTGACCGAAAAGATGCCACTTACGTAGGCGTGTATGATGAGTTAGTATCTGATCAATGGGTGAACTATGTCAGAGCACAGGAAATGGGTAATCGCGAGGATCTGCGTTGGATTTCAATAACCAATCCTGATGGAATAGGCTTTGTCTTTATTGCAGGTGATAAGATGTCTGCTTCTGCTTTGCATGCAACAGCGCAGGATATGGTTGACTCTGCCAATCATCGTAGGTTGCTTCATAAGTATGAAGTACCGATGCGTAAAGAAACTGTTCTTTGTCTGGATGCTAATCAGCGTCCACTTGGTAATGCCAGTTGTGGTCCTGGCCCGATGCAAAAGTATGAACTTCGTTCCCAGCCTACTGTTTTCAGTTTTATCATACTACCTTTGGAGAGAAGTTATTCGACAGAAGAACTTATAAAGAAGGCACGCGTACAGATGCCCGTATGTATGCCTGTATTGATAGAAAGAGATAACAATGGTTATTTGAATTTAAAGACTAATACTCCCGGAGCTACTGTTCATTATAGTCTGAATGGCGGAGAAGAGAAGATATATACTGAACCTTTCGAATTTATTTCTGGTGGTCATGTGGAAGCATATGCCGTTTCAGAACAATTAGGAAAAAGTGCGGGAACTTCAGCTGAATTTCCGATATATGTGGATCGTTCACTGTGGAAAATTGTATCAGTTAGTAGTGAGAATGGGGGTGAAGAGGCCCGTAACGCAATCGATGGTGATCTGAATACTATCTGGCATAGTCGGTGGAATGATCCTGTGGCTAAACATCCCCACGAAATAGTAGTGGATATGTCTTCATCACTTGAGATTGATAAGTTTATTTATCAACCTCGTAACTCTGAGAACGGACGTATCAAGGACTATGAGCTCTATTTCAGTAAAGATGGAAAGAACTGGGACAACAAGACTAAAGGTCATTTTGAAAATTCATCTTCTGCACAGTTTGTAACATTGGAGAAACCAATTGTGGCACGTTACTTTAAATTGATTGCTTTATCTGAAATTTATGGTCGGGATTGGGCTTCGGCAGCAGAATTAAATGTCAATGCAGTCCGTAATTTATCGGGTGCATCTGAAGAGAGACAGAAGGTTGTATATGTGGATAGTGATGCTGATGGAAGTATGAAATTGGCTGCGGATGGTGATATTAATACATTCTGGCATACGGTACATAACCAGTTCTATCTGGCTCCTTATCCTCATGAGATACAGATTGCATTAGCTAAAGAAACTACAGTAAAAGGTCTTAAATATACACCTCGTCAGGATTCTTCGGAAGGTAGAATCGGTAAATATGAAGTGTATATCAGCCATGATGGCAAGGAGTGGGGAAAAGCTGTGGCTTCTGGTACATTTGCCGATTCAAAGGAAGTACAGACAGTTGAATTTAATCCATGTAAAGCACGTTATGTAAAACTTCAGGCTCTGTCTGCTGTCATTAAAGAGGCTAAGATGGCTGCTGTGGCAGAGTTAGAGGTTCTCTTGGTTGAATAGGAAAAGCGATAAAGAGTGTTATGAAAAAGAGAGACTGCCTCATTTTTTGATTGGAGGCAGTCTCTTTTTTATGGGAGATATCTTGATTTCTACAGTATAGGCTTATTCGAGAACAGCTGCAAACCCACCATTTCTAGCCATTTTGACAGAAAGCTTTTGATTCTTATTCATTGTTGCCGATTTCATACGGTAATCCATTGCCTGATATCCTGCATTTATTCCATCCTCAAACGAGGTTACACGGTAGGTCTTGCCATCTTTCAGGAAGTCGAGATTTATTTCAAATTCTCTTTCATTTTCCTTATCATTAGTCATCCCACCAATAAACCATTTCTCTCCTTTACGCTTCGCAACGATTACATATTCACCTACTTTAGCTTCCAGAACAACTGTTTCATCCCATGTTACAGGTACTTGGGTAATGAAACGAGTGCAATCTTCATTGCGGTAATATAAGGTCGGATTGTCTGCCAACATTTGTAAACCGCTTTCGAATATGACAAATAAAGCCATTTGGTATGCACGGGTACCGATACTTGCAGAGTTAGGACGTTCGGAACGATAGATATTCGGTTGCATACTGATCATAGCTCCAGGAGTGTAATCCATAGGGCCTACCGCATTTCTCATGAAAGGCAAGTAGATGCTATTCTCCGGCTTACAGCCTCCCATTTGTTCCATACCTCTGACCCCTTCATAGGATAATACATTGGGATACTTGTATTCCAGTCCGGCCGGCTTGAATGATCCATGGAAGTCAACAAATAAATGATGTCTGGCTGCTTCTTGGGCTACTCGTTCGTAGTAGTTAACCATCCATTGATCGCTGCGGTCCATGAAGTCTATTTTTACTCCCTTTATTCCCCATTCATTGAATGTTTTGAAAAGGTCAAAATTCTTTTCTACTGTTAACCAAGTCAGCCAAAGGACAATACCCACATTCTTTTCTTTTCCATAACGAATCAGCTCATGAAGGTCTACGTCCGGATTAGGAGTGTAAGGATCGCGTGTACTCTTGGCCCATCCTTCATCCATAATAATGTAAGGGATTCCGAACTTGGATGCGAAATCAATGAAGTATTTGTATGTTTCCAAATTACAACCAGCTTTAAAGGTTACATCTTGCCCATACGGGGTTGCTCCGTTCCACCATTCCCAACTTACTTGCCCTGGTTTTATCCATGACACATCTTCTAACTGATTCTTATCAGCCAGTTTATAGGTCATAGTGTTCTCAACTAATTGCTTGTCTTCCTTGGTAATGACAAAGTAGCGCCATGGAAAGTTCCTTTTTCCACTTGTTTTAGCGATATATTCCGCTTCTTTTTCGATTTTGAGGCTGCGGTCTCCGTCTTCACCAAATGCAAGGGGGACTTTTGGAAAAATGGAGGATATGCCATTGGTCCCGTTTCCTTTCAGAAACATGCAAGGATAGTCCGACAGATCAGATTCACTGATTAGTATCTTATATGATTTACGTGTATCAATGAGAACTGGAAGTACGGACATTTTATCCGATGGTTTCCATGAGTGACTGGAAATGTGTGTGTACGGCTCTTCATAAGCTGTTTTGAACCCTCCCGGCTGTTGGAGATGTAATAAATAGTCTGTCGGGAACTGCAATGAAAGGTCTTCTCCCAATACTTCGATTTCTCCTTTTTGGCGGGTGATAAAACGATAGGCTATTCCATCGTTAAAAGCACGGAATTCTACTGAGTAGTTTCCTTTAAAATTGAGTAGAAGTTGGTTATATTCGTTATTGATCGTTGAAAATTTCAGTGGAACGACAGGGGTTAAGGTTTCTTTTATTTTGTTCTGTTTTTGTCCGGACAGTTTGGGATGTTCGCCCAATATTTTATCTTTTAGTTTAAGTTGGAGATAATTGTCTTTCAACAGAACTTCATCATTACAGGCTACGTCATAGTAGATTTTGTCGGTGAGGCGGACGGATACTTTTATTTCTCCGTTCGGGGAACTTAACTTTATTTTTTCTTGTGCTTGTACATTGGATACTAAATAATAAACAAGCAAGGGTAAAAGAAAATACTTTTTCATTTTTCTTAAATAGTTATGTTGTCGTTTAATGTATTGATTACTAATATTGAGCAAATATAAACAAATTGAAATAGATAATAGTATACTAAATAAAATAGTTTTCTGCTTGGGTAATATGAGGGTATGCTTTTATTTAATCAAAGAGCAAATACAGGAAGTGAAGTATTGACTTGAATGATTAGTTGTGAAAATAAATAAGCTGTTCATCAACTTCTGCAAAGTCATTGATGAACAGCTTATTTATTTTTCTAAGAATTAGTAAGATTATTATTTATCGGACATAGATGGAGGTAATTCTCCTGTTCTTGACCATTTTGACGGTTTCGATCCCATTACAAATTCTAGTGTACCTCCTTCACATATGTCTTTATGACAGAACCAGTTTTTGTTAAGTGGTTTGCCATTCAAGGTCGCTGATTGAATGTAGATATTTTTGTCGTTATTCTTTTTTGTTATAACCTTCAGGGTTTTACCATTTTCAAGATGTATAGTAACTGTATTAAATACAGGGCTTGAAATAAGATATGTGTCCTGGCCTGCATTAGGATAAAATCCTATAGAATGAAAAGCATACCAGGCAGACATAGAACCGGAATCATCGTTACCCGGTATTCCGTCACGTGTCGTTTTATATCTATTTTTTAAAATATACCGTACAATCTCGGCTGTTTTGTCTTGCCTGTTTACATAATTGTATAATGACGGAATTAAGAATCCTGGTTCATTGGCTATTTGGAATAATCCTATGTGATAACGTTGGTCCCATATCTTGTGGGTAAAAAAGGTATCTAGTCTTTGAGTGAAAATCTCTTCTCCGCCGCACTTTTGGATTAAACTTTTCATATCATGGGGTACATAGAATGACAACTCAAAAGAGAAAGTCTCATAAGTAGGTTCTCCCCAATTACCGCTTTTTAAGGTACTGAAATGCTCTTTATCCCAGTACTTTCCCTCTTCGTTTCTTGGCCATGCAAAGCCCGAAAATCCCAAACTTGTTATCCTATCATTCCATGTGTTTTGCCAGTTAGATGCATTTTTATAGTATTTATTGGCAATATCTTGTTTCCCTAAACGATCGGCTACAGTAGCGATAGCAAAATCACAATTAGAGTATTCAAAAGTACGTGTCAAGCATCTTTCATAAGCTGAAGAAACATAACCTAATGAGTTATAGTCTGCTAAACCTCCACGGCCTTCTTTTCTTTCATCTCCTCCGGGAGCTACTTCTGCATTTTTCAACATAGCTTGTAAGCCTGCTCCATAATCAATCCCTTGTAGATTCTTTACCATTGCATCGGCAATCAGAATATCACAATTACTTCCTCCTTGAACACGACCATTATCATTACCACTACGTGCATCAGGCATGTAC
>PPYF01304917.1_pt1 | contig 17817 bp, 17 predicted proteins | sample 1559871 | NCBI WGS metagenome assembly PPYF01 (sample SAMN08240021, study PRJNA423297) | Human gut metagenome, whole genome shotgun sequencing project.
GGAGGGTTTCGTTACTTCTCAGGGGTGTAGTTTTTCAAAATCAACTGTATATAAACTGATTAAAAGGTATAACTTAAAAAAAGATTGAAATTATGGAACCCAAGTATGTATTGATTTTAGATTTTTGTGTCGGCTGTCTGAATATCATAAAGCTGACGGATGAAGAGCTAAGAGAATCGGAGAGCTATGAGGATTTTGAAGATTTTCTCTCAACCATCGAGGAGAAATACGGATTCAGACTTAATAATTGCCAGTGGATGGTTACAGAAAATTTAGACATCTATTGCTATCAGAACGGGGAAGAGACAGCCCCCAATCTGTTATAACCAAATTAAGAAGAGAAACTGAGGTAATACTTGGCTTCTCTTTTTTTCTTTCTTTGGAGTTGGTCGGAGACGGGAGTATGGAACGGAGTGAATGTAATACATAACTGAAAGACAAGGTGGAATAAAAAACGTACAAATGATGTACAAAAGCTTAAAGAATAAGCATTCATGTAGATAAATTATTCCATCCTCCGGTTATGTATCATACTCATTCTTTGTCTGTATCTCTGTTTCTGACTAACCCCTAATTATATTACTATGATGGTTGATAAAATATTTTCATGAAACGGGTAAGGCAAATGAGAGTGTTTATTTATCACCATATTCTTAATCGGATGAATAGTCTCGGCATGGCTTTATACATTTTCTGCCGGCAATTATTTCATCCGGTTCTGTAAATGGTGGGATAAAAGAAAAACGATTAGAGATTTTTTTATTCCGGTCTTTATGGTGTTGTCTGAATTTGGGTTATGAGATTAAAGGTATTTTGTTGATTGATAATAGTTGTCAGGATTGGTTCATGTCTTTCTTATCCCTAAAAGTCAAAGAGATTATAGTTTGGATGCTTGGTCTTGCGCCTGGATTTTGTTTCTTTCCCTGCCTCAAAGGGGAAAAAGAGGGGAAAAGGGGGTGAGCCTATTTTTTATAACTTTTTCAATTTCATCTATTCAGAAATTAGTAAAAAAATAGGTTTTAGAGGTTCCGCTTTCTCCTTTCCCCTCTTCTCTTGAGGACGGGAAGAAGATAAGAAAATAACCAGAATAAACAATATCCATCTTGAAATGAAAGAATATATCAGGCAAAGCATTGTTTATGTTACATATACCATTATATTTGCATCTATTGCTAACCAACTTTGAAGGACTTATGAAACCCGATTTTTCCGATTATATCATTGCCGTATTGTTTGAACTGAATGATGGACTGCCGCATTCAATGGATTGGTGTGTCGATGAAATCCTTGATAAATGTAATATTGAGTATGAGATTCCTTTCGTTGGGCATTATCTGAAAAAAAAGGATGTCTATTACACTTCCGTCAAAACCACGATTGTCATGCTTGAAGCCAATGGTATCGTTAAGATTGATAACGACCATAACGCAATGCTCACCAGAAAAGGCATGAGATATATTGAAATGAACGAACTGGAAATCATGGAGAGATGGAAAGAACTTCATGAGCGGAAAGTATTGGAAGATAAACGGAAAAATGAAGGCAGTTTCTAAAGATTATAATTTCAGTATCCATCATTCCTTTATAACCCTAAAAACTGCTCTCCTATATACTTAAAGGTTACTATTGGAAATCAGGATACTATAGGTTAAAAGGGGTAAGTCGGAGACAAGGGTATGGAATGAAGTGAAATGTAATACATAACTGGAAGACATAGGTGTTATAAAAAATGATACAAATAAGGTACAAATGCTTAAAGAATAACGTTTTTGTAGTTTTTTATAACATCCTTACGGCTATGTACCATACTCATTACTTCGTATAGGCTTCTGCCTCTGACCAACCGATTTTTACTTTGAGATAGCAGACATATAAGGAATATAAATAAAGAAAAAGAGAACTATCATTATGCTATGTTTTTCGCATTTATTTTGTCTTCGATAATATGAGCAATTGTTTTTTACGGTTTGGTAATACCAACTTAAATATTACAACTCCATCATGTAACAAACCAGCCGTTCAATGATATTTTTCTAATTTTACCGTCTCTGAAAGTATTGTTTTCCTTATATTTGAAGAAATGATACTCATAACAAGAGCGTCATATTGAACAAAAAGCACTATCTTTGCGGTGTTCAGTTGGAGAAATGACTGAACTTAACATAGAAAGCGTTTTTGCTTTATCCGAAAGAACGAAATCGCCAATTTCATAAATAGGAGGATAGAGACAATATGACGCTCATTCTGTTTGTATATGTACTTCGGTGTATAGAATATGCTATACCCTTATACATACTGCAACGGCGTGAGTATTGTTTCTTCTTATTCACTCCTATTATGGCGTTTGGCGATGCCTGTTCTTTAGTGAATAGCAGGACAAGTCTCACGCTTTCTTTATATATGTTGTTAGCCTGCTTCGGGGGACTTGGGGGAGTAGTAAGAAATATAAAGAGTATGGGAATAAGTAATAAAATTTTTACAAAAGGAGTATTGGGAGGAAACATACAAGCAGGAATGAAGAAAACAATAGGTCATTTAACTGGTGCAGCCACAAACTCATTGGAAAAAGACCAAGCAATATTTGATGACTGTTGGGAACAATATATTACCCATAAGAATGAAATTTTGTCTTCGCCCGAACAAATAGATTTGTTTATACAGATGGTATCGCATACTCAAATTACAAACAGTAAAATAAAAGCTAAATCATTATTCCTTAATGCGTTTTGTCTTTATGAAGCAATCAATAGAGAATCTCAAAACGGACAATCTTATTACTCACAAGCATGTGATTTGATCAATCAAGCTATCCGATATAGCGATGAATCTGAATATCATAAATTACATGCTTTGTTAATGGCAAAAGTAGGAAGTAATAGTATTTCCGGAACAAAAGACTATGATGAGATATTGAAAGAATTTTGTTATGGGCAAGGTACATCTTCTCTGATGCCTGGTTCATTTTATATAAATGGGCTCAGCAATGTGATAAAAGCAAAAACAAATGCGTATAAACAAGGTAAGTTGAATGAAGAAATTAAACATTTTGCCTTAAATTCATTATGGAATCTTCCAATCCTCTTATACCTTATATATAAGTATCACATTTACGTTCCACCTACAGGTTGGTTTTCGTTTACATGGACTCCTTTCTATTGGTTATGGATTGGTATATTCGGTTTGATTTACTTAGGATATATCCGTCGTTTCTTTAGGCAGATGTCTAAAGGTGATAATATATGGAAAAAAGAAATGTTAGAACAGTATAAATAGAATATGATGAGAGATGTAAAAGTTCATTACAAAACAACTAATGAAGATAAGCGTAAGTACGCATATGAAAAAGCAATAGAGGCTTATTGGAAACATGTTGATCGGTATCATACATGGATGAATTATTATGCTTTATTTGATGGGGCTTTATTAGTAGCTTATTGCACATTGCTATGTGAAACAAATATAATATTAACAGCAAATGGACAATTTGAAATAAAAGATCTAAAAGTAGAAAGTGGAGTCTTATTTTTAGAAAACAACTATGAATACTATTTAATATTAGTTTCCATATTAGGATTAATTGTGAGTATTCTGTGGTTGCTATCTATTTTAGGACATAATGCATGGACAAATAGCTGGATGAAAATTATAGAGAAATATGAAATGAATCCTTTATATTCTCTTGTTATTCTTGACTCTAAATACAACACGAAAGATCACAAATTACAAGAGCCATTTGATCAAAGAGCTATGCCACTAGGATTTTCAACAAGTAAAATAACTATCATATTTATATCATTTGTCATCATTGCTTGGATTTATACTATTATAATGCAAATTTTTATACAAATATGTGTTTTAATAATAGTATTGATGGTACTACTTTTAGCTGTGTGTATAATTTTAAGCTGTGTATGTAAAAATACAAAAGGACTGCTAATATGGCTATTATATTCAGATATATCTAATAAAAAAAGAGAATATAGATGATTCAAAAATGAATAAAAAACAGACTTTGGCCTTGATGTTTGAAGCAAACAAACAGGCATTAGAACAAGAGTTGACAGGTTTAATGTTGCCTAAAGATGTAAATAAGATTCAAAGCATTGTTACTAATTACTTTGATTCATTGTTTAATCAAGGTGGAGAATATCGCCAGAATCTTTCTGTTTCGGAAGATTATATCTTACAGTCTGCATTATCATTGTTGAATGCGCAACAAGAAATGGGACGAAAGTTGACTGAAAAAGAGATAGAGATTAAAACAAAAGTTTATTTTTCAGAAGAAAAGAAGAACCAGTCAGAGAGTAATCCGATTGAAACGTTCTTGTCTCAAAAGTTAGATGGTACAAAGACTTTAATTGGTACGGGAGGTGGCGCAGTATTAGGAAAAATGACACTGGGTAGTGGCTGGGGTGCTGTATTTGGTGCGATAGCAGGTACGGCTATAGTTCTCTATTTAGCAACAAAATCAGGAAAAAAGAATGTTGAGGAGAAGAAGTCAATTACCCCTAAACCAAAAATTGAAGCAGCCATTGTAAATACAGAGATTGATGTAGCTACATTCTTGAATATCATACAACAAACTTGTGATAGTATTGATTCTTTGATTAATACCTTCCGTAATCAGATACAGAAAGTAGTCAACAAATATGAATCGCAGGAAAAGCCTACATTGGAAAGGGATTATAGCCTATTATTGGTAAGTATTCAGTCTTTATTGGGTGTGGCATACTCTCAACAGCCTAATGACAAACGGTTGGCGAAGATAGATGAGCGTATAGAACAGGTTGTTGATTCATTGAATAGCTATGGTTTGGAAGTCGTTTCCTTTAGTGAAGACAAAATGGATTGGTTTGAACAAATGGAATCAACAAAGGTAACTAATCCGATAATGATTTGTCCGGCTATCATAAAAGGTGATATTCTGATTAAGAAAGGTAAAGTGTTTGTAATGGCTTAAAAAGAAATTACTATGCAAGATAAAAAATACAATTGGGCAATTGTTCCAGATAAAAATAGACATGAATATGTAATAGGAATTGACTTTGGTCATGGAGAAACATCGGCTGCTTTTTGTCCGATAGGTTGGGATTTAGCACCAGGTGACTTAGAGGCAGTAAAAGATGTAGATTTTGGAGCTAATCGAAAAGTTCTTCCTACTGCTATTAATATACAGCCTAATGGTCAAGCATTTTTAGGAGAGGCGGCATTTTCTTCGGAAAGATTGAAAAAGGCAACAGTAGAAGTTCTTTTCAAAAAGAAGCCTGAGAATATTGACGGAGAAAAAGAACAATTGATGATTCGTTATATGCATGAAGTATATGCTCTTATCCGAGAAAAATCAGGAGCCTTATTTAGTGACGATAATCACTTGCTTTATATTGCAACTCCATCTGGTTGGGATGAAAAAGCAAAAAATCTGTATGGTCAAATGGCTGCTAAGGCAGGCTTACCTATTGCTGGTATTACTTCGGAATCTAGAGCTGCTTTTATAAAGGCTCAGTTGGATACCTCTTCTGGACTACCACAATATATATCACAAGGAGCTATTGTGTTTGATATGGGATCGAGTACTTTAGATTTTACATATTTACAAAGCGGAAATGCTCCGGTTGACTATGGCTATGATTGTGGAGCATCGCAAGTTGAGAAAATAATGTATGCGGAAATTCGTGAAAAAAATAAAGATATTATTGCTTTTGAAACACAGTATCCAAAGTTAGTCGCTAAATTATTGTATGAAACTCGTTGTGCTAAAGAGGGTGTCTATTTTGATCCGGATATTCGTTATAAAAAGACCGTGAATTTTGAGGATATTGTGGATGATGAGGAGTTTGAAGATTCAAAAATGAAATTTGTTTTTCAACCAGGAGAGTTGAATCACATGTTAGAGGAAAAAGGATATATCTCTGAAATCCGTCAAGCGATGCTTGATTTTAAAAATTATCATATTGGAGGGTATCCAATCAAAGCAGCATTTTTAACGGGTGGTGCATCTCGGATGGGTTTTATTCAAGCATTGATTGAAGATTGCTGGGGACTTCCGCAGGACTTGATATATAGAGATCAAGATCCCTCTTTGACAATCTCAAGAGGTGTAGCTGAAGTGGCAAGAAGCGATTTTCGATCGGGTGGAGCAGGTAATACCAAACAATTATTGAATGATATTGTCACGGAGTCTGATGTCTATACTCCATTTGTGAATTCATTGTGTGATAAGTTGTCAGAGGAAATTATTGGAACAGTAGGAGCTTGTGTGACAAATTTCAGGGATAATGAAACAGATGTCTCAATTAATGATTTGCAGGCTTATATTGAAGAAAATATAAGTGAAGATCTTAATCAAGTAGGGGATTGGGCTATGGAATGTTATAAGGAGGCTTTTGAAAACCAAACGAAAGAAATACGTGATCGATTGGATAAAATTGTTAGCAATTATTCACGCCAAGGGGTTCGTATGGGAAATGCTCAAGTATCCATATCTTCTTTACCGAATATAGATATGAGTGTGATTGCGGAGCAAATGCGACAATTAAGTTCTAACTTTACGGATGGAGGAATAGTAAATGGGCTTGTTACAGGTATTGCAGGTGCGGCTGTTGGTGGTGCGATCGCTATGTTATTAGGTGGTCCTTTAGCTTGGCTGATAGGTGGTGGTGCAATTTTGGCCAATTGGTTCTTCGGTGAAGAAAAAACGGAAGAACAGAAACGTCAAGAAGCATTGGCTAAAGATTTGGATCATGATCAGCGACAACAAGTTTTTGATGAGTTCAATAATAGCTGGGAAGATATTTGCAATAAAATACAAAAGGCTGTAGAACAATCTATTCGTAGTAATTATACATTGCAACGGACAATTCAATCTCAAAGTAAAGCAACAATTGAGTCTTATGTGAAAGAGTGCATAGAACAAACTCGTTTAATGGTAGAATAAAATGGAAAATATACATATTCCGGTAGTTTCAGAAAGTGCGGCTAAGGTTTTAGCTGCCACTTCTATTTCCCAGTCTTTATCATTCTGTATGGAGCGTAAGTACTTGGAAAAAATTGCAGATACGAATCTCAATCCTTATTTTGAATTGAAAGAGGTGGGATTGACTAGTAAGAATGATGTATCTTGGATTGAAATAACTCAAGTTGGTAAGCCTTTGGATCAAATCTCGGAGGATTGTTTTACAGCCATGCAAAAAATTCTCTATTCTTGTTTCATGCCTCAAGAAACTCAATTGCTTTTTTTGATTACGGGAAATGGCAAACGGAATCGGTTGTATTTGGGAGTACGCCCAATGGGGACAAGTATCAAAAGGAACATAACCAAATATTTAACCGAGTTCATGAAAGGTACTTGGCCGGGTCTGCAATGTCATATAGTAAAAAGTGAATTAGAGGATGAAGGACTTCAATCCTTTTCATCACAGCTAAGAGATGATACCTTGGAATATGTATATGCTTTGACTGGAATTCCTTCTATGGAAAGCCAATACAAATCAATTTATCCGGCAACCATAGATAAATTGATGGCGGGGATGAATCAAAGTAAGAATTATGCCTATTTGGTTGTCGCAGATCCAATTGAAGCCAATGAAGTAGATGCCATGCTTTTTCAATGTAGGGAAATGAATGGCCAAGCGGAGTCTATGAAATCATTTAATGTAACAGAGGGACGTTCGCAAGGAAGTTCACGTTCTCATACTACAACAGATGGAACATCTACATCAGAAGGTGTATCGACTACAAAAAGAGATTATTCCAAATTAGGAAAATTAGCTATGCAGGGAACAGGATTGGCTTTGGCTGCTTCTTTTTTTCCGGCTGCCCAGTCTGTTTTGGAAGGTGCTACAGAAGTGGGGGGACAATTGGTGGCAGGAGCGGTTTCTATGTTAGGAATAGGAGTTGCTAACTCACTTGTAGGTTCATTAACACCGAGCAAATCTGTATCTACTACTACAGGTACCAATCATTCCGAATCAGATTCTACATCTACAAATGAAGGTCAATCCCAGAGTTTAAGTCGGAATATTGTGAATAAGCACATAGAATCTGTAGCAGAACATCTTTTTTACCATAGCAAACGGTTAGAAACAGGCAAGGCTACAGGAATGTGGAAAGTTGGTACTTATTTGCTGGCGAGTAAAGAATCGGATATAAAAGGTGGTGCTATGCAATTGCGTTCTATTCTCAGTGGACAAGAATCTATCTTTGAGCCAATTCGTATAACGGATGTCAGTAATGTGATTGAAGCGGAACAATCAATAGGCCGTTTTCAGTCTCCGATTATTCGTATAGACAGTTCTTTAAATAGCAAACCATTTAATCATCCTTTAGGAGATCATTACAAAGAACTTAAAACCGTTCTAACCACCAAGGAACTCTCTTACTTGATCAATTTTCCATTGCGTTCCGTCCCAGGGATTAGTGTAATCGACAGCTCTCCGGAGTTTAGTTTGAATTTGCCCGAAAAGAAAGAGGATAAAACTGTCGAAATTGGAAAATTGCTTTATGGAGGTTCCCCTACGAATATGGATTACCATATTCCGGTAAGTTCTCTTTCCCGTCACACTTTATTGTCCGGTATTAATGGAAGTGGGAAAACGAATACGGTACAATCGGTTCTGAATGGCATAAAGGGTGAAATCCCTTTTCTGGTAATTGAACCAGCAAAGACGGAATATGTAGATTGGGCATTAAAATACAATGAGGAACATCCGGAAAATCCGATTGATATTTACATTCCCGGTTGTAGGAGGTACAAAACAGGATTTGTTCCTAAAAGATTGAAATTAAATCCATTTGAGTTGGTTTGGTTGAATGAGGAACAAGAACCGAATGTATTGACACATATTGATCGTTTGAAATCTACTTTTGCGGCAGCGTTTCCTATGTATGATATTCTTCCGGTTTTGATGGAGGATTTGATCTATACTGTATATCAGAATAAATCGACAGACTGGTTAGGTGAAGAACCTAAATTCGGAAAAACTTTACCTCCTACATTAAATAGTATGAGTATAAGTGTGGACAAAGTGATTTCCAACCGACAGTATGAAGAGCGGATTGAACGGAATATGAAAGCCTGCCTCAATACACGCATAGATAGCTTGAAACGAGGATGGAAAGGGGAGATGCTAAACACGGTGCATTCTACACCGTGGGTTGAGTTGTTTGAGAAACCATGTATCATTAATTTATCATACGTGGGTGATGATGTGGATAAATCATTCTTTATGGCATTGATCCTTCTGTTCTTATATGAATATCGTGCAGCTTTAGCCGAAACCGGACAGGTTGATTTCAATGATAATAGTTGCAGGCATCTTACTGTTATAGAAGAAGCTCATCGGGTTATGGCCAAATGTGACAATCAAGAATTGCCTCAATATAAATCTGCTATGATGTTTAGCAATATGCTGTCAGAGATTCGTGCATACGGTGAGGGTATGTTCTTGGTAGATCAAGTGCCTACAAGGCTTATTCCTGATGCGATCAAAAATACGAATCTAAAGATTACGCATCGATTGGTAGCGGAGGATGATTGTAAAGCAATATCTGAGTCTATGGGCTTGAATGAAGAACAACGGAAGGTCATTGCTAAGTTGATGACCGGACAGTGTATTGTATCAAGTTCTTTGGCGACAGATACGTATTGGGTGAAGGTTCATAAGATGAAGTGATATATGAAAAGCTCAAATTGTAATATAGAAAAGGGAAACGCCTCTAATGAAGGATTAGGGCGTTCTTCTTTAACGCAGTCAGAGATTTCTTATCTGAAAGAATTAGATACGAAATCATTGGAATGGGAGCGATTGAGTTTGGAGAATAAGATCGCTATATCAAGGGATATAGATAATAGGGTTGGAAAAATATCCGAATTGACTGGAATTGCTAAAACTTTGCTGTATCAAGAGTATTTCCCTGATATACGTACAATAAGGACACAACAACATTCATGGGATGGGAAGAGCGTAAATGATGTAACATATTCGATGCAGACGTTTGTCTCTTCTACAGGTGAGATGTTTAGAGGAGTATTCCCGGAGTTTCCTGCGAAACGTGAGATCATTCTTCCAGATTACTGTATGTCTGATGAGTTTTGGAGTGAATATGGTAACAGATCTGACCGAACACAAATGAAATATGCAACTGTCGGATTAAAAGAAGAATTGATGAAAGATCCTCCATTAAAGGATACCTTGAACTTGAGTGATCGGCAATTTGCGGATATCATGGCTGAGAAAGATAAAATAGAAGGTTTGACGTGGCATCATGATATTAATTTTGGAAGGATGAAATTGATTGATGAAAAAGTTCATTCTTTTAAAGAACATCAACATTCTGGAGGAATGGCTACTTGGAATGACCGTTGGATTCAAAGCCATCTGATTGACATCTCTAAGTTGGAGAATGTCAAAGACTATATGGAAACAAACAGGTATGTTTGTGGAAAATTTGCAATGCCTGAACTTAAATATGTTGGAGAGATTCTTCCATTAGGAAATACGGATTTGCTAATAGCTCGAATTGATGAATTGAATGGTAGAAAACCTCCTAAGGCCATTGATTCGGATCGGGCTGTAGCGGAGTTGCTTGAACCTATAAAGGATAAAATAGATCCACTTTATTTGGAAGCTCCATCAGACAATGCTCAAGTAGAGGCGATTTCCGATGTAATGCTCCGAGTGGAGGGATTGGAATATGATAAATGGAAGGCTCTTTCTTTTGATAAACGGATGGGTGTATTACAGCAATTAGAAAATGAAGTTGCCAAAATCGCTCATCGACCATCATGTGTTGTTGTATCTCAAAGTTTGGGAGAGGGGCATTTGGGGTATTATGAGCAAGGAAGCAATTGTATCACAATTAATAAAGATTATGTAGAATCAACAGAGTCTTATGAGGCGGTCTTGGACACATTGATTCATGAGGGGCGTCATGCTTACCAAGATTATAACTTGAATGTACGTGAGACGCATCCTCGTCATGGAGAGGTCTCCAATTGGAACTTGAACGAACTTCACGGTTATCAAGATGTGGAACATTGTGGCTTCAAAGCATATCAATTGCAACCTTTGGAATCAGATGCACGGGCTTTTGCGGAAGATGTTGTAAAATCATATCAAGATAAATTAACATGAAAGAAGAAATAACAAAAATTCTAATAGAACGTGGTTATCCTAAAAAACAGGCGTTATCGGTTGCCTGTGATTTACAGGAAATGGATAATCTGTTTCAAACAGCTTTTCAATGTTGGTTGAATACGGAAGAAGAACAAGATTTTCAGATAGAAGGTTTTAAATTGTCCGAGCTAAAACAAAAATTTAGTATGACCTATCCTGCCGCTTTATTGACAATGGATTGGTTGATTAAAGAACCGGAGTTGGCGAAGGAGTGTATAAACAGAGGAATAAGATAATAGAATTATGTCAACATTTGTATTAACCCCCAAATGTAACATCCCGCTTAGTCACGGGATGAAGATAGAAAAAGGAACAGTTCCTTTTATAGTGGAAATTCCGTTCGGACATTTGCCCTTTGATTCCATAGCGTCAAAGAATATGGTGAAAAACTGTCTATTGGCTAGAGGCATTGACATATCCGGTCATGAGAGTATATTGAGTGGTGCCTTTTTTAATTTTAAGAAGATGTAAGGATGGATTTAATCGCTAGCTTTCTGCGATCCGATTGGATTAAAAAAGCTGCATATTATGCTTATAATCCCAAGCGGCTGAAGGCTTTGGTCCTTCGGCTTGGGATTTATTTGTCGAAGAAGGGACCTACTCGATTGAAAGAGCAGACAAAGTTGTTATATAGCTACCTGAAAGATGTGTCAACAGGAAAGTATAAGGATTATCATACGAACAGCCTGATCTTTATCATTTCGACCGTGATTTATTTGATTACTCCGGTTGACTTTGTTTCGGATATGCTCCCTTTGGGGTTGATGGATGATTTGATGATTATTTCTTGGGCCTTGAATGTGACATCGGATGAGTTGAAACGATATAGGTTAACCAATAAGACAGATAAAAATCTCTCGGGCTCAGACAAGATATGACAGATTATCTGATTTATATTTGTTGTGTCTATTTGATGTAGGTGTAGTGACAATGTGTATCGTCAATGGATTAAAACGTTTGAATTATGGATATTTTAGCAAGACAAGTAAATGACTACTTGAAGAACGAGTATGAATTGAACTTTCAGTATGATGAGGAGAAAGGAGAGTTTTACTTTTCAATCGACATGAATCATGTTTGTTTGGATGTGAGGATTATTTGTAGGGAAGAGGATAAACAGGTGCTTTTATTGGCGTATGTACCCATAAAAATACAAGAAAGCCAATATACATCTGTGTTTCGTTTTATCAATAAGATACAGATGGATAATTTTGATTCGGTCAGCCTGTTTATTAATGAGGAATGCAACAAGCTAATGTCTCAATCTGCATTGAATGTTGGAAGTGATTTTCGTATAAATAAGGACGTGTTCCGGTTTGCATTTTGCCCTTTACTGAATATATTGGACGACCATTTTGCGGAATTACTCAGAATCCTATCTTGCGAAGACGAAAATCAAAATAAACCGGATGAAATCTCGGATCTCATTTCATTATCGGAACAAAATGATCCGGAAGCGCAATATTTGTTGGGTATCAAGTATTACAAGGGGGAAGATGTGGCGCAAGACATGGAAAGGGCGATCTACCTTTGGGGAGCTTCTGTTGACAACGGACGTGAAGCAACAAAAGTTACGTTGCAAGATTGTATAGAAAACTTGACGCAAAAGGTAAAAGAGACTTCGGATGCGCAAGATTATGAGAAGGCTTCTCTTTTTCAGGCATTGATCAATAAATGCGATGATCTACTGAATACTTATAAAAAGAAATGACAAATCTTTGCATTGCTGGCACTTTTCAATCCATCAATAAGATAAGAATTTATAGTATATTTTAATGGAATATAGGAATTATGAAAATAGACGCAGATGACCTTCTGATGACCGGACTGATTGTCGGTAGAATAATATGTGCCCCGTTTCTCGCTGTGTACTATGGATGCAAGTGGCTTTATAACCATACTCCTTGGGAGTTGAAAAAGAAAAAAGAATTGGATAAGGAAATTCATTTACTGGAAGAGAAGTTAGGATTGTATGGTAGAAATAATAGGGCACTGCATTATGACTCCTATTACTATAAAAATATGGATTGGTACAGGGAAGACTACTTGAACGACTTGGAAAAGAAAGTAGAGAAATCTTATCAAAGTCCGGACATCATACTTGCCATAAAGGAAATAGAAGGGGGAATAGCATACTCCATAGAATACTCGGGTAAGTGTCAGGTATTGATGTTGGCAAATAAGAATATCTATGATCCACATAGAGGTACATCTGCATTTTTCGATTTTTCCAATGCTGAGACGTATTTCAAGGGATTCTACAATTTTATACGCTGCTTTAGTGATTTACAAGGACGGTTATATACACTTACCGAATGTGGAGACATGAAAAACTATTTCGTAGTGAAAATTCCCGGAGAGTTTGAATGCAGGGAAGTTAGTATGGAAAATGAGAAAATCAAACTATTTGTAGAAAATTTCAAGAAGAATTATAAAAAGGAAGGTGCAAATCATTTTCTTTGTCAGTAACTTAAATAAAATTATATCATGTATAGAGGAAAAAATGTTTTCAGATGTACCCAATGTGGTAAAATCTTTGTAGCATCCGATTTTGAATATGCTGCTACGACCTATTCTGTTCCATAACCCTGTAAACGATGTGGAAGTATAAGAACGTTACCTGTTTATCATATACTACTCAAATCATTTTATAAAAATATTTGGGAAACATGGAAAAAAGAAAGAATAAAGGAGTCAAAAATAAGTCGGTTATGCATCTTAGCACAAAACGTTTCAGCAACAGACACTATTCCATGCAAGTAGCGTTCTATGAGCATAATATGGCTGTTGCAGATATTGCTTACAAGAAACGTGGTGTTGTATTAGGATATTGCAGGGTTTCGTTTGACGAATGCAAGGTGAAAAGTATGTACGACTATTTCGAATGCTTGGATGGACTTGCTAAAGATAAAGTGGCAAGAAGATGGTTCGCCCAGTGTAATTTGAGTTTTATGTATGAGCATGGCATTGGAAGTCTGACCATGAAGCTACCTGGAGACCCGATTTGATAAATTATGCTTTAGTTGCTGATGGATGAAATTTCCAAGATAAACCACGTCTTATGAATGTGAACTGCCGATTTAAAAGATTTATATATCAAGCATGGAAAATCCTCTATACCTTTTCTTGTATTGTTAGAACAGAAACTGAAGAAATGATGTTTGTAACGATTATATAGGATTATGACTAAGTTTTACAAATGTGAGAAATATGAAAAATTACATATCAACATTAATAAAGAAATCCAATGAAGGTATATGGGAAAAAGAACATATATTTTCATTATCGCTACTTTGTTGCATAGCTGGTGAAAGCATATTTCTTTTAGGCCCTCCCGGCACAGCAAAAAGTATGATAGCCAGAAGACTGAAAAAGATTTTTAAAGAGAAAAAGTCTTTTGAATATTTAATGTCACGGTTCAGTACACCCGATGAGATTTTCGGTCCTGTATCTATCTCCAAATTAAAGGATGAAGATACTTACGAGCGTTGTGTGGAAGGCTATCTTCCTTCGGCTACCGTTGTATTTCTTGATGAAATTTGGAAAGCAGGACCGGCCATACAGAACTCATTGCTTACGGTTATAAATGAAAAGATTTACCGAAACGGCAATCAAACAATTCATTTACCAATGAAAGTTCTGATTGCTGCATCTAATGAATTGCCGGAAGAAGATGAAGGGCTGGAAGCATTATGGGATAGATTTGTGGTGCGAACTGTTTCTAACTGTATATCTAATGAAAAGACTTTTTATAAGATGCTACGCCAAAAACATGAAGTTGAAATTGACATTCCTGATGAACTTTGTATTTCAAATGAACAATATATGAATTGGCAACAGATGATTCCTGATATTGAAATACCTGATGAGATATTGGAAATCATTACTATAGTCAGAGGAAAATTAAAAGAAATTGGAAAATCGGAAGACAGGGAACTGTTAGATTATTACATATCAGATAGACGTTGGAAAAAGATTGTCCATCTTTTACAAACCTCCGCATTTTTAAATGGCAGAAACTGTATCAATCATAGCGATTTGTGCTTGTTGTGCCACACGTTATGGAATAAAGTAGAATGTATCCCAAGTGTATTAAAGATAGTCAGTTCCAGCTTATTTGCCGATCTTGACAAACGATTGGAAAACATCAAGAAAGAATTGGATTCAAACATTAAAAGTATATTGCCAACAGAGGTTGTTGATGAGCTGTCTTGTTTAAAGACATATAATTATTTCTATTTCAAGTTGAAGGACTATCCTAAAAACAATTGCTATATTTTTATATCCGATTATAAGCATTTAGATGTATCGTGTTATACGGATGGAGTAATTTATTGGGACGAGAGGCAAAAAGCATATCAAATTCGGATACTTGATCTCACCCGTCCTTTTGCAACATCCAATATAACCACTTCAAAAATAGAAAAAATAAAGGTCAAAAGAATTATTGGTGGATTGGAAGCGGATGGCTGCAATTATAAGCTCGAAGTCAATTCTGCCCCCAATAATACATTTCAAAACGATTTTTTACCATTTGATGGTAATAAACATTTGGAAGATGAATTATATAAGAATATAAAATCCTTCAAGAATGATTTGAATGAAAGGCTTGAAAACATGAGTAAATCGCAAAATCTTTTTATTTCATCAGATGATGTAAAGTGGATGAAGAAGGAAGCCTTGTCTCTAGGAAAACAGATTGAACAAATTGAAATAAAGGCGACAGGATTATTTAAACCAATAAAGAATGAGTGTGAATAAGGATATTGAAGCCCGGCTAAACAATTACGCTGAAGCCTTTGAGTACTATCTTGAAAAGGAAACTCTTCCAGAAAAGTTATCAGATGATTTATTAGGAAACTATATGAAAACAGTTTTGGATGATCCTGTCAACCGAAACCTTTGCTTGCACGATTTGACTTGGAAAGAACTGATAATGACTTCCCTTTTAGATTTTTTCCGTATGATGTTATTTCAACTGGATGAATTAGAAAAAGAAAGGTCAGAAGAGATTAAATATATTGATAACTTTTATCGGGGTGATATAAATTTGAAAAGACAATTATGGCAGGACATCATGAAACATATTGCGGAACATTATTCCCTTTCTGAAATAAATATAAACGGATATATATATTTGATGCAACACAATGTTTATCCCAAAGATGACATTTTTAAAAGTATGGTAAATGACTGGAAAGAAGTATGTAACAACAGAATTGACCATAAAAAGCACGCTTGTTTAGAGAAATATCGAAAAAGATTTGAAGAATGGACGATACAAGCCGGTCAAAATGACTATAAGGCAATTAATAAAACAGAAGAAATTTTATACAAATATCCTCAATTAAAGGAGATTCTTCAAATAATGGGTCGGGAGAAAAAACAAGAACCTGAGAAAACGGATGCAACTATAACACGATATGTTCCGATTTTACTATCACATAATACTTCCCATGAAGAAATAAGTGGAGTAAAAACAGGGGATGATTTGAAGATGTTGCTTCCTAATGAGATGGCTTTGTTGAGTAATCCGACAACAACTTCCACGTTTTATCGAAAATATTTATACAAGCAGTTGCAATCATTCGCATATAAACCACCGATAAAAAAGAAAGAGAAAACCGAAAGGAATTTACATAACCCTCGTTTGCTGTTAGGACCGATAATAGTCAGCGTAGATACAAGTAGTTCAATGACTGGAAAACCGGAAAAAATCGCTAAATCACTATTAATGCAAATTCTGCGAATGGCAAAAAAGAAAAAGCGAAAGTGTTTTCTTATTACCTTTTCCATACATACTTGTGTCTTGGATATATCCAAAGCGACTAATTGGCGTAAAGTTAGAGAGTTTATGAAAAAAAGTTTTACAGGCGGAACATGTGGAGAATTTATGTTGAATGATATATTAAAAGCATTAAAAACAAAAAACTATTCAATGGCGGATGTCTTGATAATAAGCGATTTTCAGTTTGATTCTCCATTAAATAAAACCAAAGAAACTATAATAAAAGAACAGGAAAAAGGAACATGTTTTTATGGCTTACAAATAGGTAAAGGAAATAATGTATATAAAACTATTTTGGATAAGGTGTGGAAAATTTAAATAACGTGATTTCAACTTGCCCACGCACTAGGATATAAATCTTGTTGCGTTATTTTTTTGCCCTCTTTTTAAATTGCGTTTTTGCCATTTTCACAGCCTCACTGCCTAATATCTGAAATATAAATCGCATTTTAATGTTTACAGATTTTATCAACAGAATATTAGGTGCCGAGCCAAGATTATCGGTTTCTAATCGCTTGGAAAATGATGCTGTGCCAAGTGTTATCATAAAAAAAGACAGCAGCCCAAAACAACCTATCCCTGAAAAGTATAAGAAAGACGTAGCATTACTCCAGAGCAAGTATGGGGATGCTTTTAAAACTGGATTCTGTATTAATCTTACACTTCAGGAGGCTTTATCGGTCATGCCGAGAGATCGTAAGAGAGTAGATTCTTATACAGGACTAATATCTTATCTAAAAAAAGAACAGGGAATTACACTAACTATTAAATCACAAAAAACTAAATCTAAATCATTATGAAGAATTATTTTATAGCAAACGGAGAAGTGCTCAATACAAATATGAGCGCTGAGGA
>PPYF01242241.1_pt1 | contig 17816 bp, 22 predicted proteins | sample 1559871 | NCBI WGS metagenome assembly PPYF01 (sample SAMN08240021, study PRJNA423297) | Human gut metagenome, whole genome shotgun sequencing project.
TTTTAACTCAATCTCCAAAAAGCCATCTTCACGCAGCTTCATGTTCTGAAATCGCTCTTCCATGCCCACACCTCCCTTTTCGCGCTTAGGTATTACACAAGGGAGTACATAACTAATAAAAATAGTAAAAAATGTATCAAAATAGTACAAAAACAAGGTATTTTCCATTAATTTTTAACATTCGAAAAATAAATTTACACCAAATTTACACCAAAAAAAAGATCCCTACCCTCGCAATGAGAGTAGGGATAAGTTTTTATTTGAATGTTCCGTAAGGTTTAGTATTATAGCCATTCTTGTTAAGCTCACCAACCGCCATCCAATGGCGATTCTTAGTTTTGGAGCTAACCCAACTGATCCATACATATCCTTCACGTTTAACATAGCCATCATATTTAACTGTCATTCCATTCTCGTACCAATCTCCTGTCAGCTGTCCTTTCAAGCTTGGTGCAAGTCTGATATTGATTTTATCGACATTACAATAGAATGTTGCACTTTCTTTGATGAAGTCGTTAGGAATTTCGTTTAAGACAGTGCCATTTGATGCACCTCCTACTTGAACATCAGCAAGTTTCTTCCATTTCATACCATTCGCATTCAAGATAGTAGTGCCATCAACAAAACATGCTTGATCCGCGCTAATGCTTCTTGGTAAATGATAAATACCAAATTTATTAAGGTCATATTTATGTGTAAATTTGCCTTTTGCAATTTCAAAGTGATTATGATTTCCTGTTGCATTTCCTGCAGTTCCTTCTTGTCCAATTTGTGCGCCTTGTTTATATGTCGCACCTGGATAAATTCCATTCAAGCTGTTATCATGAAGCACCATAATTGTTGCATAATCTACTGTACCATCGGCAAAACGCACCTGATTAACGGATTGCCAAAACGCAGCATTTCCCTCTGTATTACGATCACCTGTCGCAACGCAGCGTACATCGAAAGGAGCATAGAATAAATCTCTACCTGTATCTTTACCGGCTAGATCTAACGCATTGGCTCCTTGATGGCTATACTGCCCATTATTTCCTTGTGTAATGTTCATATATTTCATTGGAAATAAAATATCTTGAATTCCTCCACGTTTACTTGTCTGTCCTTTTTTCATGTTAATTTCCTCCTACATTCCAATTTGTTTAAAAATAAATCCAATTACAATACCTATGATAGCAGTAGCTATATATCCTACAACTTTACGCCACATTTCACCATCTAGGCTTTCTAATTTTTGCAGTCGCTCACCTTGCGATTTCTGCTCACGTAGCATACTTTCCATAATATTCGACAATCGTTCAATAGAAACGGCTGTTTTCTTCAATTCTTCGACTTGTTGTTCAAGCAATGATAATCGTTTATCTTGACGATCATTCTTCTCCTCAAGTCGTTTTTTAAATTCTTCATGTTCTGCTCTTGTGATAGTCATTTGCATATCCATGATGAGCACCTACTTTGGAAGCTGGGTATCCATCTTTTTATATTGGGTATTAGATATCATCAATAATGCCCCCATAAATGCATCTATAGCTGTGATAGTACCAACAACTTGTTCTCCATAAGGAAGTCCCCAAATACTCGCCAATGCAAAATAAAGAGTCCCTGTTGCAGGTAATACGATCTGCGCGATGTACTTTAATACATCATAAGTTTTATTTGTAATATTCGGTAGTTTCATACCTTTTCCTCTTTTCTAGCTAAGTTTAAAGTCATTCTAGGACATCAAAAAAGGCACCCAAACTTGAGTGTCTTATTTAAGCATTGCTATAAGTTCATTGTACTGCTCTTGCGTGATGCGGTCATTCATTAAGAATACGTCCATCTTCATTTCTGTATCTTCGATGTATTCTTGTGTAAGCTGCCCTCTCTTTTTCTTTGCTTCGATACTTCTACATAACATTTCAAATGTACTCATTTCTTTTTTCCTCTCTTTCTATTAAACGCCTAGCTCCAACATTGATAATCTAAAATCAACATCAATGTTAATATCATTCTGTGTTTCCTCAAAGGTAGGCTCTGGAACAGGTGTCGGATAGTGCTGTTCCTTTTCCTCATCTGTCCATTCAATAAAATCATCATGGAAATTAGGATTGCCCTGTTCATCATACAAAGGCTTTCCATACTTCTGCATGACATACTCGCCATTTCCAGCGTGGCTATAAAGGTATCTATCGCCATCTTTCCAACGGTCTATCTCTTTCCACTCTTTCAAATCATCAAGAAATATATTTGAGTCAATAGCAATAATGGAACCATGCTCATCATATTTCGCATATACAATCAATTCAATATCCATATCCATATCCACCCTCCTAAATCGGCTCACACGTTAAAAAATTGATTCCTCTAACCGCATAATTCATCTTGGGATCTACACTTAAACCGTTTGAAGTGATCTCTATTCTGACATAGCCACCGATATACATTGACGAAATAATAGTGGTGTTTTTAAATTTTCCTGTATTGTCCATAACCTGAATATTCGATGAGATCAGTTTAGGGTTCCTAATCATGTTTGGAGCATATACGTAAGCATACAATCCGCCTCCTATCATTTTATGGCAGGGTATAAAGTTTTCTCCGCTGCAAATCGGTAATAGAGTAGTTTGACATCTTAATAATTCGATTTCATAAAGTTCTTTTACGTGATGAAAGGCAGTATCTCCATCAAATAAATCAATATATTCTATTTCTACGCTCCCATTAGTAGGTACGTTTATAGCTATATTTTTCATAGTGCTAGCAGTAAAAGTGAATTCATTGCGCCCATTTTTAAGGTCTCCGATTTTGATTACAGAACCGCCTTCTTGTTCATAATGCAAACTCACATTGCCCTTAATATTTCTGACATTTAAAGCAACCGCATATTTTCCTTTTCTCAAAAACCCGAACTTTTGTTGAAAGTAATGACCGGCAGTATGTAAATTTTCTACCTTTACCCAGTCATCACTTAAAACAGTAACTTTCAATATACTCGCTAACCACATATCAACGGTATGTCCCGATTTGTTAGTGTAGTCATAAATGTTCTGCCCTCGTTGGTTCACTTGAAAATCATTATTTAACAGTAATTGTTTAGCGTTTATCCCTTCCACCATATCTGCCGATGTTCTAGGGAACAACGCATCTCCTTTATCCGTTTCCAACTGTCCTTTTAAAATGCTCATGACGCACCACCTTAATTTATAACCTTAAAAAACAATTTTCTTGATGTTGCGCTTTCAGGTGTAGTTCCTACTTTGATAGAATCTCCAGGATCTCCTTTATCTCCCTTTGCTCCTGTTGCGCCTTTAGGTCCCGCCGGTCCTTGCTCTCCCCTAGGTCCTTGAATACCCTGCTCTCCTTTTGCACCGGGTGCGCCATCTTTGCCAGCGGGTCCTTGAATGCCTTGATCTCCTTTAGGACCAGCCGCACCCGGATCTCCTTTTACTCCTTGTAAACCACGAGGTCCTTGGGGACCTGTTAAACCAGTTGCACCGGATAAGTCTGTGATATACGTATAGGCAGAAGCTCCTTTTACATATAATTTAGCGTTATCCGCATCATTCACGTTGCCTGTGTCAATCATTACAAATTGCCCTTGTTTTACACCGTCGCTTGCAAAACCTGCGTTCATTGCACTTACAGAGGCATACGTCTTTGCGATTTTAAACGCTTCTCCTGCCGGTCCCTGCGGTCCTTGTACTCCTTGTGGTCCTCGTTCGCCAGTACTTCCTTTAGCGCCTTGAGGACCTTGCGGACCGGTTTCCCCTTTATCTCCCTTTGCTCCTGTTGCTCCTCTTAATTCTCCTGCGTCATATTTTTGCTGAAACGTCTTTCCGTCTGAAAAGCTTACGCAATCCGCACTTGTTAATGGGTCTACATCTCCAATAACTTCTCCGTTCGATTCATTCAATAACTGAATTTGTACTTTTTGTTTTGCCATTTTCTAATCCTCCACTTTCTTTAATCCCATATTAGGGCTCACTCTTATTTCGTTATTAAAACCACTTTCGACTTTGTCGGTAGTATTAAAATATAATCTACCTGTTTTTCTCTTTTCCGGTGGTATATAACTATCTTCTTCCATTACGATAAATATGTCTTTCAAATCATATACCTCATCTTTCGGTATTTTGAAATTAAACTCAGGTGTTTTCTTATCTCCGGTAATCGTTACTTCAGCTTTCGTTCCCGGTTGTGTCATTTCAACTGTTCCCGCTGTTGCTTGAGGAATAAAAGAACCATCTTCGATTTTCTCGTTGATGGTTTGGTTGGTTTGGTTTGATATATTTAGTGCTTCTGTGGCATCTTCACTGGCTTTATTGGCTTTTTTAATTGCCTCTGCTACATCTGCTTGAATTTGCTCATTAAGCTGCTTCACTAATGAAGTAACAGCTTGCTCCCACGTTTCTTTTTCCGGAAGAATTATATCCCCTAAAGGAGCATTGGCTATCGCCAAAATAACAGGCTGTGTTACTTCGATATGATTACTGTTCTGCGGATCAATAAGAGCAATTACTATAACGACTTTACCATTTTGTGCAAATACTTCAGCAGGAAGATAAATGATGCCATTTTCATATTTAGCTAGTGTACTTTTAGGATATACGCCTTTAAACCAACCGACACGAGGCTCAATAAGATAATTTCGATATGTTTCATCATCATTGATAAATTGAACAGGAACATCGCTACTACCTCGCGCCGGTATAACTTCATTATTGATTGCCAACTGCAACCCTTTTCTAGTTATCGTTATCATGCTGCACCTCCTATACTCCATTCGTAATCGTCCGATTACTTACAATCCTATCGCTATATATATTTAAATATGAATCTCCGACTTTTAAACTCATGTGTTCCACTCCATTATTATCTTGTATTATTGAAATACTCGATAAACCTTTCGTACCAAAATCAATGCTCGATACTGCATCAATTCTGTTGATAGTCGCATTAATTGTTTTTAAATAACTCGAAATGAAAGAAGATACGCTCATTCTTGCAAAATATTTAGCACCACTTTTATTTGTAGTCGATACTTCAATTTGAGGGTATGCACCATTCGTATTAATTTCGATTTTATCGTGCCAATTAGCAGACATAATTCCTGACAATATATTTTTAGCAATAGAATAATCAAGTGCACTTATCTGCCCATCTAGGTTTAAGTCCAATCGTTCTTTTTCTTCGGCAGTTGGAATATGTTCACCCATAATAATACTTTTTATTAGTTCCGGATCCCCTGCACGAACATCCGAAACTCTTTCTCTTTCAACCAAGAAAGATGAACCCTTAATTACAGCTCCGTCGATTGTTCCAACAAACGTTCCATCTTTCATACGTAATTCACCGGTATCTAAATTCAAATAGAATTTACCATTTTTATCTGTGAGAATACCTGTAATCACATAATCAGCATTGATGGATTGAAAATCAATTGCGGTTCCCCACTGCCAGTCAGAATCGTCAGGTGTCCTTTTCTTTGCAAGTTGAATGCCTTGAGTACCGATACATAATGCTCCGAATGTTGGCGATTTCGTGTCTAAATCTTCAAATAAAATCGCTCGCACATCTTGACGCTGCGAAATATCTTTTTGCGCTCGCAAGGAAGCGTTTAATAAATTGATTACACCGGTTATACGATTGGCCATAAGCGTATCATTGCTTGTATCTACAACTTTATTTACTGAATTTGTAATTGATGATACATCATTAAAAAAGTTAGCTTCATAATCTCCAAGCTTAAGCGAATCAATTTGTTCATTTATACAATCCCAAACAATTTCAACTACTCTAGGAGATGTTTCAATATTTAACCGCTTGTTTTTTACATAAACAGTATCTCCTAACGAAACTTTCACTAATTCTTTTATATCACTAAATTTATCAGTTTTAGAAATATCAGCAATACTAATTTCATAAAATATGCTAGGCATATCAATTTTATTTTCTGAAAACTCTTTTGATGCTCTAGTTCTCAAGGCATCATATAGATCTTCCATCGTATCACAGATTGTTATCCCTTTTTCAGAATCCCCTTCTTGTGCATCTGCAGCTAACTTTATATCATTATATTCAATTGATGTCGGTGCAAATTTACGAGGAAGATAGTTACTTATATTGGGTGAATCTACTGTTTCATTATCGGGAAGAAGATAACCGTTAAATGCTTTTGGGCGTAATCTTGTAACAACACCCGTCATTACTACATTTTCGGAAATACCAGTTAGATTGAATCCTGCCTCTGCCCTTATTCCATTATCGCTGCCAGCCTTTTTGTTCATGTATAAGTCAAAGTTATTATATATCGGTTCTCCACCCCAACGATTTAAAAACGAATTATCATTATCTCCACCAAGACATGCATTTAATTTCATTTCATTATAATAAGCACTATTTATATTAGTAATATCTGAATGAAATTTTATCGGAGTACCAGCGCATAATATATCACCGGCTTCTTGTCCGTTTTTATTCACAATTCTAGTATCAAAATGATAACCATCATTTGCTAATAAAATAGGCACTGCAGTTGCTACCACAGTACCTTCATTCTTTTTAGTTTCATTGAGAATAAATAATTGATTTTTACCGATTGGAGTGTTCACACAAACTACAGCATTATCTACAATGAATTCTGCATTATCATCAATCGGATTTTCTAATTCCAATAACCATTCATTCCCTAATTTCATGCTGAGTATACACTTAATAGGGTGCAGCGTATAATTACCATTAAATTCATAATTCGTATTCGTAGGAGAATACAACTGTATCATTATATACACCTCCAATTCGGTTGAATTGTAACTTCAAAATCATTCCCATTAATAATTTCAACTGTGTTGTTTCCTTCAACAAAATATAAATCCTCATAATTACCGGAAAGTGCTACATTATTTAATACACCGTTTTCACGGTAGGATATCTTTCTATCCGTATCAATAATTAAATTTTGACCAACATTAACGCTTATATGTTTTCCATTCACAGAAAATTCTAATAGTCCTTCACCCTTGATGTAGTATATAGGCTTGCATTTTTCATAAAAATTGCTATAACAAGCAAGAAGCGGAAGCCTTCCTTTTCCAGATACAAGATACGTATATGGATCTACAGTAAAGGTTACATTAAATTTACCGATACGATATGATGTTCTTTCATTTGTTCCAATTTCAACCTTTTTAATTTTATAAAACATATCTGAATCATCAGAACAACTCAATTCTTTTATATGCGATAAAAGAATTTTCTTAGCTTTTCGCCAAATAGAATGCCATAAATCAACTTCTCCCATGTAATTAAATTCAATTTGAATATCCATATCCTCATAAAAACCGGTATCTTGATAAAGTTTTCCATCAATACCGATAATATCCACCTCTTTGTATTTCTTTTTAGGTGATGGAAAATCCGGTCTCTTTATTACATATATTCCTAGACTATACAATGAAATACCATCAATAAAAATATCATACATTGAATCACCGCCTAACCGAATTGAAACGCTCTATTTGACTGATTTTTTGTAATGTGCGTAGTAGTATTTTCTGCAATTTTTTTGCCGTCAAGGTAAGTATTATTCACTACCGTTATATTTTGAATAGGATTTACTTTATACGCAGAATCAAGTATATACCTGTTTTTCATATCATATAAGCGCTCCATTCCTTCTACTCCGCCCATCTTTCTGAATTTTTGGTTTTGTTCTTTTGTTAAAACCGCTTCTCCATAATCTAAATAGGCAGGATAAAAATCATTTGGAACAAAATCCATACCAACCTTTAATCTCGGAATTTGAGAAATATGAAATCCTTTACCTCCAACAACAGGAACCCAATCCGGAATTTTAATCCGATTCAAACCACGAATAAACGAATTGATACCATCGATCATAAAATTTATCGGTGATTTGAAGATATTGGCTATTCCACTTACAATATTACTGAAAACCGATTTAACACCTTCCCAAGCTCTTGCCCAATTTCCGGTAAATACACCTACAATAAAATTAATAATCCCTTGAAAAATGTTTTTGATATTATTAGCGATGTTAGAAATATCATTCATTACATTTTTAAATCGCAATGAAATTTCTGAAGTTAAATCCACCCATTTTTCATGGATCCAATTCGTAATATTCGTAAACAGCGAACCAAACCACTCCATAATATCTCCCCAATTTTGAAATACAACAATAATAGCAGCAACAGCAGCAGCTATTGCCAAGATGGTTGCAGTAATCGGCAGCATTGAAATATTTAATGCCGTAGAAGCCGCTGATATTGCCATAATAATTGGTGCAACAGTGGATAATACAGCCAACAGACCTCCTAAAATAACAATAAAATTTTGTACCGGTTCTGGAAGGTTCAAAAAGCCTTGTAAAACATAATTCAATGCCTCCGTAATCATAGTAAATATAGGAAGCAACATTTCTGACAACTCCGCAAAGCTTTCCTTTAAAGCTACATTTGCCTCATTGCTTTCAATAAGAGCGGTATTATTTTCTCTAAATGCTTTTGATACATCAACCAATCCTTGATTAGCCAATTCATCAAGAATAATCTTTGCCCTTTCTGATGTGCTAGATGTTGCTTGTAATTTTTCATTAAAAGCATCTTCGCTAGTCCCTGCCCAATTTAATACATCAGCAAAGTTTCCGGTAACTGTACCGGTTTTTACAGTTTCGTTTATAGCTTCCGCCAATCCATCGATCGGAATAGAATCACCGTATTTTGCCCATGCTCCAATCGTTCCTTCTGTGATTTTTCTAAGCTGATCTTGTTCAAGTCCTAATGCTTGTAAATTAGCTGTAGTTGTCGCAGCAGATTGATCATCTGCCAAAATTCCATAAAGTTGCATATAGGTTTCAACAGTTTGCTCGGTAGTATATCCAGCATGTGCAGATGAAGAATCCAAAGCACCCATAATTTTCATGTATTCCTTAGACTCCTCAACTACGTCCTTCATTGCACCTACTAAATTACTCGCTTGTTCAGCCAATGCTCCACCGGCAAATGCTCCTGCAAAGGATTCCGACATTCCATTTGCAGAATCACTTACATCATCTAAATCATTTGCAGTATCCTTTGCCTCATCACCTAGTTTCTTAAGCCCGGTAACTGCATCTCTTACCCCGGAATCGATTTCTGATAACGCTGTGTCATTTTCTTTTATTTCCCGCGTTAATTTATTGATATATGTAGTTGTTTCATTTGCACCTACTTTTAATTTATCAACATTCGAAGCTTGCTTATTATAGGCATTCTGTGCTTTTTGAACCTCAACGGAATTTTCTCCAAATTCATTTGTTGCCTTTTTCAAAGCATTCGCTAAATCATTGAGCTTACTATTTTCTTTCTCGATCTGTGCTTCGATTATAGAAAACTTTTGCTTTTGTACATCCAAGTGTTGGTTTAATATTTTATTTTTGGCAACCAGCGCATCTTGGCTATTTGCATTTTCTTCAAATTTTGATGTAGTAGCTTTTAATTCAGAACCAAGCACTTTCAAATTTTGGTTAATATTTTGAATTTGATTATTAAACTCTTTTTCCCCTTTGATACCAATACGCGGTCCAATATCATACGCCATAGCTTCACCTCAAATCCGGAATATATTTCTCATCATTTATTACACATTCGTCCGCATAACCTTGAAGAATCGAATATGCATCAAGTTGATCAGATAATTCACCAAAAGGCATGCATGAAAACTGCTTCAAAGGAATATTTGCAATTCTTGCCCTTGCTTCCATATAAATGTGAATATCTCCACTCAATGATGTTTCTTTTTTTTTGAATCTTTATGCGCCTTTGTTGTTATTTTTTTATCTTGATCATCACATAGTGTCTTATTGAGCGTATTTGCTAGTTGTTGAATTTGATTTTGCTTGCAAGATAATAATATCCTTTTAGCACTAATTGGTATTAACTCCCCGTTTTCGTTTAATGGCGAATTTTCCCAAGGAATAAATCCAAATTCGTTATAATATGAACATCCATTTTGAATTAAAATCTCTGCTATATCGCAAACTAAAGCAATTTGCTTTGCATCACTGCTTGGTTTATTTAACATTTTCATTGCTTTTTTTACTGAGCCAAATTTTTCAGCAATTTTTTGCGATGCAAATAATGAAAAAGATAGAGGATATACATAATCCCCTATCGTTGCCTTATTTAATTCACGCATTTTATCTTCCTCCTTCAATGTCGATTAAGGTTCAACAGCTTTTCCACCCTTATACATCAAATAATCAAGTGCATCTTGTTCAGTATCAAACCAAGCTTCTTGCTTCCAAGGGTGAACAACTGATACATCATCTTCTTCAACAGTTGTAGTAACTTCATCAGAACGCATAACCGAACCACTCAATTCTTTTGTCTGCCAATCAATTTGAGCACCTCTTGTAACCGCTGCATCATTAGGTATAGAATACATTACTTTCGGAAACCAAATTGCTTTATAATGATCCACATTATCAATCTGATGTAATTCAATTAAGCCTGTTCCTAAAATTTGTGTTTTTCTATTATCATCAAATATTGTTTCATCTACTGTCTTTCCTTTTTTATATTGAACAGCTTTTTTAACATTCACACCCAAAATTAATTTTGAATTCTCTTGAGTTAAATCGCCTGTTTGAATAGTTATGGTGGCATTTTGAAATGTACCCGCATCATTTTCGGCTATGCCGTTATCTAAATATAGAGGGTTATCTTCCGTTTGATTAATCTGTATAGAATATTCTGCCATTTTTTCAGTTAAAGTCGGATTTGTGAATGTAACTTTACTACCGTCAAAATTATATGGTGCCATTACCAACTTAGATAGACCTTTAATTGCCATTTATTTCAACTCCTTTTTAATTTCTTCATCAATTACTTCTGCCATTAATTTTTGCGCTTCTTTTTTACTTTTATTAACTGCACGATTAACAAAAGGATTTTTTTTACGAAAAGAAGTTCCACTATTAACAGATCTTGCTACTAGTTGATTGGGAACTCCTTTCGGATACTTCTTGGTAGGAATGCTTCCGTACCCATCAAAACCTACCTTTGCATTAATATAATCACCATCATGTTTAATTGGAGAAATTCCCATACCATTAATTAAATCGCCTTTTTGTTTATTCGATAATCCGCGTATTTGATTTTCTTCTGAACCAAATGAATTGTCTATCGGTAAACCCCTTAATTCTGATTTAATGGCATCAGCAACAATACCTGCGCCTTTATAAACACTTTTCTTCAATATCTTTTCAGAATTATTTGATAAACTCTCCAATGCTAAGGTATATTCTTCTAATCCTTCTACTTGCATTTTAGCCATTAGGAAACCTCCACACGCCACTCATAATGAATATACTTTGTCTCTTCCTCATACTGAACAGAAATCAATTTATATGATATTCCGTTCTTTTCAAAAGTTTCTTGAACAGCGTCGATGAGAGGATCATATTCATCTCTTGTAAATAAATCAACTGTACCACTTAATACTTGAATATCTTTTTCATTATCAGTATCAAGTGAATCTCCTTCCCCATCTTCAGACCAAACTATATATTTCTTTTTATTTCCTTTATGCTCATAATGCCCTACATCAGCATCTAAAACATTTAAAGCATCGCGTATTTTTCTCAACTTAGTTAATAAACTCATACGCTTCATCAATCCTTTCCAATGTTAAACGTGTAATCCCTAATCCATCATCATACGTGTGCTGCACTAAAGATATCTTAAATTGTTCTCCAGTATCGTCAATAATACAAACATCATCTGCAAGAATGGTCCTATCTTGCCAAATACTAACCATGCCATCAATTTGTTGCATAACTTGTTTAGCTGCATAAAAACGGTTATAACTAATCGTTTCAAATCGAAAATAATGTTTTGACTTTTCCTTCAATACAAATCTTGGCTTATCACCTTTTACAGCATTATTAATTACACAATATATTGTAAGCAAACCATCATCAAATGTTTTCATTTTGATTTTTGTGAGAACAACTTATTGTTCATTTCCCATCTTAAAAATCTAGGCATGACGGTATCAGGTGCCGCCCTCTTTCGATAAAGATAGGCGGCATACTGCACCTTAATCATTTTGTATGATTGAGTTCCATCATCTACGATACCTTCTTCAAGTATGAAATCTTTTGCAGCATCAAGCAATTCTTTTAAATACTCGTTTTCTACATCATTTAGCTTTTGAAGATCCCTTTTCAGCAATTCGATTTCATCCATATAGAATTACCTACTATGCTGCTGTTTTTGTAACTGTAATATTGTACTTGTTGGTGTTGCCCATGTAAGATACAATGATTTCTACATCGTTAACGCCTTCTTTCCATGATGCTGACTGTCCGTTATTAACAGTTGCTTCTCCGTTTTTAATAACTACTTTTGCTTTAGGATTTGCTGTTGTTGCATTGATTACAGAAGTTGCACTAGAGGTTGTGATCATATAATCGGTTGTTTCTGATTTAAATGATGGGAATAATTTATTATTGCCAATTGTTAAACCTGATAGCTGATAATCACTAGGATTTGCAGTATCAGCAGCAAATAAAACTTCCGTTGTTACCTCTTTATTTTCAATATTGAAAACTTCAAAGGCTTCTGCGATCACCGGTGTTCCATCATAGCGAGCCAATCCTTTAAAGATACGTCTGTCAGAAATAAACTGAGCATGATCAGATGTTTCAATTCTTGTTCCTTCGCGTTCAGATAAAAGATATAGATCAAAATATCCTACAATAACATCACCGTCTGGAATAAAGTCAAATTCCACAATATCTCCACCGATTACAGGCATTTTTCCTTCAACACCGGAAACGATTGCACCGGCCATATTCGTGTTCATAGCTTCGGCAACAAGCTTCGTATGTGTTTGTTCATTCATGCACCATAATTTAATACCACGTGAATACTTGCCTTTAATTGCAGAGGTACCTAGAAGAAGATTTTTAAATAATTCCAAACCGGATCCGGTAATCTTTTTGATGTTAGATGTTGATAAATTTTCCCATTTTCTAGCAGTAGCCGGGTAATCTTCCGGTTGTGTTTTTTGTGCTAAACGAGTAACAACACCCAAAGGCATTTTAATTCCCTTTCCATAAAGAATTGCTTTATCCAAAGCATAGCCGATTGATTGACCTAGTGCTGAAATAATTTCAGTTGCTAAATCAATATCAGAATCCGAGATTTTTGCTCTACAGATTGCAAAGAATCCACCGACCATATAACCGTCAACTTCAACATCATTAAACATCAAATCAAGTTCATTTAGATTGGCACACATTTCGGTCCATACCGCTTCCGGTACAGTTCCCATAATGAGTTCACGCCCTTTGCCCTTTACATAAACACTATTTACGCGATTATATAATTTGCTGTATTTTAACACATTCTCACGCACCAGACCTAGAACTTGTGTCGGAACAGTCAATCCTACATTTTTAATATCACGTTTTTCTTTAATTGCAGTTCGAACTTCGCTCAGAAAGTTTTTTACATTTTCATCATTAAAAAAAGCATCTCTTTCCTCGATGCTCATTCCAAAAAATTTAGTTCTTCTTTCCATTCCCTTTTTTCCTCCTCTTTCATTTGGTTTTTCTTCCGGTTTTGGTTGTTCAGATTCAACTTTTTTAATTTCTTCTTCTAACTCATCAATTTCTTCTTTAAGACCTTTTACCTTTTCATCATGCTCCTTTTTATCCTTATCGAATTTATCAACTTCTTCTTCCACTGTTTTTCGTTCTTCTTCAGTGGATTCATCGGATAATTCATTGATCAAAGCTTCGATTTCTTGCTCTCTTTTTTCAAAATCAACACTTGCTCTTAACTCCTCTAATGCTTTCTTCTTAGCATTCGCTTTATTTCTTAACATCAAAACTTTTAAACTCATTTTATTTCTCCTTTCAGCCTTTTTGTAAGACTATTTTTGAATGTTTCAATTTTTCTTTTATTCATTTCCTGTAAATCTCTTTTTCTAGCTTGGACAGAGGTTTCTTCGTATGCCGGAAAAGTTACAACTGATACTTCATATAAACGAATCTTAATAATTTTCCAATGTACACTACCATCGTCTCTGTACTCTACTTCTTCATCTAAGATATCGAATCCGATTGAACATTGATCAACATCTCCGCGTTTTACACGTTCATACAAATTCATCGCATCGCTATCTTTTTGATTAACTTTTACATCGCCCCAAAGTCCATGATCATCGATACGTAACGTTAATGTTAGCGCCTTTGTTCTTCCTAGAACATAAGTAGTATCATGATTGATCAGAGCACGGATATCATCATTGATAGTTTCATCGAATGCATGACTATCAATGCTCTCACTCATGTCTTTAGCAAATTCGTAATTAGAATTAAATACTGCAAAATAACCACTTATAAATAATTCACCATTTACTTCTCTAGTTTCAAACTTCCCCTTATGGCTCAGCATTCGAAGCTGCATTTCCGTTTTTTTATTCATCGTCATCACCTCCTCCGTTCTTTTCTAACTTCTTTTGATCTCCAATCATTCCTGCCGGTATAAAATTTTCAAGAATAATCAGCTCATCTAATCCTTCCATTGGTGAATATCCAATAGAATCTCTTAATTCATTCCTTGTCATGACACCTCTTACAACCAAATTCATACCAACGTTTGCTAAAGTTTGATAGTCGTATGCAAAAATTGATCGATAATTAAAACGGAAATACCAATTCGGTTTATATAAAAGTGCTTTTGTACATGCTTGTTCAATTGCACAACATATATTTCGAATACGAGTGTTAATAAAGTTATTCCATTCATCTTTATCAAATTTCCCAACACCTAAAATAAAAGACGGTATATCCAAAATGGAGGCTACCGTTTTCTTATCTAATTCAATGCTGTCTTTTATCGCTAAATCATTTAAAGATAATGGTTTAACAGTTGTAACTTCAAATTGATCTGCTGGAATAATCCAAGGTTCTCCGGCTTCAGATGATTCTACATATTTAGAAAGTAATTTTTTTCTTCCTTCTTTATTTGAAAATTCATCTGTTAAACCGTCAGCTTTAACAATAATAGAAGGCTGCCATTTCGATTCCATAAATCCTTTCTTTGTTGAAGTTGCCTGTGCCAAAGTATCCGCAACAGATCTTAATGATTTCCTGTATCCCGTTCCTTTCCAAGGATAATCAGGTGATGGATTCATAACTACATGAATAAAGTCATCACTTTCATAAACATTTCCGTTATAGTAAATATTATAGCCAAAACCATCTGGCATAAATGAAACTGTACTTGGTGGTAATAAAAATAGGTTTTCCAAATATCCTCCCTTTGTCTGAGGATAAATAACTGCATTTCCATCTCCTTCCAAAAGTAATGTTCTAACAATTCCGGAAATAAAAGTATTTCTTGTCATATATTTATTCGGAGTAATATCAATTTTCCTAGATAATTCGTTCTTTACACGTTGATCTCCATTATCTGTATTTTCCATCAAATGAATGGTCATACCACCGATTAAATTTGCAATTTTATTTACTGCACTGATAATTTCCGGATTTTGTGATAATGGCATATATCCCGAACATAAAACATCACTCCAATTATCCGCCAAACAAATATAAGATGATAATTGATTATTCCCTGTTTGATTTCTTTCATTTTTAGCATTACATGGTGTCCTAATGCTATGCTTCTTTTTTCTCTTTCCCATCATTTCCTCCTTAGTCAATATATACCGATGCATTACTTGAACGTTCTGTGAATTTCAATTTTTGCTTACACGCAATTACTCCCGCATCAAATAAATCAATACGGCAATGTGGCAATACTTTTTCAAAGCGTACAAATTCATCAGAATCTTCAATCGCTTTAACATTTGTAATACAATACAAAAAAGCTTGATTATGAACATAATAAAATTTATTCAATAAAATCTTTTTCTCAATTTCTCTGAAAGCTTCGGTCTTTTCGACATATCTTTGTTGCTGGTCAATCATTTTAAAACCAGCCTTTTTCATTTTTAAAACATACTCACGTGAATATCTGCGATCATATCCAACGACTGCAATTTTAAATCCCTTTTTTCGCATTTCAATAAACCATTTAACAATATATTCATAATCAATTACTGAACTATTACACATCGTTAGCCAACCTTCTTCTTCCCACCAAAATACCGGAATGCTATCTTCATCAGCTTTCCTATATGCAATCGAAATTGGAATAAATGCATGACTTATGCAAATGTCTACATCTTTATATGTTCCATACAATGCAGCACCTGTTAAATCGTTCATTTTTGAAAGATCGGCTCCTCCATACCACTTAATAGGAAGTTTTGCTAAATCCTCTAACGTCCAATCATATTTATTGTCCGATGTCTCAACTTTTACAATATCAAAGTATGTATTCATCGCGCTTGTAAAAACATTCAATGATTTTGCAAAAAAGTCCTTTCTTTGCTGTGGATCATTCTGCGCTTGGAGTGCATCATTCATTAGATCATCAGCCATGACGGATTGATTGTATCCGGGATTTGCCATTTCATGAATAACCGGATTTGTATAATCTAAAAACCTATTTCCTTCTTCATCGATTGAATAATCTGCTTCACAGATAAAAATAAAATATGAATCATCAATAATTTCTTTATCCAAAATCCTTTTAGCATGTCTTACCCTGTTTGCTAAAAATCCAGTAGGATCATCACCGGCAGTGGAAATACCAAACATCAATTTATTCCTATACGACTTCATGGCTTCTTTAAACAAATTATATTGTTTTGGTTTTTTGAAAGCATGTATCTCATCAGCAATGGCAAAGTTGCAGTTAAATGAATCTTGTGCATCTGGATTTGATGCCAATGCATTTAAATTAAAAAAACCATCACCGATTTCTGCAGTAATGGAATGCTCATTGTTATTGTCGATGATATGAAAAAGACCTCCATCTATATCATGTTCACCCATATTCTTGATGTTATATTTTAGGAAATTAAAAGTTTCCATCGTCTGTTTTTGTGCTGCTGCAACAACATACATTTTGGTACCTGATTTTCGATAACGTAATCCGTATGCATAAGCAAATGCTGCTGCAAACGATGTTTTTACATTTTTTCTCGGTACAAAATCAAGTGCTTCTTTAAAGCGATTGATATTCGTGCCTTTTTCTTTAAACCCAAGCAGATTAGCAATAATGAATTTATGATAATCCATCAAAATAAACGGTTCTCCCCTCAACGGATTTCCTTTTAAATCTTCTCCTTGTTGATGGCATATTGTCTTTTCGATAATGTGGCATACAAATTCAGCATCATCTGATACATAATCCCACTTCATACTGTTTAGATCATCAATAAATCTATGACAAGCTTTTATTCGATATTTATTAGCAATTTTTCTACCCGATATAATATCATTTGCATACTGAAATGCTACTTTAAAGCAACTATCCATCTAGCAATGCTTCCAATCTACTAGCCTTCTTTGTCTTAGCTGCCCTATTTGTGATGGCCTTGTAACCCTTAGGTGTTAGACCTAATGTATTCTCAATTTCAAATAATTCTTTTCGTAGCATCTCAAGTGCTGTGTATTGAGCAGTTTTGCGAATATTTGTAGCTCCGGACTTATTAATGTACTCTTCCGTAATCTTACATCCATCGTCAATCCACTCACTTTTCAATACTTCGTATTGAAGTCTCATTTCAGAATACCTTTTGATAGGAATATCATACTGGCTTTTATATATTCCTAACGATTCCATATCCATTTTCGTTTGACTGATAATTTCATTTGTTTTCTTTGTTCGAGTACCCTTGTTCAAGCC
>PPYF01304918.1_pt1 | contig 17816 bp, 8 predicted proteins | sample 1559871 | NCBI WGS metagenome assembly PPYF01 (sample SAMN08240021, study PRJNA423297) | Human gut metagenome, whole genome shotgun sequencing project.
CTATTAAATCATATTTTATGAAAGCATTATTCATATCCTGCGCCTTGCTGCTTTCCGCACTCAGCGCATTCGCCCAAGGCTATCAGTTTACCGAAGTCGTGACAGTTCCGGCTACCCCGGTAAAAAATCAGGCAGCCACCGGTACTTGCTGGTGTTTCGCCACCACCTCATTTATGGAATCGGAGTTATTACGCATGGGAAAGGGAGAATACGACCTCTCTGAAATGTTCATCGTACGCCAGAAATATATGAACCAGTTACAGGATAATTACCTGCGACGTGGCGAAGGAAATATCGGACAAGGCAGTCTGGCACATACTTTTAAAAATGCATACCGTCAGGTAGGAATCGTTCCCGAAGAGGTTTACAAAGGGATCAACTACAATTCCGAACGCCACAATCACAGCGAAATGGCTCAATATATGAAAGCTATCGCTGACGTTGCGGTAAAAAATAAGAAACGCAGCCCTGAATACGACAAACTGATACAAAACCTGTTCGATACCTACCTGGGACAGCTTCCGGCTACATTCACTTACAAAGGGAAAGAATATACTCCCAAGACATTTGCTGAATCCCTGGGACTGAATATGGACGATTACATCGAACTGACGAGCTTCACCCATCATCCGTATTACGTAAAATTCGACATTGAAGTACCAGACAACTGGGAACATCAGCTCATGTACAACCTGCCGCTCGACGAAATGATCGAGACAGTCGATTATGCCCTGAACAACGGTTTCACCGTATGTTGGGATGGTGACGTCAGCGAAAAAGGCTTCTCCTTTAAGAATGGCGTAGCCATCAACCCGGAAGTAAAGAAGGTGGAAGACCTTTCAAATACCGACCGCGCCCGTTTCGAAAAGATGGACGAGAAAGAGCGCCTGGAAGAAGTATACAAGTTCGAACAGCCGTATCCGGAAGTAAAAGTAACCCCCGAAGTCCGTCAGGAAGGTTTCGAAGCATTCGTGACTACCGATGACCATCTGATGCATCTAACCGGTATCGCCAAGGACCAGAACGGCACCAAGTACTACATCACCAAAAATTCATGGGGCACAGACCGTAACAAATTCGGTGGCTACCTGAATATGTCGGAAAGCTTCGTCCGCGCCAAAACCATTTATGTAATGGTTCATAAAGACGCTATCCCGAAAGCGATCAAAACAAAATTAGGCTTATAAAAACAATTAGGGAACGCGGAAGCTCGCGTCATCCGCGTTCCTTAATAGCCATATACGACTCAATATAAGCAGACAACATACCTGTTAGACAATACGGCATATTTATAAGAGTAAAACTCTTGCTTTCGGAAATCTTAATTTCTTCCTGGTGATAAGGTCCTGCATACAAACGAATCGCCAAAGATGCTCCGGATAAATCCATATACATCAGCAATGATTTCAAATGTCCGGTAGCTCCCGCTTTCACTTCCACAGGTATATGGCCATAAGCAGAAGGATATAAGAAATCAACCTCTGCATTGGAAGTTTTTTGCTCTCTTATCCAAAACTGAAGAGGTTGCAGATAATTATCAGAGTGAGCAATCAGTTCCTGCCCTACGATATGCTCGGCAATCCTTCCTTTATAAAGATTATTCAAGTCTTTAGAAGTAAACACTTCTTTCTGTATATTAGAGAAATAGTTAAGCATGCCGGTATCCAATACCTGTAAACGAGGTGACCGTTTAATATCAGGGGTAAAAGGAAGCATCGTCTGCGTTGTCGGATAAGTAAGATGCAGAATTAACGCCTTACGCAAAGTACGCATCGCTTCTCCTACTTCTTTCGAAGAATAAGCCGATTCCCCGAATCCGGCAAACTTGATGCGCTCACCCGCTTCCGCAAAACAAGAACGGATACAATGGCGCATCACCTGCATCTGATTCGTTGTTTTCGCATACTTCTCCACATCATCCAGGTAAGACAGAAGAAGCGAATCATATACAGGTTTGACCTGCGATAAATCCTTTGTGACTACATAACGATACACCGCTTCAGGCATTCCTCCTACCAGCGTATAGGTATGAAATAGCTGCATCAATTTATCAACCGCATAATCAGGAACCGGAACTTGACGATAGGCATTCAATGCATTCCTTTCGCCCAAAGCTTCCAAAAATTCACCGAACGTAAACGGATACATATAAAGATAATCCACACGCCCTACCGGAAAACTGACATCCCGATCGAAAAGCGATTCCAACAAAGAACCGGCAGCAATCACATGATATTCCGGATATTCTTCATAAAAATAGCGCAGCATATTCAAAGCAGACGGGACTTCCTGAATTTCATCTATAAAGATTAATGTATCAGCCTTCCCCTTTTCGCCATCTTTCAAGAAAAAGATCCGATCAACTATTTTGTGTATATCACGCTCTCCCTCAAACGATTTTGCATCATCCGTTTCCAGATTCAGGTAAATAAACTGTTCGTAATTGACAGCGAACTGCTTCACAGCCGTAGTCTTTCCTACCTGTCGGGCTCCCCGCAAAACCAACGGTTTCCGAAAAGGTGACTGGCTCCATGCCTTTAACTTATCTTCTATGTTTCTTCGAAATGCCATATATCATACTGTTATACAATGACAAAGATAACAATTATATTCAGCAAAGGCACAAAGTAAGGGTAAATTGTGCGCTCAAATGGAACAAAGTAGGGGTAAATTTGCTCGGATAAAGAAACAAAGTAAGGGTAAATTTCAATCCGAAAGAAAACAATACTCAGTGATATGCCGGTACTTTTCCACTTTATCAATCAAGATAGAGGGGAAAGACGGCTGGTTCGGAGCATCCGGATATCCCTGGGTTTCGATGGCGATGCCGGCACTGGCATAATAAGGAGTATCCCCCTTTCCCATATCCGTTCCATCCATGAAATAACCGTTATATACCTGCACAGATTGTTGATTTGTATAAATATCCATCTTTCTTCCGCTGATTTCATCTGATAAACAAGCAGCAAAATTCAATTCTCCACCACTTTCTCCGTCCAGAGCATACGCCAGGGAAAAACCTTTGCCTTTTTGTATTTGTGAATGTTCTTTTGTCAAAGACGAAGCAATAGTGTGGGGCAAACGGAAATCCAGCAAGGTACCGTTTACAGGTAATAACCGGCCCGTAGGGATTAATTCATTATCACATTCAATGATAGCGGAAGCATTCAGGGTTAGATTGTGAGATAAAACATTCTTTTTATCCGTAATACCAGAAGATGATTGCAGGTTAAAGAAAGCATGATTCGTGAGATTGACAGGTGTTAGGCGGTCGGTTGTTGCTTCGCACTCCATCCGCAGGGTATTATTATCTTTCAGCAAGTAAGTCACCTTTACTTCGAGGTTTCCCGGATAGCCTTCTTCCCCGTTTGGGGAACAGGTTGTAAATTCAACAGCTTCCTCTCCGGAAGGAGTGACAAACAGGCGGGATTTCCAGAAACGATTGTGAAAAGCGGCCATTCCACCGTGCAAATGATTGCGGACAGGTTTTCCATAGGCATCATTGGAAGCCAGTAAAAACTCTTGTCCCTCTAAGGTAAAACGGGCATTATTAATTCGTCCGCAGACACGGCCCACTATCGCACCATGATATTGCTCGCCTGCCGTCAAATAGCCGTCGAGCGTATCGAAACCAAGGAGAATATCCCCCATACAGCCATCACGGTCGGGTGTCCACATACTCACCCAACGGGCACCATAATTGGTGAATTGGGCGACAAGGCCATTACGGTTCTTTAGTGTAACCAGTTCAGCGGAAGAGGTTGAACCCTCTCCGCTGAATGCTGATGCAGACAATAAATTCATCTGACAAACCATGTATTATTGTTTTACAATCTTAAATATACGGCTTTTGAATGCTCCGTACAAGGGAAATTCCACTCCGATATTCATCAACTGACGACCAGCATAAAGACCATCCATACCTTCAATCCGGTAAGAGGCATCAGGTTCCAGACCACGCAGCTTTACCTTTTTAGAACGTTTGGTTTCCGGTATGGCATTATCCGGATATTCCGCCAGATTATACACAAACACAACTGATTCCGATTTTGGTTTATTGACGAACTGGAGTACGCTCCGGTTATGTTCGTAAGGCGATATCAGACGGTAATGATCACCTTTGTGAACTGTTTCACGGATTTCTTTATAAAGAGCAATCTTCTCACGGGCAACCTCTTTTTCCTTATCAGACCATTTCGTAATATCATAACCAACACCCAGGACACCGCACAGGGATACATCGAACTTAAATTCAAGCGGATGCCTCTGGTTATGCCAATCTTCCTGCGTCACCCAGCTAATCATTGAATTAGACGGGAAAGCATTCAGGAAAGAATACTGGATAAACGTACGTTCCACCGGGTCGGTATTGTCGCTTGCCCAGCAGAAATCGGTACGGGCCATCATACCCAAGTCTACCCTGCCGCCACCTCCGGCACAGTTTTCAAACCATACTTCCGGGAATTCCGCACGCAATGTTTCAAACAAACGGTACAGGTTCTCGATGTATTTAATACGAACGGCCCGCTGTTCATCGGTCGGAGCCGACAGAAATCCAGGTTCCGTCACCCCTCTGTTCATATCCCATTTGATAAACTTGATATTGTTTTCACGTAACAACGTAGAGAAGCAGCTATATAAATACTGATAGACATCTTCACGTGCCAGGTTCAGCATCAACTGGTTACGGGTTTCATGCCGGGTGCGGTTCGGATAATGGAACACCCAGTCGGGATGCTGGCGGTACAGGTCACTGTTCGGATTTACCATTTCCGGCTCTATCCAGATACCGAAATCCAGTCCCAGAGCATTGATTTTCTCGATCATCGGTTGCAAACCGTTAGGGAATTTATTCTTATCGACCGTCCAGTCACCCAGACCGCCTTTATCGTTGATACGCCCTTTAAACCAACCGTCGTCAATAACAAAGACTTCAACGCCCAAATCTTTTGCGATCTTTGCCAAAGCCAGCTGATGTTCTTCATTCACATCAAAAGTGGTAGCATACCAGCTGTTATATAAAACCGGACGAACCTGATCGCGATGAGAAGGATACAGAACTTTCTCACGGGTAAACGAAGCCAGGTTCTGCGAAACACCTTCCATCCCCCGGTTGGTATATCCGATCATCATTTTAGGAGTGGTAAAACTCTTTCCGGGCTGTAGAACCAACAACTGGTCCCAGAAATTTATTCCTCCGGTAACCTGAACTTCGCCGGGAGCATATTTCTCAAAGTCCATCCGCCAGTTGCCACTATATTGTAACGAGCCGAACCATACTTCGCCGCAAGTCTCCTCCTGTTCGCCTTCGGGTCTGATTGCAAAGAAAGAGGAACCGTACGAACGCAGGTCTTTTGTCTGAATCGTCTTCAATCCCTGTGTCAGTTTGGTTACATTCATTTGATATTCATAGCCCCATCTGCCGGACAGATGCGTCAGCTCATAAGCGTTCTTCGGAAGAAAGAACGTTCCGGACTGGGCATTTTCTATTTCAATATTCCCTTTCTTTCCGGTATTCTTTATTTCTACCCATTTCTCAAGCAAATCGTATTCCGGCAGAACACGGATATATTCGGTAACAGCCAACGGATAATAGTTATCCTTCTGACGGATAACCAATGTGGCATACCCATCCTGCGTCAGCATTTCCGACCCTTCGTAAGTGAGTTCTATATCCCTTACCCGGTCTTTAAAAACGGCTTCCAGCATCGGTGTCGTAGCAGAATAACCGCCACGGACAGTTATTTCTTCTCCCAGCGGATTCCGTAGCATGTCCGGATTCTGACTTTTATCGCCAAAATAGAACATATTCACCTTTCCCTGATCCGAAACACGGATCTGATAGATAAAAGAACGTGTTGCCAACGTCCACGACTTTCCGTCGCTGCCGGCAGTAACAGGAGATTGCTGTGCCCAAGTCATCCCTGCCATTAAAGCAAATAATACGATAAACAGCTTCTTCATAAGTTACATCTTTACATTAATCAATAAATATCTTCCGGATTACTTGCTCCCGAAGAGAGGCCGGACTTTAACAATTGAGCCAAAACATCCGATTCCATCGCACTTGACGGATCAAACGAATCACTTTTCATATATTCAAGCAAACTAAAATACAACTGCCGGGCTTCCGGACGCTGTTCCCAGTCCGACAATATATCCATTGAGCAGAAAAGCAATTTTCCTTCACCTACTTTTGCTTCAAACAGGTTTGACAAACGGCGGTTATTAGCAAAGTTATCGACAACTTCCACCAAAGGGGTCACGGACGGCAAAGTATCCATAACAATCGTTTTTGATTGCTTCAGCAGTGACCACCATTGCCAATCGGTATAATTGCCTGTCGGGAAATGGGCGAATGCCGGATGGGACGCATCACAAAGAATTCCCATCGAACCTGCCTGCTTCGGAAAATGAACCGGACTCCAGAATACAGGGACAAATTTACCTTCCAACCCTTCTATCTTTTTATAGTCCGGATTATATAAAACCTTCTTTCCATCGGCAAGCGCCTTCTGAGTTTCCCGTAAATCACGGGTAACAACGACATCATCCTTCACCGGATTCAATTGGGATGGATATACCCAAATACTCCATTCATTCTTATATGGAGTATTATCCAAAGCAACGGACAGGAGTAACCGAGCTGCTTCCTGCTGCGCCAACGGACAGGTAATAGCTTCCGGCAATCTATTCAACCCGATTGACAGCGAAGGGCAGGACATCATGCCTTTTCCTATTTCTTTTCCTTTTTCATCTTTCAGTATCCAGGAAACAGACTGATCTTTCAGTTCTTTATCTGTGAAATTAGCAACTTCGACAGACGCTGTAAAAGATTCCCCACTCGTATAAACTGCTTTCGGGAAACGAACCAGAGGTGTTACCGGCGAGCAGGCCTGACGGAATGTTTCTGCATCAGTTACACCTTTGCTATCCCAAAAGGCATCCAGCAATCCGACTAAAGCAGTTCCCTGCCCCGGGAAGTCATGCAGGTCCAATAACTGGAAACCGCTGCAACCTGCCGTTTTCATCGCACGTTCAATCTCTTCTTTATATAAGATAGCCGCCAGATAACCGGATGCTTTCAGGTAATCGTCAGCCTTATCCAATAAGCCTTTTTTCTCCAGTTCCTGCTTTACGCCTTTAAAGTTTAAAGGATCCAGGACTCCGGTATATTTATCTATCTCTTTCAGGTTAGGAAAAACAGAATATTGCCCGATCTCATGAGTAACAAGCGGAACATTCATTCCTTCGACAGAAGCGATATAGTCCTTGTCAAACGAAGGAGACTGGGAATCGAATACCCCCTGGCCTCTCACCCAGCCTTTCTTAGTCCATTGCGTGATAAAGAAATCGTCATCCGGTTCAGGCCAGTCTCCATGTCCTCTTTCAAATGTAAAAGAAGTGGTTGTATATAAATGTCTCGGGTCCTGTTCTTTGGTATGCTTCAACAATCGGGATAAGAATTCAAAATCCGGTTGCAGTTCATTACCCAGACTGAAGAAACAGAAAGAGGGATGATTGCCGTACTCTGCAAGTATACGGTCAGCTTCAGCATACAGGAAGTCATTTGTATGAGAATCTTCTCCCACTTTTACCGACCATAGGGGAAGCTCTACCTGCAAATAGAATCCCAATGAATCTGCCACCTGGAAAGCAGCTTCGGGCGGACACCAGGAATGGAAACGCAGATGGTTCAATCCCCATTCGCGAGCCGTAAGGAACACTTTCTTCCATCCTTCCGGTTCCATCGGAGGACGTCCGGTCAGCGGGAAGATACAACATTCGAGTGTACCTCGCAGAAAGACCTTATTTCCGTTCAATAGCAGGTCCGATTGGTTTCGGCTGAATTCGCGCATGCCAAACTTTGTACTCCTTTCCGTTTTAACCGAACCTGCATTTACCTCTAAATCCACTTTATATAAAACGGGGTTAAACTCATTCCACATTTCTATCGAGTCCCCCATTGAACAGGTTAGATTTACAAGGTTTTCGCCTGATTGAAAATCCACTTTTTGTTTAAGGACAGATACGACCAATCCACTTTTTTGATTTTCCACCTTTACCGAGAGCAAACCTTCTGTAGCTTCACCCGTATTGGAAACTTTTCCCTTTATACGGATTTGTTTACCTGATACGTCCGGATAAACCTGCAAATCTTCGATGGAAAGGGCTTCTTTTGCTATCAGAGAGATATCGCCGATTATACCGTTCCACATAATCTGTGTTTCGTTGGTATAAGCATGTGCCATATCGTTTACAGTAATATCATGTTGTTTCCTGTTGTCCACACGAATCGTCAGTTTGTGTTTACCGGGCGTCAGATAACCGGTCAGATCGAATCGATGCGGACTTATCAGGCTTTCACAACTTCCCTGCACAGGGTTATCATCTACCCAAACAGAAGTTTGCCAGATAACACGTTCGAGTTTTAGTTCTATAGACTTCCCCTCCCAATCCGATGGAATGGATACTTCCCGCGAATACCAGGCCGGACCGACATAACTGTTTTTACGAGTCAGATGAAGAATCTGCGGCTTCTCCACTGAAGGGGGAAGCGTATTCGGAATGCCGTATCCCGCTTCATCGGTCGTTCCCGGCAGCTGTATTTTATCAGCAAACGAACGTTCAAACCATTTCTCCGTTATCCCGACATCCGTACTGTCCATGGCAAACTGCCACTTGCCTGCCAAAGAAATCTCTGACGATGGCTTTTGGCAAGAAGTCAGCAACATCAGTGTTATACATATAGATAAAAAACCCTTCAACATATTTATTATTTCTTCTTTAAATGAGTATCTCCAAAAATGCTATAAAAAACCAGTTTTTTCAAGAGGCATGAACAATGCTGTTCCGATAGCACGAACAACGTTGTTCATATACCGTGAACAGTACTGTTCATACACTATGAAAAGCACTGTTCATGCCATCGGAAAAGATCAGATCATCTTCTGATGTATCTGAACTCCCTGATGGTTATTATCCATTTCGGCAGCGATATCGAAATATTTCATTGCTTTCTCGTTATTACCTAATCCCAGGTGGCCTAATGCCATCAGGTAATTACAATGGATACGGTTCTTTTTATTCATATCATCTTCCCATATCTGTAAATCAGGTAAGGATACAGCGAAATAATCCATCTTAAAGACATCATACAGATGCTTTTCGCCATAAGAAATCAGGTTATTAAAGCGTCCGCGAGCTTCTTCTTCACGTTCCAACTTACGTAAAGCCAGTCCCTGATAGAATATCTTATCCGGTTTCTGATCGTTATAATACATAGCGGCAGCCGGTTGGCTGTTTCCGATGCTGGCGGCCAGGAATAATTCCATCGCTTCTTCTTTACGTCCCAAGCCGGACAGAGCACAGGCTTTATAATAATTAAAGTCGTTTTCCTGTGCACCATATAGTTTGCCTTCGCCCAGATTATGCGGATAGATGAAACATTCCTCAATCAAGGCCAGAGCTTCTTCATATTTCTTTTCAGCTAATAACTGCTTTACTAATTCTACACGAGCCAGCTGGTATTGTGCCGGGACCTTGCCTTCTCCCCCTTCCCACGGATGGAACTTACGGGCATCGATCATACGGATTGCTTCTTCATATTGTCCGAGTTGATTCAGTAAGGTGACATATTCCAGATACAGGTCATCACGCTGGAAAGCTATGTCTTTATGCTTTTCAAGGAAAGCCAGACGATCTTCATGCGAACAATTCAGGCGTTTATACAACTGATCGAGCTCCATCAGGATACGGGCATCCGTCATATCGAGCGCAAAAGCCTTTTCAAGCAGAGTAACCGCCTCTTCCTGCCTATTCAGCTTATTGAAATAAGCCAGGGAAAGGTTACGCAAGACGGTCGGGAAGGTATCATCCTGCTGCATGGAAGTCTCCCAGCAGGTGATTGCTTCCGGATACTGACGCTTGTCGTACCACAAATTACCCAGATAATACAAGGCTTTCGGAGTTTCTGTTGCAAACCCGATAACAGACTGTAGAGCAAGAATTGCCTCCAATACATTGGGGAAACAACAATCAGGCAATTGCTGTTCCGCTTCACGGATAGCTGCCAAGGCCTCTTCTTTACGATCCAGTTGAATCAGGAACCAGCTTTTATAATAATGAAGCATAGTCTGTCCCGAAACATTTTGGCCGATAGCCGTTTCAGCCGCCATCAATGCTTCCTCCCAACAGCCGGCAGATGCATAATCCAAGGCCAGTTCTTCATAATTATGGGCCTCCGGACGCATCAGAGCGAGCAATTCTTTCAGGTCAGCCTCAACTCCGGTAATCAGATATTTTTCAAAACCACAACCGAAATTAAAACGGTCGATACGCAGGGAATCCTCAATCAAAGCCAGTGCCTCATCCTTCCGTCCCAGATGGCGAAGGATAGCCGCTTTCAAATGGCGTCCCCGCAGATTATGCCAGTTGCGAAGTAAAGATTTATCTATTTCATAGAGAGCCTCTTCCCAATCCCCGCGTGCTGCCGATAACTGAGCCAGGGAATAGTAGCCGGCATCCTGCCAGGCTGCATTCCAACAGGCTTTATAGAAAAAGTCATATGCTTCTTCTGTTTTCCCCTGATATTTCAAAGAAAGACCCAGATTATATAATGGCTCGCCATCATAAGGATTCGGATTACGTTCCGTCAGTGTTTTCACCGCCTGTCGCAGATAAGGTTCTGCCTTGGCAAACTGACCTTTACGAATCAACCACAATCCCATCGCATTATTATTACGTACATCGGTCGCATCACGGCGAAGTGCTTCTTCATAATAATCAGTTGCCGAATAAGTGGCATGGCGGTATTGTTCCAGATGTAAGCCTGTCAGATACAGCTGTTCGGTGGTACGCACATCTTTCGGGTCAAGAGCCGCTTTGGCGGGTTCGGGTACTTCCTTAATCACATCGGGTTCCGGTTCCCAGTATAACATCTGCTTCCCTTTTGCGTTACGGATACAGACTTTCACATCGCACAAATCTGCAACCGGAACAAATTCCTCCAGTATATTTTCGGGAGTAATATCACGGGTAATATCCAGACAAACCTCTCCGGATTTCTCCACGACAATATGCAAATCATTCTGTACGGACGTAGCGAAAACTTTTAATAAAGCGCCCTTTCCATCGGGTTCCAGGTTCATCAGAAGGTCGGAAGAGGCATTCTTCACCACACCCAGTTCGCGATAAGGCATGAAGTATTGGGTAAACGTTTTTTCTTCATAAGGCTGAAGCCAGGTGAAGTCAGGCTGATTGTCGGTATAAACACCGGTCATCAGTTCGATATAAGGGCCGTCGGAATCTGTCAGGTTACGATCCCAGGCCTGTCCGAAATCGCCATTACCCCAGGTCCATTGCTTCTTACCCGGCGAGATATGATGGTTTGCCACATGAAGCACACCGGCACGTGTATCATTCTCATATCCCCCCACAAAATTATAGTTGGAACGGATTGCCATATAAGAGGTAGGAACAGGGATATTCTTATAACGGGAAATATCCACTCCTGCCGAATAATCCATCTTATAGTAAGTACCGGTAGCAATCGGATAGCGTGACACATCACGTTTACCATGATCGAACACAGCATTCACATCGGCAGGGAACACCGATTGATAGGCATCATTTACGGCCACAGCCGGATTCGCCCACCAAAGGAAAGTCTGCGGTATCGGTGTCGGGTTATACAGTTTTCCCTGAATCTCCAGGACAGCCCGTCCCGGACGAAGGGTAAAACCGGCCATCCCTTTCTGATGGAACATACGTTCGCGCTCGCTCACCCAAACGATGGCACTGCCGTCGGCACAACGTTCGATCGTATAATCGATCGGCAGGAACGTACTCGGACGATGATGTTGCGGCCAGTTGAACTCGATTCCACCGGAAATCCACGGACCGGTCAAACCGACCAAAGCCGGTTTAATCACATGGTTATAATAGATGAAATGACGGTTTTTGATTTTATCGTATGCCATCTGTACACGTCCGCCCAGCTCCGGGAGGATCATAACTTTGATATATTCGTTTTCAAGATAAACAGCATGATAACTCTTTTCTTCGCAGGTATCTTCAATCTTTTCCACTACCGGATAAGGATACACCACTCCGCTGCTTCCCTGGTAAACACGCTTCTCCAGGAACATCGGATTCTTTTCGGCTTTGCCAATACCGTAAGTAGGAAGAAGGATATCTTCTTCCCACACTTTCACATTTTCAGTCATTTCAGTATATTTATTTTGTTAATTCTTTTTCCAGTTCTTCCAATGTTTTTCCTTTTGTTTCAGGAAGTTTTGCACGTATAAAGAAGAATCCGCTCAAACAGATGGCACCATACAACCAGAAGGTTCCGGAAGCACCCACCGCTTCATTCAATATCGGGAAAGTATAAGTCAGCAGGAAGCAGGCCGCCCACAGGAAGAATGTGGAGATAGCCATTGCCATCCCGCGTATCCTTACAGGGAATATCTCGGAAAGAACCACCCAAACCACCGGTGCAAGAGACATAGCATAGCATGCAATCGCCATCACTACCAGTAGAAGCATCGGCCAACCGCTTACTTCAAAGAAATAGCAGGTTCCCAATATTCCATAGATAACAGCTAGTCCTGCCGAACCAACAAACATCAGGCTTCGTCTACCCCATTTGTCAACCGTATAGATGGCAACAAAAGTAAAGATCACATTAGTCACCCCTGTCACTACAATATTCATCAAGACATCCGACACCGCATAACCGGCTTCCGAAAAGATTTCATGAGCATAATTAAAGATCACATTGATACCGCACCATTGCTGGAAGATCGCTAATACGATTCCGATAATGAGCACGTTCCGAACACCCGGCTTTAACAGAGCCCCCCAGTTTACTTTTTCTTCTTTCTTATCGGTCAGTTGCGCCAGTTCGTCCAATGTCTGATCGGCATATTGCTCTCCACCAATACGTAGTAAGATAGCCCGTGCCTGAGTCGTCTTTTGCACGGTTGCCAGCCAGCGCGGACTTTCAGGAATAATAAAAGAAAGGATAAAGAACAATCCGGCCGGAATCAGTTCCGCCCAGAACATCCATCGCCAGGCCCACTCGATACTGTTGGCACTCAACGTTTCACCCCCCTGTATAAAGTACTCTCCGATTTGCCAGTTAGCCAACTGCGCCATCAGGATACCCAAAACAATCGTCAGCTGATTCAGGGAAACAAACTTTCCCCGGACAGAGGCCGGAGCGACCTCAGCAATATATACCGGCGAAATGTTCGAAGCGATACCGATACCGAATCCACCGACTATACGATAAATGATAAACCAGTTAAAACTGTCTACCGCCCCCGTTCCGTAGGCAGACAGTACAAAAAGGAAAGAAGCGATAATCAACATCTTTTTTCGCCCGTACTTATCACTCCATTCACCGGAAAGCAACGCACCGGCCAGACAACCGATCAGGGCACTACTCATCGCCCACCCACGAAGAGCGGCAGAGCCTTCAAGCCCGAAAAAGGGTTCATAAAATATCTTGGCACCTCCGATCACTACCCAGTCGTAACCGAATAATAATCCGCCCATAGCTGAGACCAGACAAATAAGTAATAAGTAAGCAGTTGTTCGCTTCATGACATTAGTATTAAAGTTATGGTGCAAAGAAACAGGTTTCCGGTTAATAGTGAAATAGATAAAACTGGCTTAGAGATGGACAATCTTTCGATTTACATTCCAAAAACAACAAGATATAATATAAATAACATATCTTTGTGCATATCTATAAATCCAGTACCATGATCAAACTCAAAGACGGTTTTAGCGGAGAACGGGCCCTTGTATTACCCCAATCTATTATACAAGAAATGGAGAAAGACGCGCTTTCATCGATCCTGCACATTACGGACATCGGTTATTACCCGAAGGCCCTGCATCATTTCCGTGAACGGAAAGAGCCGATCTGCCAGTTCGTCTTCATTTATTGTATAGAGGGAGCCGGATGGTTCCGTTGCGGCGACCAGGAATATACGGTCACAGCCAACCAGTATTTTATCCTGCCAGCCGGAGTCACGCATGCCTACGGTTCGGATGATACGAATCCCTGGACCATTTACTGGATACATTTCAAGGGGAAGCTGGCCTCTTACTTTGCCGGCCAGGCCAGCCGTCCGATCGAAATAAAACCGAGCGTCCAGTCCCGGATCAGTAACAGAAATGACCTTTTCGAAGAGATATTCCGCACATTGGAGATGGGATACAGCCATGAAAACTTATTGTATGCCTGTTCTGCTTTCCATTATTACTTAGGTTCTTTACGCTATCTCCAACAATATCGTGAAGCAGCCCGTAACGAATCGGATCAGAACGATATCGTTACCGCTGCCATCCATTATATGAAAGAAAACCTGGAAAAGAAAATAACATTAGCAGACCTGGCTACCCATATAGGCTATTCCCCTTCCCATTTTTCCGTCCTGTTCAGCAAGCGTACCGGATATGCCCCCCTGACTTATTTCAACCAACTGAAGATACAACAGGCTTGCCAGCTACTGGACTTTACGGATATGAAGGTAAACCAGATCTGTTATAAGACAGGGATAGAAGATACCTATTATTTCTCCCGGCTATTCAGCAAGGTGATGGGGATGTCACCGAGAGAGTACAAGAAGCAGAAAAAGGGGTAAAATACGGGGTTTTATACATTTGCTTTCACCCTTCACAAGCAATACCTTACTGTAATACAATGAATTGAGGTGAAGGCAGAGTGAAGGGTGATAAAATGTTGTTTCGAACAAAAGCGTACGGCTTTTCCCAAGAATACGTACGTTTTTTCCCCTATATCCCGGCAGCTCATACCGTGTAAAGTAGTATCCGATCCCCTATACCCTACCGGTATGTACGTTATAGGGTAGGTGTATCATCATACTGGTACTACTATCCCATCCGGTCAGCATCGTAGTGTCAGTACCATTCACATTACTGTGTGAAGGTAAGTGACACCCAAAGGGACAGGCATCGGTTGCCCAACGGATAACTATCCGTCCTCAAACGGATGCCTGCTCATCGGAAGGTTTCCTGTTACGGTTCCCTCAATAGCCGGGAAAAGACTGGGTTCACAGTAAAAAGTTATAATACAACGCATTACGTATGTGAAGGATGAAGTATGAAGTATGAAAATCATGGAGGGGGGAGATTGTATCCGCCGCGGACTTTCTCATGTTTTAAACTCCCTTTACAATCTTGTAAAACGATGTTTTGTGTCGGCTAAAACAATAGCATCTGCAAACCGTTCGCCCAATATCAGTAATGCCAATATACTGGAGTATATCTAATCCGATGGTATAAAATGTATCAAAACATCTTTTTTATTATAATTAGCATCAACTACATATTGAAGTTTGTCATTAAAAAAGTCTATAGCTTCCTCATGTGTATGTCCGGCATAAATGCCTATTACTTCCGGACTATTTAAAACCAAATTCCGGAATTGATAGGTTATCTCTGTAAATCCTTTTTCCGGCCAAGGATCTCTCCGTTCTATCTCATAATAAATATCATTTTTCTTATTCCAATCCGGATGCCCGCAACCATAGTCTATATTGTGTCCCGATAAATAAACTGGAATATGCATCGATAGAATAATTGGTAATCCCCTATTGATCTGCCCTTGAAGAAAAGAAAGTTGCTCTTGGGTTATCTCAAAAGCAGAATTATCAATCATTACAAAATTTATATTATGGACAACCTTGGAATAACACATTGGATTGTCTCCCTGATATAAATCTTTCAAATTAGAATATGTCCATTTCTCCCGTTGAAAGAAAGCGGTTCCCGATTCCCCTTCATAATGCCAATCATGATTACCCGCAATATACATCCACTCTAAACCCGATTTATCAAGTAGAGAATCAATATATTCAACTGAAGCTAAAGAAGGGAAATTAATAATATCACCACCCAAAATCACCAATTCCGAACCCTCTTTTTTAGCCTTATCAAGAGAAGCACAAAGAGCCAAATCACGTCCATTTCCTTTTCCATAGTTCTCAGGCTCAACAGTGCTTCCTCCCATTCGGCGAGTATAATCGTAATAATCTCTTCCTCGCTCATCCTCGATTGTAAAATGGGTATCAGCAAGGAATAATACATTAAACGGCTTTTCTAACCCCTTTATATAATAATAAACATTGCCATCTTGTACTGTAATACTTTCTGCCATTCGTGATGTTCGCCTTTCCTGACAGCCTGCCAAAAGGCAGGCCAGGAAAGTAACATAAAAGAAACATTTTATTTTTACCATCTTCATTTTTTCAATATCCACATTAAATCGTTATTAGTGTCTTTCCCATTATATTGACGCTCCAAAGCGATTTTCAAATTCTCTCCGTTTTCATCATATTCCCGTTGCGGATACATCCAACGCTTCGGTAACTGATTGGGGACATCATTCATATTAGTCTTTGGATCAATCGGTAAAACAGGATATAAAACCCGACGATATTCATAATATCCATCCCATGGATTTTGTAAGAAATAGATAAAATACTTTTGCTGGAAAATCTGTTTTAGCTGAGTATCCACATCCGATGCAAACGCCGCTCGTCCATTCGATAGATAATCAGTAATGTATTCGTCAGTAATGGCAGGTCTTCCTTCTACATACATATCAGGAGTATGATCTTTTACGAACAGCATAGCTGCGCGAACTCCCCGTTCATAAAATTCCTTGGCATTTCCAGGCATCCATCCTCTTATAATTCCTTCCGCGATATTAAAACATTGTTCTGCATAACCAATCCTCATGATAGGTTCCCCTGCAGGATTATTAATATCCTGATAACGTAAGTTCAACTTACAGCACTTACCATCACCATATAATTTAGTAATATCACTGAATGGCAAACTAGGATCAATAGAAATGTAAGCATCAAAATCTCCACTCGCAAGTCCTTGTCCTAAAGTATATTCCGATGGTTCCGCAAAGTAGAACAATCGATTATCTTTCAATACCTTCAACGAATCCACCAAATTGGAAGATAAGACACAATACCCGTTACTACGTGCTTGCAGATCATTGAAAGGATAAACCTGTCCCCCCTTATTAGAATAGACCAACTGGAAATTATCATCATTACTTTCCATCAGTGATCTGCTATTTACCAATTCACTAAATTGTGACTGAATATTCAAGTCTGCTTCCGTATCATGCATATATAAATTAATAAGGACTTTCAGCTTAAAACCATTCACAACTTTCTCCCATTTAGCAGGATCACCATTAAAGATTGGATCTCCTTCAAAACTTTGACTTTTCCCGAACAACTCAGCCGCTTTATCCAAATCTTTTAAAATTGCCTGCATCACCTCTTTTTGTGTATCATATTTGGGAGTATAAATTATTGTTTCCGGATTCACCGCTTCCGAATAAGGAATATCCCCGAATGTCAACGACAAATAAAAACATTTATAAGCTTTAATAAAACAAGCCAAAGCCTCATAAGGCGTCCTAATTTCGGGTGCAGCAGATGCTACCATTCGATTTGCATTAGTTATATCCAGAAAAGAATCGAAACCTGAACGTAAAATCTTGTTATATAATTCACTCCGAATCAGTTCAGCCGTAATAGCATGCTTGCTCATGAAATTATGATCGATAAATGATCCGTATTCATAATTTTGCTTAGTCATACCTATAAGCAATCCTGTAGCCAACATCCCTGGTGCAACCTTATTGGTAGCATTCGGATTATTGTTAATCTCATCAAAATTAGAACAAGAAAACAAGATGGATAGAGATAAGAAAACTCCTAATATTTTATAGTATTTCATAATCATACATT
>PPYF01000278.1_pt1 | contig 17812 bp, 12 predicted proteins | sample 1559871 | NCBI WGS metagenome assembly PPYF01 (sample SAMN08240021, study PRJNA423297) | Human gut metagenome, whole genome shotgun sequencing project.
GCCCGCTTTACCTCATCCCTTTGAAAGTATGTAACATAAGAGCAAGAACAGTTACCGTATGTGGTGCCTGTTCTTGCTCTTATTAACATACTGAACAAAGTGTATTCGGAACGCTCTTGCCTTACATATGCCCGCGGCAACAGTAGAACTGGCATTGCTCATATAATACAAAACAGAAATTTATATTCCAGTGAAACGAATCCGGAAAATAAAACATAGGTAAGGCAGAATCCTTTGATATTTTATAAAGCGAATGCTTTCTTGGATTCTGCCTTGTATGGCATTCTTTAATTTGATAAAATATAGTAAAAATATATAAAATAGAAAACTGAATAAAGAAAAATATACACAGATAACACAAGAGGGCTAGATGGAAAATAAAATCGAAATAAAAAGAGATTTGGCGCACGTAGACTATGAATCAGGTAGATATCAGACGATGGAAGAGCATTCAGAAAATGTTGCAAACTATGCAGCGGAGACTTGTTCTCTTTCAGAATTGAAGATATTGGTTAGCTTGATAGGGGTGTTTCATGATGCTGGAAAGCTGGGAAGAGAAAATCAAGAAGATTTTGAGAGAATTCTGCAATATGGAGATGATACTCATAAACATGGTTTGGATCATTCTACTGCTGGCGGAAGATTAATCAGGGAGTTGCTGAAGGAAAAAAGTGTTTCAGAATTTGTCAGTACGGTTATATATTTTCATCACGGAATGAGAGATTGCATCAATCTGGATAATGGACAAAGTTTACAGCAACAACGGGATGAAAAACAAATAGATTACGACTGGATAAAGAAAGAATTCTTTCAGATTTATGATAAAGAGATGTTGGAAGAATACTGTAAAAAAGCAATTCAAACATATAAGGAAATGGAAGGAAAAATCAATATTTTTCATAAAGAGTCAGAAATATCAAAAAGAAAATGTGGGAACAGATATTTCTTTATGGGAATGTATCTGAGAATAGTTTTATCTTTACTTATTGATGGGGACTGGACGGATACTGCTTGTTTTTTTCAAGATATTCAGTTATCAAAGAGAATTTCATTGGAGGAGACGCAGCAGATTTGGAATGAATGTATAGAGAATTTTGAACAATATATGTCGAAGGAAATTCAAAATAATCCATCGAATGGAAATGTGTTAAATACTTTTCGTCAAGAAATTTCGGATTTGTGTAGACAAGCTGCAGACAAAGAACAAAATCTTTATCGACTTACTGTACCGACAGGAGCAGGAAAAACACTTAGCAGTTTGCGCTTTGCTCTGTATCATGCGAAAAAGACAAAAAAACAACACATTATTTATATAGCACCATTTAATTCTATATTGATTCAGAATGCCGAGGAGATTCGAAAAGCAATAGGAAAGGCGGATGTTGTGTTAGAGCATCATTGTAATGTGGTTTGCGAAGAAGGAGAAGAAGAACGGTATCGTAAACTTACTGAAACTTGGGATTCACCGGTTATAGTGACCACGGCAGTACAGGTTTTGAATACATTATTTTCAGCTCAGAAAAGCTGTATCCGCAGAATGCACACATTATGTAACAGTATTATCATATTTGATGAGGTGCAGGCAATTCCTATAAAATGTATGGAACTTTTCAATTTAGCTGTGAATTTTCTCACTCAATTTTGTGGTACGACAGTTGTGTTGTGTTCAGCAACGCAGCCAACATTGGCACCAATAAAAGAGAATAACATTTGTGAATGTATAGAAATGGCGGGAAGACCGGAAAAGTATGCAAATGCTTTTAAAAGGACAGATATTAAAGATGCAACAGAATTATATCCTGGCGGTATGGAGATAGAAGATTTAAGTGAATTTGTGAAGGAAAAAACAGAACAATATCAAAGTACATTGGTTATTTTGAATACTACGGCTTGTGCAATGAATACATTTCAACAATTAAAAGCGATATGTCCACAAGAATATGAACTTTTTCATTTGAGTAATAATATGTGTCCACAACATAAATTAGATACATTAAAATCTATAAAACAAATTTTGAATGAACAATCGAAAAAGATTATATGTGTAAGTACACAGGTTGTTGAAGCAGGAGTGAATTTTTCATTCGGGTGTGTTGTGAGGTCTAAAGCAGGTTTGGATAATATAATTCAGGCAGCAGGACGATGCAATAGACATAAGGAATTAGGAAGAATGGGAACTGTTTTCATTGTACAGATGTCCGAAAAAGCAGAGAAATTAAGTCATTTGCAGGAAATTAGAAATGCGCAGGCAGCATTACAAAAAGTATTGGAAGATTATAAAAATAATTCTTTAAAATTCAGAGATACATTGGATTCAGAAGAGGCAATAAAAGCATATTATTTAAATTACTATTCCCAACTTAGAACAAATGAAACGAAATTTTTGATAGATAAACAAACAACCACGATTATAGAGTTATTGGGAGAAAATAAAGTAGGACAATTACAATATATCAGAAGAAATGGAGAAAAAGTAAAGACAAAATTACCGCAGGCTTTTTTGACCGCAGGAGAGGCGTTTGAAGTTATTTCTAATGATTATAAAGTTAGTGTTGTAGTTCCATATAATGATGAAGAGAGAGAATTATTGGATAAATTATCGCAGGATTATCTCGAGATAGAAGAGCAGAGAAAGATTTTAAGAAAATTGCAGAGATATACAGTGGGAATTTCTGAAAAAAGAAAAGAAAAACTCGGAAATGCTATATATGAAATTTGCAATGGAGAGATATTGGTATTGTGTGATGGATATTATAACAAGGAAGTAGGTGTTGTGGATGAACCTAATATGGAATTGCAAATGTTATAGAGGGAGGTGAGATTTTTGAAAAGATACAGAAATACAATAGAGTTTGAAGTGTATGGAACACATGCACTTTTTTCAGATCCGGTTATGAGAGTGGGAGGAGAAAAGACAAGCTATCATATTCCGACTTATGAAGCATTAAAAGGAATTACGGAAAGTATTTACTGGAAGCCTACGATTATTTGGATCATTGACGCGGTAAGAGTAATGAATCCAATTCAGACTGAGACAAAAGGAATTCGACCAATTGCATATAATGGTGGAAATGAACTGGCATATTATACCTATTTAAAAGATGTGAGATATCAGGTGCGGGCACATTTTGAGATGAACCTCAATCATACGGAACTTAAGCAGGATAGAAATGAAAACAAGCATCATAATATTGCAAAAAGGATGGTAAAACGAGGTGGCCGCAGAGATATTTTCTTGGGAACAAGGGAATGTCAGGCGTTTGTGGAACCATGTGTATTTGGCGAAGGCGAGAGTTATTACGATACAATGCCGGGAGAAGTGGGTTATGGATTTATGTATCATGGGATTACTTATGCGGAAGAGGCAATTCTGGATGAAGATAAAGACCAAATGACAGTGCGTTTCTGGAGGCCGGTAATGAAAAAGGGTGGAATTATAGAATTTACCAGACCGGAGGATTGTACGGAGAAAAGACATATCCGTCCAATGGAAAGAAAAGTATTTGGAAAAGAAGAGAATAATTTTGTGGGATTAGAAGAGTTTACAGATGAGGAGGTGGAAGATTGAGTTGGATAAATGAACTGATTGATTTATACGAGAAAAATAGCGATAAGATTGGAGTTATCGAATATCGAGGAGATATCCCTTATGTACTTCTTCCAACATTTCATACAACTGTAACAGCACAGATAACGGTAACGATAGACCAAGACGGTAATTTTGTTCGTGCAGAACAGGTGGATCAGAACGACAAATTGACGATTATACCAGTTACAGAAAAATCGGGAAGTCGTACAGCCGGAAAAGAGCCACATCCATTATGTGATAATTTGAGATATCTTGCCGGTGACTATAAAAAATATTATAAAGACGATGGAGTATGTAGCAAGCTATATATTTCACAGCTTGAAAAATGGGTAGAATCCGATTATTGTCATGAAAAGGTCAGAGCAGTTTATGAGTATTTGAAAAAATCGACATTAATTCAAGATTTAGTTGCACATAAAATTATAAAACTTAATGAAGAAAATCAAATAGATGAGAAAGAAAATATTCAAGGAATTCCACAACCAAAAGCTTTTGTAAGATTTATTATACGGTCTTTTGATGAGAAAATATATCAGGAAACTCCGGATGAATGTTGGAAAGACAGAACCTTACAGGAATGTTATATAGAATATGTTAGGTCACAGGAAAAAGAAAAAGGTATATGTTATTTGACAGGAAATATGGAATCTATTTCTTATCTTCATTCAAAGAAAATTAGAAATGAAGGTGATGGAGCAAAGCTGATTTCTGCAAATGACAGTCAAAATTTCACCTATCGAGGACGTTTTACAAGTAAGGAAGAGGCATTTGCAGTAGGAAATGAGACCTCGCAAAAAGCGCACAATGCTTTGAAGTGGATTATTCGAAAACAAGGCACTTTTTTCGATACTATGACAATTGTGACATGGGAGTCAAATCAATTAAGCATGCCAAAATGGGAGAGGGATACAGAGGCAATTGTATCTGAGTATGAAAGGGAACATGTTGGAAATGCTGAGGATGATTGGGAAGATGACTGGTCTACAGGGGAGATTGTATCCGATGGAAATCCAATCACCGCCGATAAGTTCTATAAGGCACTAAGAGGCTATGGAAAAAAGATAGATAATACCTCGAATATGATTTTGCTTGCTTTTGATGCAGCAACACCGGGAAGATTAGCGTTGATTGAAAATCAAGAGCTGAATTCTGTCAGATATCTGAAAAATATAGAAAAATGGCATAACGATTGTAACTGGATTCATACAAAATGGAAAGATGGAGAAAGAATACAATTTGCGGGAATGGTTGGTGTTAAAGATATTGCAGATATTTTATATGGTATTGAGAATAAGGGAACGGTGTCTATAGTGGATGCCAATGGTAAAAAACTCTATGCACAAGTAGCTCAAAGATTGCTTCCATGTATATGGAATGGTACTAGGGTTCCGTATGATTACGTAATGCTTGCAGTATCAAAGGCATCTAATCCATTAGTATATAAGGAACAAAGAAATTGGGAAAGAGTTTTGACATTAGCATGTTCGTTTGTAAAAAAGGATAAAAAGGATAGATATAAGGAGGAATGGAACGTGGCATTAGATAAAAAGGAAACAGATAGAAATTATCTGTATGGAAGACTGCTGGCAGTTGCAGATCGAATTGAATATTTGACATATGACGAGAAAGATAATGGAAGAGTTACAAATGCAAAAAGATATATGAGCACTTTCTCTCAAAGACCATATGAAACGTGGAAAGTTATAGAGGAAAATATTCGACCATATTTGAACAAGCTAGATATTGCAAAAAGGACATTTTACGAAAATCTATTGCATGAAATTGATGAGCTGTTTGATAAAAGCACATTTACTGATAACAGTAGATTAGAAGGTTTATATCTACTTGGTTTCCATAATCAGGCATATGATTTGAAATTAAAGAAAGAGAAGTCTGAAGAAAAAGAAGAAAGTTCAGAAGAGTAAAAAGAGGAGGAGCAGACCATGAGCGAATTAAAAGGAAAAATTGATTTCACATTATTTATCAGTGCAAACAATGCCAACCCAAACGGAGATCCATTAAACGGAAACCGTCCGCGAATTAATATGGATGGTTTTGGAGAAATTTCAGATGTATGTATTAAGAGAAAAATTAGAAATCGTTTTCAGGATTTAGGACAAAAGATTTTTGTTCAGTCAGATGATAGAACAGATGATGCTTATACCAGTTTAAAAGACCGAGCAGATAGCTGTGAGGAATTAAAAGCAGAGATGGGAAATAAGAAAAATGCAAATCGTGATGCTTGTGCAGCAATTGCATGCAAAGAATGGTTAGATGTAAGAGCTTTTGGACAAGTCTTTGCATTTAAAGGAATTCCGGTGTCTTTCGGGGTACGGGGACCTGTTTCTATTCATCAGGCAGTAAGTTTATCACCAATCGATATTATCAGTATGCAGATTACAAAAAGTGTGAATAGTGAATCTGGAAAAGAAAGTAAAGCATCTGATACGATGGGAACAAAACACAGAGTTGGATTTGCTGTATATAAGGTAATGGGAAGTGTAAATGTACAACTTGCTGAAAAAACAGGTTTTAATCAGGAAGATGCGGAAGTATTAAAAGAAGCATTAAAGACATTATTTGAGAATGATGCGTCTTCTGCAAGACCGGAAGGAAGTATGGAAGTTTGCAAAATGTACTGGTGGCAGCATGATGAAAAAACACCGGCAGTTTCCAGTGGTAAAATTCAAAGAGGATTCACTATTGAAGCAAAAAAAGAACATCCGAGAGAATTCGAGGATTATGAGATTTCATGGGATGTAGAAGGATGCAAACAACCGGAGGAATTTTAATTTGTATAAGGAAGAAGACTTTCTTCAATTATCAGGAATTCAGCATTTTGAATTTTGCAGGAGACAATGGGCACTAGCGTATATAGAACTACAGTGGCAAGAAAATGTCAGAACAGTGGAAGGTAAGATTCTTCATGAAAATGCTCACGATGCAAGTATTAAAGAAAAAAGAGGCGATTTGATAGTTGTGAGAGCAATGCCGATTCACTCCCGGGAAATGGGAGTGAGCGGTGAATGTGATGTGGTAGAATTTCATAAAGCAAAGGATGGAATCAGTTTGTCCGGAAAAGAAGGATTTTATAAAGTGGTTCCGATAGAATATAAAAGAGGAAAACCAAAAACGGATGATTCCGATATCCTTCAAGTAACGGCACAGGCATTATGTTTAGAAGAAATGTTGTGTTGCACAATACCATATGGCTATATTTATTATGGAGAGACAAAGCATCGTGCAAAAGTAGAATTTACGGATGAAATACGCGATAAAGTCAGAAAAATATTTGCGGAAATGCACAAGTATTACGCGCAATGTTATACTCCAAAAGTGAAAATAAGTAAAAAATGCAATGCATGCTCATTAAAAGACATTTGTCTACCTGTTCTAAATAAGAAAAAGTCAGTTTCCGGATATATTGATAAAATTATTTCAGAAGAGGAAAAAGGATGAAAAGACTTTTAAATACGTTGTATGTGACATCTGGAAATAAATATTTGTCCTTAGATGGAGAAAATGTTGTTGTATTGGAAGATCAAAAAGAAATCGGAAGAATTCCATTACATAATTTACAAGCGATAATTACATTTGGCTATACAGGAGCGAGTCCGGCACTTATGGGAGTATGTGCACAGAGGAATATTGATTTGTCTTTTATGTCTGGAAATGGAAGATTTCTAGCCCGAGTTACAGGTGAAGTAAAAGGGAATGTTACATTAAGAAAACAACAATATAGAATCAGTGATAATCGGGATGAAAGTGTACATATAGCAAGAAATTTTATTCTTGGAAAAGTATATAATTCAAGGTGGATTCTGGAGAGAGCTGCAAGAGATTATGCGCTGCGTTTAGATGTGGAAACGATAAAGAAAAAGTCAGTGTTTTTAGCTCAGAGCATGGGAAAAATAAGAGAATGTGAAAATGCAGAGGAACTACTTGGACTAGAAGGAGAAGCAGCTTCAGTATATTTTTCGGTATTTGACGATTTGATTTTGCAGCAAAAAGACAATTTTTATTTCCATGGGAGAAATAAAAGACCGCCATTGGATAATGTAAATGCGATGCTATCATTCGGATATTCTCTATTGGCTGGAATGTGCGGAGGTGCATTGGAAGCAGTAGGATTGGACTCATATGTAGGTTTTTTCCATACAGACCGTCCTGGTCGAATGTCATTGGCACTAGATCTTATGGAAGAATTCCGAAGTGTTATGGTGGATAGATTTGTACTGACACTGATTAACAAAAAGATTATGAAAGAAAAATATTTCATAAAAAAAGAAAATGGTGCGGTTATTATGACAGATGAAGGAAGAAAGGCTTTCTTATCAGCGTGGCAATCTAAGAAGCAGGAAACTATTAAACATCCATTTTTAGATGAAAAAATAGAGTGGGGAATGGCTCCTTATGTGCAGAGTATGTTATTAGCCAGGTATTTAAGAGGAGATTTAGATGAATACCCTCCGTTTTTCTGGAAGTAGGTGGAAAGATGTTAGTTTTGATTACATATGATGTAAATACTCAAACAGCAGCGGGAAGAAAACGATTGAGAAAAGTTGCAAAAGAATGTACTAATTATGGACAGAGAGTACAGAATTCGGTATTTGAATGTCAAATGGATGCAACCAAATGTAGACAAGTAAAAAATATTTTAGAGAACATTATAGATAAAGAGGTAGATAGCCTTAGATTTTATTATCTGGGTGAAAAATATAAAAATAAAGTAGAGCACATTGGTGCTAAGCCTGGTTTTGATGTTAAGGATACGTTGATATTCTAGTGCGAATGATAAGTGCACATAAATTTCCTAGGACATTCGCACCAAAAAAGGAGAAAACTAGGCTTAAAAATATATGTGAAAATGAAAAAAGATATCAACAATAGATATAAAATGTTTATTGCTGATATAATATGCGATTTTAAACAGATTATTTTTGTTTAAAATTGCTGTCATCCTCTTCGTGAGGATGTGAGTTGAAATATATGATTACGTTTACAATACAGTAACAGTTACGTCATCCTCTTCGTGAGGATGTGAGTTGAAATGGAGTAGAAGCGACGGAAACCGTGGTAATGGTGGTCATCCTCTTCGTGAGGATGTGAGTTGAAATACACGTAGGACAGGAACAGCCTACAGTATTGGCGTCATCCTCTTCGTGAGGATGTGAGTTGAAATATAATTGCCTCTACGTGCAAGTATGCAGGCAGCGTCATCCTCTTCGTGAGGATGTGAGTTGAAATGTACTCTCTACTTTGTAAGCGTCCCTGTACTTCGTCATCCTCTTCGTGAGGATGTGAGTTGAAATGGTAAGTGCCTTCCTTTCCCCTCTCTTTATACCCTGTCATCCTCTTCGTGAGGATGTGAGTTGAAATATCGTATGCGCATGATGTAGTATTAAGAAAACTGTCATCCTCTTCGTGAGGATGTGAGTTGAAATATAGGGATACAGGAAAATATTGTAAGGGAAAGCTGTCATCCTCTTCGTGAGGATGTGAGTTGAAATATATATGACGCAGTGCATGGACGATAAAAAGCCGGGTCATCCTCTTCGTGAGGATGTGAGTTGAAATACATATAAGAAAGGAAAGGGCAGGAAGTATGACGTCATCCTCTTCGTGAGGATGTGAGTTGAAATACATAGAGCTTAAGGCAGGCGAGAACACGACGACCGTCATCCTCTTCGTGAGGATGTGAGTTGAAATGATATGCGTCGTTTGCATAACCAACAACCGTATCGTCATCCTCTTCGTGAGGATGTGAGTTGAAATGTGCTATTCCTGCCAGAAATACAAGGACTGCAACGTCATCCTCTTCGTGAGGATGTGAGTTGAAATGAAATGTATTTCATGCAAGGCATGGACTATGCGGTCATCCTCTTCGTGAGGATGTGAGTTGAAATACCGAGAGAGAAAGAGCTTGCGGTAATGCTATTGTCATCCTCTTCGTGAGGATGTGAGTTGAAATGTTCTGTCGTGTATTCCTTGTCAATCTTGATTTCTGTCATCCTCTTCGTGAGGATGTGAGTTGAAATGCCACTACTGAATCTCCAGTTTCAAGATTTACGGTCATCCTCTTCGTGAGGATGTGAGTTGAAATTTACTGTGTACGTTGTGACACTTTCCGTGTTCGGTCATCCTCTTCGTGAGGATGTGAGTTGAAATATTTATGCTTTCTTGTGTTTGTTTGTTATAACCGTCATCCTCTTCGTGAGGATGTGAGTTGAAATGATGTATACATTGACACGTACGCGGAAATGAAGTCATCCTCTTCGTGAGGATGTGAGTTGAAATATTGACGCAGTTGAACAGAAAGTAGAGGGTGTACTGTCATCCTCTTCGTGAGGATGTGAGTTGAAATAATATTTTATACAGATGGTGCTTGTAGTGGAAACCGTCATCCTCTTCGTGAGGATGTGAGTTGAAATAAAGAGTCCAAGTACATTGATGAAGAGTTAAGACGTCATCCTCTTCGTGAGGATGTGAGTTGAAATACTTGATGAAGAACTAGAAAACCTAACAGAAGAGTCATCCTCTTCGTGAGGATGTGAGTTGAAATATTATCAAGTGTATTTTGGACATTGCAATGTTAAAGTCATCCTCTTCGTGAGGATGTGAGTTGAAATAACGAAGCCTGTTGTGAATTAACATTGAGACTAAGTCATCCTCTTCGTGAGGATGTGAGTTGAAATGTCAAAGGTTGCAAGTACAATCGGAACTATAAGTCATCCTCTTCGTGAGGATGTGAGTTGAAATATTCCCTGAGCCACCGTACGAAACAAGAGATGTTGTCATCCTCTTCGTGAGGATGTGAGTTGAAATGTGAAGTCAGGGTGTAGTTACACAGCGCGTGTAGGTCATCCTCTTCGTGAGGATGTGAGTTGAAATATCTTATAGGTTACGGGCACATAAATAGCAGTTGTCATCCTCTTCGTGAGGATGTGAGTTGAAATGTGTTCTGTAACCTACTTCCGGGATATTTCCTACAGTCATCCTCTTCGTGAGGATGTGAGTTGAAATGTTTTTAAACTGGCGATATCTTCACTGTTAGCTGTCATCCTCTTCGTGAGGATGTGAGTTGAAATATTATTTTGTTCGTTGTAAGTTTCGGTTTCGGCTGTCATCCTCTTCGTGAGGATGTGAGTTGAAATAATTAGAAGTATTAGAAAGGGTGATATAAAATGGTCATCCTCTTCGTGAGGATGTGAGTTGAAATAAATAGAGCTTCTGTTTATGGTGTTGATTGTTTAGTCATCCTCTTCGTGAGGATGTGAGTTGAAATAGAATTACGATAACACTTAACACAAATGAGTGGAAGTCATCCTCTTCGTGAGGATGTGAGTTGAAATGTCTGTACGAACTGCGGGGAATCCAGCTGGCCGGGTCATCCTCTTCGTGAGGATGTGAGTTGAAATGACAACCCTGAACTGTTAGAAGAGGAGAATGTGCATGTCATCCTCTTCGTGAGGATGTGAGTTGAAATAAAGTAGAATTCACACCAGCGTAGGCGGTAGATCGTCATCCTCTTCGTGAGGATGTGAGTTGAAATATACAGAAAAAAAGGAACATTAAAAGATATTCCGTCATCCTCTTCGTGAGGATGTGAGTTGAAATAGATAAAGCAATCAGCCGGGGGAAGTTAGACGCGTCATCCTCTTCGCGAGGATGTGAGTTGAAATACAAATTGGCTTCCCATAACATATCGCCAGTACTTGTCATCCTCTTCGTGAGGATGTGAGTTGAAATATCCGCCGGGTTAATCGGAAATCTTGCAATGCTGTCATCCTCTTCGTGAGGATGTGAGTTGAAATCTTGAAGAGTACGGTGTTAATCATCGTTGTAGCAATATGGTTCTTCTTGTGGGGAGGTGAATTGAAATATTCTTGATAGTCTTTCTCAGCTTCGCGCGAAGGAGTCACTATTATACATCATTTAATTTGAATATTAAACTCAATTATCGAAATCTTAGAGGAAATTTTTACATGTGTTCTTAGAAAAAATGAACAACACCTAGTAGTCTCCCCGATTTTCATATGGTATTTGAATGTAGAATAAAGTTCCGCAGTAATAATAATAGATACAATTAACAACATAGATGATATCTAGATTTTAACTGTCAAACTCCTGATTTGGCTATAAAAGTATAGATGAAAAGTAATTTGAAATTTCATTTTTGAAAAATAAATACTATAATTAAGATGGCTTGTCACTCCTATATAAACGCGGTATAATGAATTTATCAATAAGCAGTCTTTATAAAGAACGAAAATAAAGTTAGATCACATAGTACTTTTTGACAAAATCAGGACTGCGGAAAAGGAGGACTCAAATATGAAGATAGACATGCACTGTCACGTGAAAGAGGGGTCCATAGACAGCAGGGTAGGGATTGAGGAATATATCACGATACTCAAGGAACACGGATTTCAGGGAATGGTGATCACGGATCACGACACATATAATGGCTACCGCTACTGGAAGAAGAATTTAAAAGGAAAGAAACATACCGATTTTGTGGTACTCAAAGGAATTGAATATGATACGAGAGATGCAGGGCATATTCTTGTAATTATGCCGGAGGGTGTAAAGATGCGTCTACTTGAGATGCGTGGAATGCCGCTTGCACTTCTGATCGATTTGGTTCACCGCAATGGTGGAGTTTTGGGACCGGCACATCCATGCGGAGAAAAGTACATGAGCTTCACTCATGCGAGAAGATACTATCTCTCACCTGAGATTGTTAAACGATTCGATTTTATTGAGACATTCAATTGTTGTGAACCGAAGGATTCTAATGCCGGTGCCTTAAAACTGGCAGAAAAATACGGTAAGGTGATGACCGGTGGAAGTGATTCCCACAAGACAGACTGTGTCGGACGGGCATATACAATCTTACCTGAACCGGTCAAAACGGAGACAGAGCTGATCTCTTTGATCCATAAGAAGACTGCATTCAAGACAGGTGGTGTCTATTATAATAAGACGACAAAAGAGAAGATCGGGAAGGTAAATAAGCTCCTTGTATATTCCTTCTGGGTATACAACAAGAGCGGCGAGCTGATGAAACGTCGTGGGCGGAATAAGAAAATGGAAGAAGAACATCCATTTGATCCGATTGATCCAATCGAACTGTATTATCACTCATAATTGTTTCTGGATAGTTACTATGCTTTCCTGTAAGTCCCAGGCGAAATACCATATTTTCTTTTGAAAATGCGGTTGAAGTAGGACAGGTTGTCAAAACCACTGGCATCAGCAATCATCAGAATAGAGTCATCGGATGATTTGAGAAGTCTGGCAGCCATTGTAAGTCGGTAATCATTTAGGTATTCAGTGAATCCGATTCCCATGTGGGCTTTGAAGAACTTCATGAAATGGGACTTACTATAATAAGTAAGTTCAGCCATGTCATCAATCGTTAGTTTTTCTGTATAATGATTTTCTACGTATTTTAAAACAGTTTTCATTTTCTCCAAAGATTTGGAATTGGAGGAAGTGGAGACTGTTTTTTTCTGACGCTCAGAGATCAGAAGAAAGAAAAAGTTAAACAGAGAACTTTTCACAGCAAGCTGCCATCCAGGTGTCTGATCAGCACAGACAAGGTCAATCTGTCGGATACAATTGCTCAAGGCTTCAAAAGATCCGAGAGCCGGAGTGAGAAAATATTCAATAGGAAGAGAACCGTCAAGAAGCGGAACGATGTATTGAATCATGCACAGATCGTTTGCTCCGGAAGCAAGTAAATCTGGTTTGAAAATAATATTTTCATATTCCATTTTAAAAGTATCATCCTGTTCGATGGCATGGAGACATCTAGGGGGAATAATAATAATATCTCCACTGTGAACCAGACGCTTATCAAAGTCCACAGAAACAAAACCCTGCCCTCTTTTGATGACAACAAGTTCCAACTCATCGTGCCAGTGCAGTGGTACTCCAGGAAAATCGAGAGGGATCGAGCAGAGATAAGTATTATAAGGAAATTCTGCGGATGTATGCGCTTTTGTTTCATGGTAATTCTGATATTCGTTAATGTTCATATAAAAATGAGATCCTTTCAATAAAATGTTATCTGACACACCTGCTGGTCAAACTAGATTGAATTATAAGAATGATAGTATTGTACAATAAAGTGCAAGTATATTGCAAGATATTTGAAGATAATCGTATTAAAATACAATCATAAGTTGAAAACAAAGAAACAAAGTATGTAACATAAAAACAGAATCAGATTTGAAGGGAGATTATTCAAATGAACATTCAGGAAACATTACAGCAGAAACTTGGTAAAGAGATTGCACAGGCTTCCAATGAAGAAATCTACGGAGCACTTCTTAGTATGGTGCAGGAAATGGCAGGAGAAAAGGAACGTACAGATAGTAAGAAAAAACTTTACTATATTTCCGCAGAGTTCTTGATCGGAAAACTGCTTTCTAACAACATGATCAACCTTGGTATTTTTAATGAAGTAAAAGATGTACTTGCACAGAACGGTAAGAATATTGCAGAGATCGAAGAAGTAGAGCCAGAGCCGTCACTTGGTAATGGTGGACTTGGACGACTGGCAGCATGTTTCCTTGATTCAATCGCAACACTTGGACTTGCAGGAGACGGTGTCGGACTGAACTATCATCTTGGACTTTTTAAACAGGAGTTTAAAAATAACCTTCAGAGAGAAACTCCGAATCCATGGATTGAAGAAAAATCCTGGTTGAAAAAGACTGATGTTGTTTATCCGGTATCTTTCAAAGGACTTAATGTAAATGCGAGAATGTATGATATTGAAGTAACAGGATATAACAATAAGACAAATAAATTACATCTCTTTGATATTGACTCTGTAGATGAGACAATCGTAGAGGATGGAATTGCTTTTAATAAAGAAGACATCGAGAAGAACCTGACACTTTTCTTATATCCAGATGACAGTGATGAGAACGGAAGACTGCTTCGAATCTATCAGCAGTATTTTATGGTAAGTGCAGGAGCACAGCTGATTCTTGATGAATGTACAGCAAAGGGATGCAACCTTCATGATCTTGCTGATTATGCAGTGATCCAGATCAATGATACTCACCCGACAATGGTAATTCCGGAACTGATCCGTCTTCTTGTAGAGAGAGGATTAGACATGGATGAGGCGATCGAAGTTGTTTCTAAGACATGTGCATACACAAATCATACAATCCTTGCAGAGGCACTGGAAAAATGGCCTGTATATTACCTGAAGAAGGTAGTTCCGCAGCTGATGCCGATCATCGAAGTGTTGGATGATAAAGTAAGAAGAAAATATGAAGATGAAAGCGTTTCTATTATTGACAGAAATGATACAGTTCATATGGCACACATTGATATCCATTACGGATTCAGTGTAAACGGTGTTGCTTCTCTTCATACAGAGATTCTGAAAGAGACAGAACTGAATAATTTCTACAAGATTTATCCGGAGAAGTTTAACAATAAGACAAATGGTATTACATTCCGTCGCTGGTTACTGCATTGTAATCCGGCTCTCACAGAGCTTCTTGATGAACTGATCGGAGAGGGATACAAGAAAGATGCAGCTGAACTTGAGAAACTTCTTGCATTCAAGGATGATGAGAAGGTTCTTGACAGATTAGTAGAGATTAAACATGCAAATAAAGAAGCACTCTGCAAATATCTGGAAGAGACACAGGGAGTAAAAGTAAGCCCTGATACAATCTTTGATATTCAGATCAAACGTCTGCATGAGTACAAACGTCAGCAGCTGAATGCATTATATATCATTGATAAATATCTTGAGATCAAAGCAGGAAAGATTCCGGCTGCACCGGTGACAGCTATCTTTGGAGCAAAGGCAGCACCGGCTTATGTAATTGCAAAAGATATCATTCATTTGATTCTTTGTCTGCAGGAGATCATCAACAATGATCCAGAGGTGAGTCCATACCTGAAGGTTGTTATGGTTGAGAATTATAACGTGACAAAGGCTGAAAAATTAATTCCGGCTTGTGATATTTCTGAGCAGATTTCACTTGCATCTAAAGAAGCCAGTGGAACAGGTAATATGAAATTCATGCTGAACGGAGCTGTAACACTCGGAACAGAGGATGGAGCAAATGTTGAGATTCATGAGCTCGTTGGAAACGATAACATTTTTGTATTCGGTGCATCCAGTGATGAAGTAATCGAGCATTATGCAAAGGCTGATTATGTCGCAAGAGATTTCTATGAGAAGAATCCTGCGATCAAGGCAGCAATTGACTTTATTACAAGCGAGAAAGTTCTGAAAGTTGGAGAGAAAGAGAATCTTGAGAGACTGCAGCATGAGATTATCAGTAAAGACTGGTTCATGACTCTTCTTGACTTCGACAGCTATAAAGAAAAGAAAGAAGAAGCATTGAGAGCTTATGCAGATCAGAAAACATGGGCTAAGAAAGCACTTGTAAATATTGCGAAAGCAGGGTATTTCTCATCTGACAGAACAATCGAAGAGTACAACAGAGATATCTGGCATCTGTAAGAGGAGGAGAAGAACGTGAAAAGAGCGAGCGGAGTATTATTACCGGTATTTTCATTGCCATCAAAATACGGAATTGGCTGTTTCTCAAAAGAGGCGTATAAATTTATTGATCAGTTAAAAGAGGCTGGACAGAGTTACTGGCAGATTCTGCCGCTTGGACCGACTGGATACGGGGATTCCCCGTACCAGTCTTTCTCCACATATGCTGGAAATCCATATTTTATTGATCTGAAGACACTGATCAAAGAAGGACTTCTGACAAAAAAAGAATGTAAAGTGTATGATTTTGGAGAGCAGGCAGACAGTATTGATTACGAAAAAATCTACAATTCAAGATTTAAAGTGCTGAAAAAGGCATTTGAGCGTTTTGAAAAAGATGAAGCATATGATAACTTTATCAAAGAAAATGCGTATTGGCTGGATGATTATAGTCTTTACATGGCAATCAAGGACAGCAAAGGTGGAATCAGCTGGAATGAATGGGAAGAAGCCCTGAAAAACCGCGAGGAAGCAGCACTTGAGAATGCGAGAGAAGAACTTGCAGAAGAGATTGATTTTTACAAATTCCAGCAGTATGAATTCGATAAACAGTGGTCACAGCTTCACGCTTATGCAAATGAACAGGGAATTCAGATCGTTGGAGATATTCCGATTTATGTAGCATTTGACGGCGCAGATACATGGGCATCTCCGGAATTATTCCAGTTTGATGAAGAGAATAATCCGGTTGCAGTAGCAGGATGTCCTCCGGATGATTTTTCTGCAACAGGACAGCTGTGGGGCAATCCACTGTATAATTGGGAATATCATAAAAAGACAGGATACGACTGGTGGATCAAGAGAATCCGTCATTGCCTTAAATTATATGATGTAGTAAGAATTGATCATTTCCGTGGATTTGACGAATATTATTCCATTCCTTATGGAAATGAAACAGCAATAGACGGAGCATGGATGCCGGGTCCTGGAATGGATCTGTTCCGTACAATTGAAGAAAAGCTTGGCAAATTGAATATTATTGCAGAAGACCTTGGATTCCTGACAGAAAGTGTACTTCAGATGTTGTCTGACAGTGGATTCCCGGGAATGAAAGTAGTTCAGTTTGCATTTGATCCAAACGGAGGCTCAACATATCTTCCGCACAATTACCCGGAGAATAGTGTTGTGTATACAGGTACTCATGACAATGATACAACAAGAGGCTGGTATCACAGCACAGACAAAGCAACAAGGGATTTTGCGAAAGAGTATATGAACGCACAGCGCCTGGATGAAGATGATCTGGCTTGGGATTTCATCCGTCTTGCAATGAGCAGCAAGGCCAATCTTTGCGTGACACCAATGCAGGATTTACTGAACCTGGATGGCAAGGCAAGAATCAACATACCATCTACACTTGGCGGAAACTGGACCTGGAGAATGGAGAAGGGACAGTTTGATGAAGAGACGGTAAAGAGATTGAAACGTATGACATGGTTGTACGAACGTCTTCCGAGAGAAGTTGAAAAGAAAATAAAATAGTATAAGAGAGGGACTATGTTGATGAGCATGGTCTCTTTTGCTTTTTGATTATTAAGGGCATTCGCCCTATGTTCCTCAACCTAATCAGCTTGTTACAAGCAAGCTTGTAAAACCTGTTAGTGTTTGGGAACGCAGATGCTAATTTTTCAGAATATTCTGAATTGCATGAAATATATAAAAAACATTGACAATTA
>PPYF01114558.1_pt1 | contig 17800 bp, 14 predicted proteins | sample 1559871 | NCBI WGS metagenome assembly PPYF01 (sample SAMN08240021, study PRJNA423297) | Human gut metagenome, whole genome shotgun sequencing project.
GGTATACCAGATGATTCCAGCAATTCCTCCTACTGACAGGAGCAGTAAGAAGAACGGCAGCCAGATATTGGTATCATCCCCAGTCTTTGGACTGTTGGAATAACCACCTGTTGGGATCCGCTCATTGGTAAGCTCTTTGATAATCTCAATCTCCTTGGTGTTTCCATCCTCATACGCAAAGATTACGGATTCCTCTTTTTCGCTTCTTACATAGCCTTCTGGTGCCTTTGTCTCCACCAGAACATACTCAATGGCTTTTTCCATCTTTCCGTCTTTATAAGTGGCAATTGGAAGTTCTTCACTTCGGGCAGTTCCTTCTTCGTCTGTTACCAGTGTTGCGGCTACCTTTCCAGACTCCTTGATCCGAAGTTCAAACTCTGCACCAGCAAGAGCTTCCCCACTTCCAGCATCTGTTTTCTTTAAAACCAGTCTACCGACCGGGCGGGCATCCTTCATTTCCACTTTCTGAATTTCTCCGGTATCTTTTACCTTAAAAATTACATCTTCTGCAATCAGATAGCCCTCTGGTGCCTGCTCTTCTTTTAAAGTATAGGTTCCAATTGGAAGTTTCTCAATCAGATGCGGTTTTTCCTCTGATACCCAGCTTTCTACTTCCTTTCCATCTTTATCTAGGATTGTTAATTTCGCACCTGGTACTTCTTTGGAATCGGTGATATCCGTTTTGCTGATCTCCACCTTTGTGATGTCATCTAACATCTGGTGCTTCTGGATTTCGACAGTATCTTCCACGGTAAACTCGATGCTCTCAGCTGTCGTATAGCCGTCTGCCGGCTTTGTCTCTACCAGGGTATATTTGCTGCCTACCAGAAGTCCCCGGATCATATGGGGTTCTTCAATAGAAATCCATTCCTCTACAACGGTTCCATTGGAATCTAATACCTGAAGGGAGGCTCCAGGAAGTTCTTTTCCATCTGTCAGATCCGCTTTTGAAAGTTCTACAGATGTCTGCACATCCTCAAAAGTAAATTCATAGACGGCCTGTGTCGTATTATCTCCCTGGTACTCAAAGGTAAATTCCTGTGTTTCTGCCTCCCGGACATATCCGTTTGGAGCATAGAGTTCTTTTAAGTAATACTTTGCAGAGATCGGAAGATCTGCAATAAAGTGAATCCATCCGCTTTCATCTGTGGTTTTCAGTTCAATGATGGTGTCTTTTTCAATCAGCACCTTTCCGCTGGAAGAAACAATATCTTCTGCGGCAAACAGACCAAAAATTGCACCGGAAAGCACCTTGTCACTGTCTTTTTCTTTTTTCAGGACATTGACCTGTATCTTTTGGCGGCGATTCTGCCAGTCTGCACTGTAGGTGACAACCGGAGTATCCTGGTCGCGGTAAGTAAGATCCACATACCTTGGCTCATCATCCAGGACATATCCATAGGAGGTTTCTTTTTCTACAATATAGTATTTTCCTAATGGCAGGTTATCAAGCTGTGCAACACCCGTTCCATCTGTGCTAATGGTTCCCACCAGCTCATCTTTGGCATAATAGTCCTTGCTGACACCGTCTGCTGCCCGGATGGCTTCTGCTGCATAGACGTTAAAGGTAACATTGGTAAGATTTCCAGTAATATACCCAAAGAAATGTTCCACTACGCCTTTTGCATTGTCCAGTAAGGTGACGTGATCCAAAAATTCGCCCTTTTTGTTGACCAGAAGACGCGCGATTGGTACATCATCCTCCATTTTTACCTTCTGCACCTCTGCGGTATCTAAAATCTGAAAGGTGATATCGGTAGTTTTAAGATATCCATAAGGTGCGATCTGCTCCCGCAGGGTATAGGTTTCTCCAACTTTTAAGCTCTTGATTACATGAGGCTTTTCTTTTACAGAAGTCCAGGAATCTACCACTTCTCCCTTCTGGTTCATAATGATAAGGGACGCACCATCTAGCTCCACTCCAGTGGTCAGATCCGCTTTTGTGATCTCCACAGTGGTTGGCTGGTTCTTCTTTGTGGCAGATAATTTTACTACCTTTACCTCCTGTCCCTGGTATCCGGCATCAAATTCCAGAACCTCCTCGGAAGATACATAGCCATCCGGGGCAGTCAGTTCCTTCACATAGTACTTGCCAAGAGGCAGATCCAGGGTAAACTGTGCCAGACCGTTTTTGTCACTGGTAATCTTCTGAAGCAGGGTATCTGCCTTTACCAGTACCTTGCCGCCTGCTAAAATGTCATTTTTGTTATAAATTCCAAACACAGCGCCTTCCAGCTTCTTGCCAGTTTCAGCATCCTCTTTTGTGACTTTTATTTCCACTTTCTGCCGTTTATTGGAAAATTCCAGGGTCTCTTCGATTACTGGGGTGTTCTGGTCTTTATAAAGGAACGTGATTTCCTGGCTTTCGGCATTTAACACAAATCCAACCGGTGCTTTGGTTTCTTCCACACGGTAGGTTCCAAGCGGGAGGTCGCCAAGTACCGCTTTTCCTTCTTCGTCTGTGATCACCATCTGAACCAGGGTATCCTTTGGATAGATTACCAACCGATTGCCCTGTTCATCTCTCTGGTGGTCCGGGGTATAGATATCTTCTGCTGCATAAATGGCAAACTCTGCTCCTGCAAGAGAGGTTTTCTCATATTCAAAATCTTTTTTGAATGCTTTTAAGGTTTCCCCGGATTTTTTGATGACCAGTTTTCCCTTTGCCGGGTGGTTCTCATAGACTACGGTAATGATCGCATCACCCGTTACAGAATCCATCTGGTAGGCCGTATTGCTGTCCACCTGGATTTCCACATAATTGGTATTCTGTGTATAGCCCTCCGGTGCGGTTACTTCCTCGATCCGGTAATTGCCACACTTTAGCGCACTTGGAAGAATCAGGTATCCATTCTCATCAGTAAAATAGGACTTATGAGTAACCGTACTTGGATACGTAGTCGTCTGCTCCACATATTTTTTTGCATCCAGGTCATAAATTTTAAACTCGGTATTTGCAAGCAGTACCGGCTTTTTCGTCTCATCATCCTGTTTGATGATCTTTAATTTGGCGGAAAACTCTCCGTCCAAAAGGACTCTCCAGACCTGCGGCTCCAGTTTGTTTTCATTAATTACCACCTGGAAATCATCTACTGGTTTAAAATTATGAGGAGTCGTGGTTTCTCTTACCACATAAGTTCCATAAGGCAGCGGTATGGTGCAGGCATAGCCTTTTTCATCGGTAAAAATCTCGGTTTTCCCATCTTCAGTAAGGACCACAGACGTTGCATTTGCAAAGTCATAAGTTCCATCTTCTTTTACCGTCAGGCTGCTTACCAGGTACGCAGAAAATCCGGCACCTTTTAAAAGATCGGCATCCGTTTTCCCATTGTTTGCTGCTTTAATCAGCTGGAACGGCTGCTTTTTCACATCCTCATAAACGGTAATGCTGCGTGTGATCTCTTTTACCTTGTCTCCCTCGTAGCTACATTCAATGTCATGCTCATCTTCGTCTGGAAGGTATCCCACTGGAGGAGTGATCTCTTTCACATAATATTTCCCTGGATAAAGGTCGGATACACTGGCAGCTCCATCCGAATCGGTTGTCAGAGTTGCCACTTGGGTGCCTGCCGGATATAAAATTCCGCTTGCGCCATCTGGAGAACCAATGTCCTCCCTTGCATACAGGCCATAGACAGCACCTTCCAAAGTGGCATCTCCCTGGGCGTTTTTTCCCGTCTCTTTATCTTCTTTGGATAACTGAATGGTTGCACGTACCCGCTCATCGGTAAAAGTATGGGAAAATTCCACATAGGCTTCCCGATCTCCTGCATAGGAGAAAGTAAAGGAGTAAGTATCCGTATCATTTAATACATACAGCTGGGGTGCCTGAAGCTCTTTGATGTAATAGGAATTATTGACCGGAAGATCTGCCTGATAAGCTGCCTTTCCATCTGTACCGGTAGAAACGTTCTCAATCAGGGTATCTTTTGCAACCACAACCATTCCATCAACAGAAGTGATATCGTTTCCTGCATACAGTCCAAAAAACGCACCGGAAAGTGGCTTTTGTGTGTCCCCATCCTGTTTAACCAGGGAAACAGAAGCCTTCTGGCGGTCGTTGGTAAAGGAAACGCTTCTAACCTGAACCTCTGCATGTTCTCCGGCCGTTAAGGTAACGGTCTTGGATTCCCCTGTGCAGACCAGGGTATCCGGTGCCTGCATTTCGGTTACGGTATAAGTTCCAACGTGTAAGTTTTCTAAGGTTGCACTTCCATCCTCACCAGTAATCAGGTTTTCTTTTACCAATGCTCCCTTTTGATAAACGGTGGTTCCATCAGCAGCAACAATGTCTGCTTCTGCATATACATTATAGATGGCTCCTTTTTGTCTTCTCATTTCATAGACAAACGTCACTTTGCCGTTGGCAACGGTTGCACCGGTTAAGACTTCGCCTTCTTTATAAACAGTAAGAGAAGCCATTTGTTCCTCATCTACCAGTTCTTTTGTTACCGTATCTCCCATTACTACGCTGACATCATGAGCCGCTATATCCACCAGATAACCGGCCGGTCCGGTAATTTCTTTTAGATACACCACATCCTGTGTCTTATTGATGGTAACCGAAGATTCGCCCTTTTCATCGGTAGCTGGCATTTCTACGATCAGGTTCTGGCACTCGGCATCGCTGTAAACCCCGTATACGGCTCCTGCCAGAAGGGCATTGGTTCCTTTGTCCTTTTTTATGATCTTTATAGTTGCCTGGGATAGCCAGGTAACGTCAAGATCAACATATTTTTCATCATCCACACCTTCCCCAAATACCAGGGCAAGATTCTGGGTATCCGTTCCGGTGGTAATCTTATAAGCGGAAAAATCTTTGGTAATGTAGCCTTTCATGGTTGTTTCCCAGAATGCAGCCACATCTGATGCCTGGCTAAGCGGCGCAGAAAGATAAAAAGTAGTTCCGCCATACACTTTCACATTTGCCCCGGCTTCACTGACTTCCCCGGTATCCACATTGTGGAATTTTACGCCTTTGGGAAGTTTCAGGGTTACATTTTGAAGCGCGTCAGCCTTGAACTTGGTTTCCTCGGTGCGCTGTTCTTCCCCGTCAAAATAGGCAACCAGATGGGGGCTGGAAAACTCCATAGCCACATCTGGGATCTCCGGCTGAGCCATACAGTAATTGTAAAGCTCCATGGCAAGCGCCTGGCCAGTGGAGTTTGCACCGGAAAATGCATCGCTGTTTCCACTTGCATACGAAACTGCCAGATGAGTGATAACAAACTGTTTTCCAGCAGAAAAATCTGGATGTTCCGTCTTAAAGAACCCGTTTACACCAGATGCTTTCGTTCCATAGTAGCACACTTTCGCCAGTTTCTTTCCATCCCCCAGCTTGGTGATCTTAAAGACACCATCCCCAGGACTGTTCTTGGATGGCTCAATACAATAGGCTGTCGCTGTAACATTTCCAAAAGAAACGGTATATTTGTAAGTCAGATAAGAACCTAGGTCATAATCGGAGTAATAATAGCAGGTTCCCCTGGTAACACTGACATCCGTAGTCGTGGATGCATAGGTAGCAATAAAAGAAGCGGTCTCTCCTTCTTCCATGCTCATAAGATCCAGTTGCTGTTCTTCTGCCTGTTCTAAAACCTCGCCAAGGGTCAGACCTGTTTCCGGATCTACGGTCGTTTCCTCTTCTGCCCGTTCAAGATCTGCATCAAATTCCTCTTCTGGAAGGATCTCAGACTGAAAGTCATCACTTTCTGACGAACTTTCAGAATCTTCCGGTTGTGAGACTTCCTCGGTAGTTTCTGTTTGATCTGCTGGTTCCTGTACTTCATCAGCAGACTTTTGGGAATCTGTTGCCTCTTCCACATCCACTGGAGCTTCTAAAATAACAGAAGAGTCTCCAGTTTCAGAATCTTCTGAACCGATAGGTTCTTCTACAGTTACAGGAGTCTCTGCATTTTCAGCGGTCAGTTCACTTTCCAGATTCTGAGTCTCTTGCTGTTCATAGAGAGCAGGATCTGTTTCTTCTGTCACTTCAACGGACAGTTCCGGCAAAGGGTCTGGATCTTCGCTGTTCCCGGATTCTTCCTTCTCTGACTCCCCAGTGTTTTTTGTTTCCGGCTCTTTTTCAGTCACTGTAATGGTTCTGGCAAGCAGGTAGGCTTCCCCGCTTTTTGGTGTAATCCGATAGACGCATCTATACACACCTGGTCTTGAGGGATCAAAGGGCGTGCCATCTTCCATTTCTGCCTTTTTTAATTCCATCTGCTCGCCCTCTTTCAGGTTCAGCCCAGTCACATCTTTTTGGACATCAAAGGCTTTTCCTTGCTCCAGTGTAATGGCAAGTGCCGGATCCACGGCTGTCTCTTCGATTAACTCTTCCTCACTTTTTAACGTCTGTACTTCCTCCTGTACGATTTCGTCCTGTGCGGATACTGCCAGAACGCCTGTCTGAAGGAAGCTCGTGCAGCACAGCATAAAAGCCATTGCACCTGCAAGCCATCTTTTTCTCTTAAATTTACCCAACGCTTTTCTCCTTTCGTTTTCCGTGGTCTGTCTCTTTTGGAAAAAGGCCATGGTCTGTCCCGTATTCCCATACATAGCTCCTTTCTTCTGGCTGTTTTGGCCAGATAAAAAGGAAACTGAAAATACTCAGTTTCCCTTTTATCTAACCAAACCTTATTTCATTTCCAATCGTTCCTGCGGAGACTTCCCTAAAATCCAGTCATCCACGCCCTTGTACTGGTTTTGCCAGATTCCATTGGCATCGGTATCCCAGGTAACCCGGTAACAGTTCAGTCCCAGTTCTTCACATACCTGATAGACTTTCAGACAGCCTTTTCGGATGGTGTCCCGTTTCAGACGCTTGTGCGGACATTCCTGCATGCCAGAAAATGCTTTTTTATCCAAACAGCTCTCACATTTCGTCCCGGAATCTTCCTGACAAGTAAGAGACATCATCTTGTCCATATCCATACATTCATACACCGTTTTAAGGCCACGCTGTTTCAGATCTGATAGTACAGGCTGTAAGCTTCGGTAATTTCCAACACCTGGAATTCCGATGTACGGATGACCGCTTCGCAAACTGGCGATTTCGGCCTTTAGGATTCCTTCGGTTACCCGTATGCTGGTGATTCCTACTTTTGCAAATCCGGAAACACCTGCCGGACTTTTGCTGGAAGTTCCACCTTCCAGACCACTGCTGGTAAACCAGACATATTTCCGGTTGTTTACCGGCTTTTCTACACGGATCTGAAATCCCAAAATCTTGCCATCTATGGAATACACCGGGCAAAGATAGCCCCGGTTTCCTTCATAAAACGCTGCCTCCCAATTGCCATCCCGGTTTTGAAAAAAGCCCGGGACGCCCTTTAGAGTCAAGCCATTTTCCAAAAGCTTTTTGGCGATCCAGACGGACTTTTCTGGTTCTGTACTTCGGTAGCCCTTATCCATCAGCTCCTGGATCTCCCATTCTGTAAGAGACCTTCTTTTAAGATCCTTTTTATGTACTTCTTTTAATTCGAGAAGAGCGAGCATATTCCGGTACACGTAATCCAGATATTCCGGGGACTGCAGTTTTTCTTTTGGTTTGAGAAAGGTACTTGCTTTCATTTTTGGGAAACAGGTTCTCTTTCGTTCCAACCGTCTTAGGATATCCTGATAGGCTTCTTTATACCGGTCGGCCCCATAAAAGCCCATAAGATCCGCATATAAGCTCAGCATATTGCCAGACGCATCGCAGTGAAAACAATGATATACGTTTTTTTGCTCTCCATTTTTGGAGATGCAAAAGCTGCATTTTCCCCTGGTATCCCCGCAAAAGGGACATTCGACCGGGAAATCCTGCCGGGTGCCATCATCCAGCCTACGGATGGATAAAAGCCAGGCCACATCTTCTATGGTAAATGAATGTTCGTACATATCGCTTTTTAAAAGGCGGCTTCCTTTTTGGAAACCGCCATCCTCCTTTTCTTATGCTGCCGCCTTTTCCTCCTGCTCCAGAAGAAATCTGGCTGCCTTTTTTAATTCGATATTTCCGCCATTGTATTTGTCGATGAGCCATTTCACGGTTGCCCGTCCTTTTACATTTGTCATCATTTCACCCAGAGTATAACCCTTGAACAGTCCAAAATCGCAGACCATGTTTCTTGCTTTTGCGACCTCATCTGGCTCGCTCTCTTCTTTTTCCTGCGCTTCAAACTCTTCAGTAAATTCTTCTTCTGCTTCCTCAAAAGGCACTTCGTCCGTTTCTTCTACCGCACGAAATTCCGGATCACCTTCCTCGGAGTCTGGTTCTAAACCTTCGTTTTCATTTGCTTCCATTTCATTTTCGGGTTCCTGGGAATATTTGTCATTTTTCCCAGAAAATTCTGATTTCTCCATACCAAAGGTCATCTGACCTGGCAGGTTGTCTTCCTGCTCCATCTGTAAATCCGGAACCTCGTCAGGACTGATTTCAAGGTCAATAGAATCTTCGGAAAGCTCCTTAGTCTTCTGGCTTACGGCATTGCCAAAACGAACTGTCTTTGAGGTTGTACCAGGATTGGAAGACCGGTTTTCCTTAGAAGCCAAAGTATCTGGTTCAGATTTCGGGGGATGTTCTGCCAGTTTCTTTGCTTCCTTCTGTCTTTTCTCGGATTTTACGGTGTTATTTTCAGGACCCTGCATAGGGGATTGCTTCGGTTCCTTTTCCTTTGTTACGTTTTCTCTTTCTTCTTTTGGTTTGCCATCTATTGTTCCTCTCATATCGGGATCATCGGCTCCTGCCTGGACGATGTTAAATTTATTTAATAAGTAATACTTCAGTCCGTAGCTCCAGGCAGAACCTTTGGCTTTATCTGGAATTTCATTGGTTCCCACAACGTGGATATCACTGTAACTTTTTTCTTCCGGATGATCGGCGTTGGTCCAGCAAATCTTTAAATCCGCCTCATACTGCCACAGATTTCCAAATGTTGTCAGATAGACTGGATTTCCTGTAGCATCTTTCTGGGTAGGTGTCTCACTTACCACATCAAAATCCACACCATACTTATTCAGTGCCGGAGTCAGATACGCATAAATATCATCCAGCTTTACAAAATCATAGGGAACTTCCTCGCTGTATCGTTTTCGGACAAGCGCGGGAACCTTCTTTCTTATTTTGCTCATCTTCTGATTCAGGTTTAAATAACTGTACTTACCCATAAATTCATTTCCTCCTTGTTTTTGGTTCTGCTAAAAAGCAAACCTTTTTGCATTTCTTTCATTTCTTCCCGGACACAGCCGATATAGATCTTTTTTTGCGAAATCTCCCAAAGAGATTTCTCCAGCCATTTATCTGCTACTTTCTGTACAGCCTTTTCTGCATGGTTCACATACCGTAGAAACAACAGATCCGTATACTCCATCTGCAGCTTTGTAAAGGAAAACCGAGGCTGATAAAACAGCTCCTCTGGTTTTTTTCCTGCCTGGAGATATCTTAGGGATACTTTTTGGATCTGTGTCCGGCTTATATTTGGAACAAGGCTGCCGCTCTGGTCTTGATAGCGAAGTAAAAGTTCACTCCACTCTGCTTCCATTTTTTGTTTGACCAAGAGGCTTACCTTGGTTTCCAGCTCCTTTTTCAGGCTCTCTTTTGTTGGAAAAACAAAATCTTCCGGTATCCCAGCCGCCTTATAAATGGCAGAGCCTGCTTCATACAGTAAATAATCCGGCAGATGCAACACGCCGCAAAAATTCAATTGACGTAGTTCCTTTCCTGGTGCTTCTACAGAAGGCACTGCATAAAAGAGCATGCAGTTCTCCTGCTTACTTTTAAACAGCAGCTGGCTGCCAAATTGTTGGATACTGTGATCCGGATCCTTGATCCAGGAAAGTAGTTCCTTGGATCTTTTCGCTTCCTTTACCCAGTCCGGATACTGCATGTTTCCTCCTAAATAAAAAAGACAGGGGTTCCTGCCTTTGCAAATGTTTTAATATTTAATCTCTCCTGGAATATCAAGGTCATGCCAGCGCTTGGATACGCACATGGCTGCCTTTTCCTCCAATGCCAAAAGTCCTTTTTCATTGGTGCCCTGCTGCCTTGCAATCGAAATGGCTTCACAGATTCCGCAATAGACCTCATAGGCGCTGCAAGGATTCTCCCCAGCTGCCGCCCGGAAACTCTCTACCGTCTCTGCAATCAGCTTTTTTCCAAAACCGGCCTGCTTCATTGCGCCAATCATAGCATTTGCCGGATAACTGACCCAAATATCACAAAGCCGCATCACACCTCTTAGGGCTTCCTTATAATAATCAAAGATGGACTCCATGTTGCTGGTAAAGTCTTCAATGCCTTTACAGTTTTTGTGGTGAACCTTTAAGGTTTCCCCAAGAATCAGGTTGACCCCGTCCAGGGAGATCGTATAAAAGATATTGGCTCCAGAATTTCCTACATCCGACGTGGTAATACGAACAGATGCAAAAAGGTTACCCTGGAATGTTTTTCCATACCGCTTTAGAAGTTCCTGATATGCCTGGGTCAGACGCTTGTCCTGTAACTGCCAGATTGCACTGACAGAAGAATGGTCAGCACATGCCATGTGAAACCGAGCCTTTTCAAAATCCCCGTATAAATAAGCACCTGCAACCATATAGATCTCAGGCATAGACATAATAGAATAATCTTTTTCATCCCCGGATAAGACCGCCCTTACTTTGCCTTCGCAAAACCGAATCAGGGCTTTTCCTTTGGATACCTTCAGGCATTCGTTTAGGATATCGGCCAGTATCTCTTTGTCAAGCTCCGCTAGGGCTTTACCTTCAATCCTGGCCCTGCCCTTTAGGCTTTTTATGGCAGACAGGCCAAGCAGACAAGTTCGACCTGGAGTCTCAAGCAACAGCCCGGAATGGTTTCTGGTATCGGACTTTAATGCTTCCAGACTGACATCTGCAACCGGAGTGCAGTAACTATCGTTTTCAAGCGGCAATACTGTCAGCATCCGACTTGGTGCACGGAACCATTCGGCCCGTTCTTCCACCTCTTCCAGATACTCATAGAACACCGTTTCGTTATACATCACCTTGCTAAAATCATCCTGATAGTACATAGCTCCTCCTCACTAAGACAGGAGATGCACTTCAACTGCCTGGATCTTTCCGTCTGCGATCTGAAATTCATACCCATCCATTGCCATGGCAACTAACAGTTCCAGCTCCAGTACATTTACATTTTCCCACTTTACTTCGTGCATACTCATTCTCCTTTGTTCTTTTTTTGGTTATTTGGCTGTTCTTTTTGCTTTGACAAGGACTGTCTCTTTAATCTTTCTCATTCGGTTTCCTCCTTTTCTTTTTTGTAACAAAAAAAGACACAAAAAGAACCTTTTTCTTTTCGTATCTTCCTATGTTTTTTGATTTCTTTGCTGGTTGTCGGGCGAACCGCCCAAAAGTGCGACTTCCGGAATGTCCGGAACGAAATTGGAAACGCAGCTTTTAAAAAGCTGGTAAAATTTGATTTCAATTAAAGACTACCACAATATCTAGCGACTGTCAAACACAATTTTATAGATCTTGTGTTTTATCTTGCGAAGCGTTTTGCTTTTTCTTTTGAGTAGGGAATTTGGGCAACGTTTACGCTTCGGCTTCTTCTGCTTCCAGGACAAGCGGAACAATGTTTACCGCAAGTGGTCTTCCATTTGCATCCTCACCTACCTCAAACTGTACCGATTCTTTTCCAGAAAGATTCCGAAAACCATCCATCTGAATCTGGGAAAAGTGGGCGAAATAATCTGTTCCATCCTCTCCGGTAATAAAACCGTACCCTTTCTTTGCGCTGAACCACTTTACGGTTCCCTGTTTTGTTTCTGACATATAGTTCTCTCCTTTTTTTGTATTTTCCATGTAACTGGTACATGGAAACAGGGCGGCATGGAGTCGAACCATGCCAAAAGCGTACGAAAAGAACTTTTTTGCTACATACGCTTCTTCCCCTGCCCCGGATCAGGTTTCTTCTTTTACTTTTTCCAGCCCCCAAAAGCTCCCAAGAGAAAAGGAGGCATCCAGTCTCTGGATCATGGATAAAGACGGAACCGTGCTGTTAAAATAAAACCGGTACGTTTTTCCTACTTTTACTTCCGTCCGTTTATCAAGGAGCAGTTCCGTAACACTTCCATCTTCAGCCTGCACCTGTACGACTCTTAAATGGTCGATTGGCAGCTCCTTTTGCATCTTTATTACCGTTCCTTGTACGATCTCATAGCAGCCTGTTACGGCCAGATAAAAGATATACCCGGCATACAAAAATCCGCACACCACCAGGTAAAGGGTCCATAACACAAACCCAGTGGATTCTTCTGCCATTCCAAATGTACAGCCGCAGTACAAAAGAACCATGCAGATCAAAACGGTATTTACAATCCGTTTCTGAAAAAAGCCAGGAATCCTTTCATACTTGGTCTGGATTTTTCCCAGGTTCTCATACAATCGCTGCCATCCTCTCTTTTGCTTCAAGTCCGCCTTCCTCTCTGATACAGCTGATCACAAGCTGTTTCTTTTTATACAGGGAAACTAAAATGCGTAAATACTCCTGGCTGACCTGTTCTAAAATCTCCCATTTTTGTTTTTCTGCTACTGGAACCTTTTGTGTCTCTTCTTGCAGGCTGCATAAATGATCGGAAATGGTTCCATTTTTCACGATCTGGGTAAAGACCTTGTGTTCTTCATAAGAAAATGTAGGCTTTTGAAATGCACGAAGGGCAAACTTTATTCCTTTTCCCATGACCAGACTGTCAGTAAAACTTCGCATCCGATCAGAAAAAGAATAACAGATTGGCTTCAATACTGCCCTTTGAAAAAGGAAAAACAGTGCCTCTTCTTTTGTCTCTCCCTCACACCTTGCGACCAACCCACGCCGTACCAGACGGTTTAAGCAAAAACGAAAGTCCTCTTCATCCGCCCATTCCATCGCCTTTTCTTTTCCAAGGGCAATACATAAAAGCCGGTACATCTGGGAGTGCACATTTGCCTCTTCGCATACCGACCAGGTAAGGGCAGCCCAAAGCATGGTCTCCATCTCAGAGAGTACCTTTTCCTGCTCCCCAACCCGTACCACAAACCTTCCGGAGTCTTCTTCCACCCGGTTTCCAACTGCTGTATAAAAAATCATTTATAGTTCCTCCTTAAAACAGCTTCATCACTTCCAGAAGTTTGGGAACCACATAGCCAAGAAAAAGGGCTGCCATTAGACACATACCCGTATTTGGCTTTCGAAGGTTCCAGACCTCCTGGTTTTTGGTTCCGATAATCCGCACCCTGCCAGGAACATTCCACCGGAGCTTTCGGTAAAAATGGATAAAATCCTCATGGTCAAACCCAAAAGATCGGACACAGAAGATATTTCGCTTTTGCTCTTCATCATCCAATAGAAAAAAGCTCTCCCGTTCCTGATCCGTTTCTCTTAACACAACATAAAACTCCGGGATTCCACGACGGCTCCCTTCCACGATCTTGTCTATTTCCTGATAAAAAATACGGCAGGACTCATATCTTCCATTTTTCTCCGGCTGGCAGACGGCAAGGCTATCTGGTTCCAGTTCCATATAACAGTATTCCGCTTCCATGATCCGTCTGCTGATGCTGGCAGTCTGCCGCAAAAGAAATAAAATACCAAGGATCAGAGCTACGCACAGATAAGCAAGATCCCAGACCCTTATTCGAAAGATGAAAAAGTAAAGAGCGATTCCCTCAAAAAAGCTGCCAAGTCCGATCAGAATCGAAAACCACTCTTTTAGATCCATCAAATGGTAAACTTCATCTTCTTTTGCCTGCAAACGCACATAATACCTCCCTTCTTTCATGCAGCAAACTTATTTTCCTCATAGGAAAACGATTCGATTTTTATTTTGTTTTGTTCCATAAGTTTTTTGCATTCCCGAATGGTTTCTTCACATCGAAAATAAGAAAACTTACCGATATGCATTTCTGTTTCTGAAAGGCAGAGCCGGTTCTGCAGCCAGATATAAAGCCCATGTTTGGTCATAACCCCTGCGTTTATCACTTCGTTTAACGCCCGGTGTGCTTCGATCCGCTTGTGGCGAAGATTCCCATCTGCCAAGGTTCCCATAGGACGCAGGCTCTTTTTGTGAACTCCTATGTAGGAATCACATGCTGGATACCCGCCACAGACATACAGATAATTTTCCGGATCCAGGTTCCTCTCCCCATACACGTACGTTGCAGGACGGAGTACTGCCTGCCGTCCACAGTAAGGACAGTAAAGTCTGTTGTCCTGTTTTTTCTTTTTTCTCATATTGCACCAGCTCCTTTCCTGTTTGAGCCGATTGTAGAAAAATCGCTTTTTCTGTGTCAATAGGATTTTATAATTTTTTAAACTTTTTTCAGACACAGCGTTTGATCAGTCTTGTGATGATTCCCTCTGCCACCTCATAGTTGTCATTGATACGGGTCACAACAAGCCCGATCTTGTCTCCCTTGGACGGAAGGGTGGTCATGTTGCAACTATGCGCCACCGCATTAACTCCGATATCCAGGCGCATAAAATAGGTTCCTTTATAAACTTCTGTGATGATACCTGTATATTTGCCCTGACGGTGGCATTTTCGCAAATTGTCCTTATTGGTATTGGCCGTCGGGCTTTTGGCATCCACTTCCACGCGGATCTGGTCTACCGAATCCGCTTCCACCTTGTTTACCATAACAAGAACCAGATCTCCCACCTGGAATTTTTCTCCAGCATCTCCCATCCATTCCCAAGCCATATCCCTTGCGCGGACCGATACTTCCACGCCAAACACCTCCAGGCGGACTGCCTTTGGTGCAACTGCAATGACTCTTGCTTCTACGATCCTGCCCGGATACAAAAGAGGTTTTTCCCCTGCTTCCCCAAAGTAGAATGTCTGTCTTTTCCGAAGCATGGCGTCCTTTCTGGAAGCCACCACGCTGCGGCTCTTTGCATCCAGATCTTTGATGATGAAATCAATGTCACAGCCAAGCATGTTGTTTGCGATCCGGACCTGGCGGTTTAGGGTATCTGCGTTTTCCCGTCCATCCCCACTTAAGTTGATCATCATTTCATTCATTGGGATGATGATACGGAAACCATTGTAGTAAGTAACGGCAACCATCCAGCCACTTTCCAGCTTTTCAATACCGCCAAGCTGTCCGGTCAGAACCTTTCTGGTACGATGTGCGTTTAACAGCTGGTGCCATCTGGCATCCTCCTGCTCTTCCATGCTTTCCACCTGTGCATCCACGTCAATGGTAAGCACTCCTTCGTATGCGGCCCGTGGTATTTCTTTTTCTGTGGCTTCATCTGCAATCGCTCTTTTTGTGTTATCCATGTAAACCCTCCTATAAGTAATACGATTAAAAAGGCACAAAAATAGCAGCCTGCGTGTAACAAGCTGCTAATTGTGCCTTCTTTTTACAAATACCATTCTATAATGGATAGAATCGGAAGTCAATGTTATAGAGGTTGCAATAAAGTAGCATTTTGGTCGTAAATTGCATTCCCCTTCATTATTTAACACGCGTCGGTTTCTTTTCCAGATTTCCTCACTTCTGTAGAATTGTATCCTGTCTGTTTTTTGATGTCCGCATCTTTTATCACTTTTCTTCCATCACAAATTTAAACACCAGCTGCTCCTTATTTTTACTTTCTTTCAGAAGTGATTTCCGGATTCCAGTTGTATCTGCGAAAGTTCCGCCATAAGCATCCACCTTAATCCACTTTCCGTTTGCCTTTATTTCATTCCACTGATGTGTCCAGTTTCCTGCATTCACATGACTTACCGGGATACCTGCTGCCTCACATAGTAATTTGTATGCCCTTGCATAGCCGGAGCAGGCCGCCTTTTTCAGAACCAATGCCGCATAGGCTTCATTTCCGTAATTCTTTTTATAAGCTTCTGTAGACTGATTGAGCTGCCAGCTGCAATGTTCTGTCAGATACCGGAATAGAACAAAGGCACGTTCTTTTGTATTCAGATTGGAAGGCACATATTTCTTTACAATTTTTCTTGCTTCCTTTTTCGCAAGTTTTTGTCTCTGGGCTTTGTTTGGTTCCTTCACTGTAACTTTACATTTTAAAGTTCGTTTTCCAATCTGTGCATAGATCTCGGCTGTTCCTTTCTTTTTCCCTTTTATCTTTCCGGAAGAAGAAACAGACGCAACTGCCTTTTTTGAACTGCTCCATTTTACTTTCTTTTTGCTGCCAGTAACTTTTAATGTTTCCGTACATCCTTTATATACGGTAATTTTTGTTTTGTTAAGTTTGAGCTTTGACGCCTGAACATTGACGGTTCCCATACTGATGCTAAGTAACAATACTGCCAGGATCCATCCCCATAAGATTCTTTTTTTCTTTTGCTGTAACTGTTTTTCTTTCATTGGTAACCCTCCTTTTTTTGATTATCCTCTGGTTTCTACTGCGAGTGTAGCAAGTTGTTTCTTTTTGTTTCAATAGGATTTTGAAAAAAAAATAAATTTTTTATAAAAAAGAGTACAAAAAGGATTTTCCAAAAGGGAACTTACTTTTTGTACTCTTTCTGCAAATTTTATTTTATAATATTTCAATTTAGCCTTGACTTTTTATTTGCAGGCTATTTTGTGTAAAATATTTTCGTGTCCTCCTTGACAAAAATTTGAGTGCGTACCATCATCAGTTTAGCACAAGGCGGCTCCGTTTATCAGTCTGTCACATCTGCTGAATTTCATTTTTCTTACAGTGAATAAGATCGTCTGGTAATTTCATTCATGCAATTTAATCCTCTTTAAATGAATTTAACATTAAATATTCGTGCAAAGTATTGTTTTCTTCGTGCAAATGACATATACTATAATTGCCAGCAGAAAGGAGCTGATCGTATGGCTGGAAATACTACAAACATCAGTATCCGCATGGACGCAGATTTGAAAGCGCAGGCGGACGCACTGTTTACTGAACTTGGCATGAACCTGACCTTGACGAGTTGTTTGCCGACCTGAAAAAATGAGGAAAACAAAGTACACCGTCAAGTACACGACCGCTTTCAAAAAGGACTACAAGCGGGCAATCAAGCGCGGCCTGAAAATCGAATTGCTGGAACAGGTCGTGGCGCTGCTGTCGATGGGCGAACCGCTGCCGGATAAAAACCGCGATCACGATTTGTCCGGCGATTGGGTGGGCCATCGGGAATGTCACATTCTCCCGGACTGGCTGCTCATTTACCGTATCGAGGATGATGTGCTGGTGCTGACGCTTGCCCGCACCGGGTCGCACAGCGACTTGTTCGGCAAATAAACCATCTGCCGCCGTATGGGAAAACCTGTACGGCGGTTTTTCTGTGTGCAAAAGGGTGTCGTGAAACGCGACGCACCTGAAAGGGGTCGGCAAAGCGCCGTACCCTTTACCGCTCCGGCCCCCGGTCGCGGGGCTTGTCCCGTTCCTGCCGGGCCAGTTGGTCGGCGGCCTTGCGGAGCCGTTCCACAGCTTTTAGCTCCTCCCGCATAGCTTTCATGTCGATGCTGTCCGTCTGCTTTCCGGCGGTCAGCTGGTCGATCTCCCGCTGCCATGCCTTCGGGGTGATTGCCTCGCCGTTGTCTTTCAAGTCTTTCAGATACCGGGTCGCTGCGTCATACAGAATCAGTTCCCGGCTGTGGCGCTGTTCAAACTGTTCCCGCTTTTCCGGCTTTACTTTGGCAAGCTGTTTGTGGATGGACTTGTACTGGTTGTACTGTTCCCACATCTCCCCGCGTTCGGTAAGAATGGCGATCCGGCGCTCAGCCTTGACGATCTTTCCCCGCAGGTCATAGTAACGGCTGTTCATATCAGCGATTTTTTCATGAAGCTGCTGCATAGACTGGATGCCGTTTGCCTGCA
>PPYF01195962.1_pt1 | contig 17785 bp, 14 predicted proteins | sample 1559871 | NCBI WGS metagenome assembly PPYF01 (sample SAMN08240021, study PRJNA423297) | Human gut metagenome, whole genome shotgun sequencing project.
GTTTCAGAGAACGAACAGCCTGAACAATCATGCTGTTTTCTTCTTCCTGACGCTGTTTCTCCAAATCCCGGATTTTGGCCTGCCACTCGGCAGCCCTCTCCCGGGCCTTCGACAGCTCTTTGTCAATTTTTTCAAGTTTGGTCATGGATAGCTCCTTTCTGAAAATCAGTTCAAGCGCCCAAAGGCGTAAAAGTGTTCCTGCCAGTAACTTGTATTGATACTGGCGTATTTAATAGGGTCGCCCGCATGGATCATCATTCCGCCGCCCACATAGATACCCACATGGGAAACGGGGCCATCGCAAGCATAGGTTTTCGTGAAAAAAACCAAGTCTCCGGGCTTTGCGTTGGCAGGTGATACATAGGAGCACTGGTTGAAAATTCCCGTGGCCGTGGTGCGTGGCAGATTATGAACGCCGCTTGCCGTGTAAACCCAGCAGACAAAACCGGAACAGTCGAAGCTGGTACTTGGAGAGGAGCCGCCCCACACATAGGGCCAGCCCAGATATTTTTCTGCCTCCGAGATCAGCGCCGCAAAGGCCGGGTCGGAAAGGGCCTCGCCCGGAATGGTATAGTCGCTTCCGGGGTCATAGCTGCCTCCGCTGCTTGTGTAAATGTCATCCCACAGATAAGGCTTGTTGCCCTTGAGCTCCAAGGTTATGTCGTAGATTTCCTTCTGCTCGGCGTCCAAGAGGGAGCCAACCACCACGGGGAGGGTCTTGTTCTGGAGCCGCACATGGAGAATGTAATACTCATACGGCACTTCATAGGTGTCGGTGTGGGTCGTTCCATCCTCGTCCGTCCATGTGTCCGTTTCGGTGCGGTAGCGTATCTCCACTTCCTCGGCCAGCGTCAGTTTGTACTGTGCCTCAAACAAGGCCCGGAGTTCTCCCTGCACATTCTCCCGGGTGTAGGTGCGGAGTTTGGCAATCAGGTAGGAAGTCAGCTCATAAGGATTGTGGCCCAGCTCGTCTACTTGGTAACGGTACTCGTCATAGCCGGGATGGGTGCGCTCGATGTTGGCGATTTTCTCCCGGAGCTCATTTTCAAGGGCAGTATAGTCCTCGTTGGCCCCTAAAATATCCTCGTCCTCGGCGGTGTAGGAAGTCCCCACCACGGCGTTCATCATGCCCGTACCTAACGATGGAAGGGCGGAGAAAACGGAGTTGAGTATCAGAAACAGGCAGAACAACAGCAGAATAATGACAGCGCCGCCCTTATGCCGCCGCACGAATTGAGCGGCATAGGCCGCCGCTTTCTCGGTGGTGGTTGCCGCTACTCCCGCCGCCTTGGCGGTCTGCCTTGCGGCCTCACGGGCCTGCTTGGCATATTCCCGCTTGATTTTCCACTTCTGGGCCATGCGGGAAAGAAAAGTGCTGTTTAGCTCCGGGTTCTCCTGCACCATTTTCTGATAGTGGAGGTCTGCATTGGCCTTCATTGTTCGCCGTTCCCACTTCCTAACCTGACGGGCTGGATGCTCCCTGATACGCAGCTTGGCATAGCGGCTGACCTTATGCGCCCCGGCCTCCGCCAGAAGCTCGGTCTTGTGGGCTCCTTCCACACCAACATTTTCGTGTTCGACCTCATGGATTTTGCGGTGTCCATAGGCCCACATACCAGCCCCCGCCACCATGACCGCCTGCTTGGGAAGGCTGGGCGGCTTCGGCGGCTCCTGACGGGATAGCTTTTCCTTTGCCATTTCCAGCCGGACAACGGAATGTTCCGCCTTGGCTTCGGCCCGTTCTTTCTTTTTCTCCCACTTGTCTTTCTGATCTTTGCGGGCGGCCTGTTCCTCGCAAACGGTATCTTCCCGGGCCTCGCCGTCCTTCCGCAAGCGGGAGGACGGCTTTTCTCGTTCGCCGTCCTGCCTGAATTTCCCGGTACTCTGGGACTTCGGGCCAACTTGGCCCGAAGCCTGCTCCCCGGCCTGACGGGTCACTTCTTCCTCAGTGAAGTGGAGCCGCCCACGCTTTACCCGTTTCTCACCGTTTGTTTTCTTCGGGTCAACCTGTCCCGAAGCGTCCTTACTCATTCTGGGCCTCCTTTTCCTCCGGGCGGGTGGTCATAATGGAATAGAGCTTGGTATTCTTCGGGAAACAGTCAACAAACGGAATGGTCACATTTCCGAAGAACAAAAGGCCCTCGCCGGGATTGGAGTGGGTCACATAGGAAAGCTGGTGGGGGCTGATACCCAACTGCTTCGCCAAAATCTGCCTGTCTCCCTGTGCCTGTGACAAAAGCACCATGAAATCAGAGTTCTCAAAGATGTTCTCGATCTGACGGCTGGCAAGGAGGTCTTTCACATTCTGGGTCAGGGCGCTGGGAACACATCCTTTTTTACGGAGCATTTTCCAGATGGTCACAAAATAGCTGGAAGTCAACTCGTCCTGCAACAGCACATGGAACTCGTCGTAATAGCACCATGTAGCAATACCGCAGGAGAAGTTGTAGGAAACCTGATTGTTGGACAGGTCGTTGAGAATGTGCATGGCAATTTTGCGGAGCCCGGAGCCCAGCTTCTTCAAATCGAAGCACAGCACTCGGACGTTTTTATAGTCCACATTGGTTTTGTGGTTGAACAGGTTGAGTGAGCCCGACACATAGATTTCAAGGGCCGTTGCCAGCCGCTTTGCCTCGGGCTCGCTCTGCTGGCACAGAAGGTCATACAGGTCTTGAAGCGTCGGCATAGGTGCGTGTTCCGGGTCGTTGAGCAAATCCCGGTACACCATACGGGCGCAGCGGTCAATGATGGTACGCTCGACGGGCTGTAAGCCGTCTTTGCCGCCCACAATCAGTTCCATGAGCGAAAGGAGAAAATCGCATTTCAGACTGATAGGAGAAACCTCGTCATCCATGCTCAAATCCAAATCCATAGGATTGATGAAATGCGGGCTGTTGGGGGCAATCTCCACCACAAGCCCATCCTTCCCAAACTGGCGCACCAGCGGGGAATATTCGCCCATGGGGTCAAGGATGATAATACGGTCATTGGTGGCAAGAAACACATTCACAAGTTCCCGTTTTCCGCTGAAGCTCTTGCCGCTCCCCGGAACGCCGAGGTACAGCCCGTTAGGATTTTTCAGCTTCTTGCGATTTGCCATGATGACATTATGGGAAAGGGCGTTCAGGCCGTAATAGATGGCCTCGCCGTCCATGCGGAGCTCCTGCGTCATAAACGGAACGAAAATCGCCGTGGAGCTGGTTGTCATGCCACGCTGTACCTCAATCCCGTTGTAGCCGAGGGGCAGGCTGGACACAAGGCCCTGCTCCTGCTGGAAGTCCAGCCGCTTCAAAAGGCAGTTGTACTTCTGCATGATACCCGATACGGTGAACAGGTCGTTGTCCAGCTCTCGGCGGGTGGCGGCGGTATTTACCACAAGGAAGGTCAAAAGAAACATTCGCTCGTTGCGGCTTTGCAAATCATTCAACAGGTTCTTGGCGTCCTGACTGAAAGTGACGAGGTCAGGGGGAAGAATGTCCATGTCGTAACCGCTTCGGACGGCTTTTTTCTGTTCCTCCACCTTCATCTTGTCAATATCGCTGACTTTGCCCTTGATGGTTTTGATGGCCTTAGCCTGATCGACGGTCTGAATGTGCATGGTAATGGTCATTTCAGCGTCCACCTCCAACAGCTCGGCAAGGAGCTTGTCGGAGAGTTCGGAGGCCATAATCTGCATATAGGAGGCCGCTCCCCAAGTGGAGCCCATGCGAAACAGCCGGGTTTGGCGGAAGTCAAAGCTGGTAGGGGCAATAAAATCTTTTGTTCCCATTCCGGTCTTGGGTATCATATCCCATGTGAAGCGGAAGGGCTCTGTGCCGCCGGGGTGAAGCTGGCCGTGCAGTATCTCTAAGCGTTCCAGCCCGTTCAGGGGTCGTGACTGTACGCCCAGCTTTTTGAAGTTGCTGGAAATGTCCGCCTCTACACGCTCCAGCCGGGGCCTTGCGGCGGCGAGGCTGTCTGCCGATACCCCGAAGGTCAGCAGCTTTGTCCGCACAATGCCGTTGTTGCTCTTTGCAATTTGGCCCTCCAGCATTTCCACATACTCACTTCGCATATCGATGTACCCGTCCTCCTTCATGGGGATATTGAGCTTGTATTTGCTCTCGGGGCGGCTTCGGTGGTTGATAAAGGAAAGCTGGAACGGAAGGGAGCTGTCGAAGGAATTAAGAAAAGCGCAATAGCCGTCAAAGATGGCTGACTGGTCATCAGCCTGCGCCAACTGATAGTTAATGTCCTCGTATTCCATGCTCTTGGTATAGAGCCTGTCATTGACCCGGCAGATACCGTCCTTGAAAATCTCCCGGTACGGGATGGTCTGCTGTGCGGTCTGCGGCCCGACCTTTCTTGCCGGGGCCTGCTTCTTGGGGGTACGGTCAGGACGCTTTCTTTCTGCGCCCGGCCTTGCGGTCTTTGCGTTGGTCTGCAATCGGGTGTTCCTCCTTTCTGCTCAGAAAAGCGTAAAAATTATCGGTTTTATAGGGCCTGACCTTCGGCAATAAAAACCGTGTTCGGATGATGTTGCGGAGCACCTTTTCAAAAGGAAGCCCGTCTTTTTCAAACATGGCGAACAGAAAACACGGCATCATCAGCCCGATCATCAGGAACAGGGCCGTACTGTTCCCAATGTGAGAACGGGTAAACAGGTAAAACGGAATACCGATACCGCCCGCTATGGAGAAACAAATAAGCTGGCGCTTCGTCAAGTTGAAGGCCAGCTTTGTTTTAATTCGGCTCAAATCGTTAGGTACTGGCACATAGGCCAAAGAAATCACCTCCTTGGTGCTTCGGGCCAACTTGGCCCGAGGTCATCGTTCTGTCTGGCGGGCCGTTGCCCCCTTTCGGGCGGTCTGCACCGCCTCAAGGCCCGACTGTCTGGCCCGCCAATACTCGGGGTTATACCGCTTGATAGAGCGGTTAATGTTTTCCTCAAAGGCGGCCTTGTCTTTGATACGCTCGGGGATCTTCCAGAGCTTTTTGTCTAAGAGCTCCCGCAGCACCACTTCCTCCTGCGTATCTTCCTCAAAGCAGAGGTAGCCGCCACGCCGAAAACCGCACCGCTTGGCCGCCGGGGAGAGAAAGGCCGCCACATCGTTTGAAACCATCGTCCCGCCATGGCTGGCTGTGCTCACAAGGAACACGCCGGGACAGAGTGTGTCGCAGGTCTGTACCGCTCCCCACGGAGATTTGTTCGGCTCCTGATACATTTTTGCCTCCTTCCAGCTTCGGGCCAAGTTGGCCCGAGATATGATTTAATGGGCTCCGAATATGGACTTTGACAGGCTCCCGGTCTTAAAAAGCACGAAAACAAGGAGCACCGTGTAGCCTACACATTCCCAGATAGCGGCCATCATATCGCCGCTTGTAGCGATACTCTGCACCAACACGGCGTAAATCGCCATGCACACCATAATGAGCATCCCCTGAAAGCCGATGGCGAACAGGGATTTGAAATAGTTGTGGCCCATGTGGCCCGCCTCCCGGTTTGCGCTGGTGGCAAAGGGAATGGGGGCAAGGCTCGTCATCAGGTAAATTTCAATCATGCGTCCGTAGACGATGACGAAAATCACGATATTCAAAGCCGTCATGGTAAACTGCACGAAGAACGATTGCAGGAAAATACCGAGGAGCGGCCCCAGTTCCATGGCTTCAAGCTGGGCCTGCATATCATTCAGTACATCCGGCGTGACGGCGGTGGAGCCTTGTATCAGGCCCGCCGACTGTTGGATGACCTGTTGGGACACATCAAACACCGCCATGACGATATTAAAGGTGTTGGACAAAATCAGCACCGCCACGAAGGTCTTGAAAATCCATTTGAAGAAAATCCATGTATCGAAGTTGTGTAGATTGTTGTGGTCTATCAGCATTTGAATGAGCTCATAGGTCATCACGAAGGTAAGCACCAGCCCGGCAATAGGCAGGATGACCGTTTCGGAGAGCTGCCGTATCATGGAAAAGACCCCGGCGTTCCATGCCGCCGGGGTCATTCCTACCTGTGCCGCAATCTCTCCGACCTGCTCATTCACACCTGTAAAGAGCCCGCCGAGGTTTCCAATGATACCCTCGACCAACAGCCCTTTGAGCCATTCCGTGATAGCGTCGAAGATACTTTGCATAGCTTACTCCTTTGCGAAGATTAGAACAGGTTTGCCAGAAGCGGGATCAGGTTCATACCCAGCAGGACAATGCCGCCGCCAGCCATGAGCTGCTTCATACCCTGCGATTTGGAGGCAGGGTTGTCGGCTCCGTAACCTTCCAAGAGGTTGACGATACCCCATGCGCCGAGGCCGCAGCCGATAGCCATAACGAGAACCTTCAGAGTGTCAACAGCAGAAGCGAAAAATTCCATATACATTTCCTCCATTTGATAAAAGATTGAATTGTGGGTATCAAAAAACCGCCCTTTCAGGCGGTCTCCGGCCTCGGGCCAACTTGGCCCGAAGTCCATCTATCAGTTAAACGAAATCGTCTGCGCTGTCCAAATCATCATAATTGAGAATGTCAGCGTCCTCGTCGGAGGTGTCCACCTCATACACCGTGTATTCTTCCTCGGGCTTTAGTCTCAATCGCCGGGAAGTCAGGCGTTCCAGATGGAAGGCGTTTCGTTTACTGTCATGTTCCGCTGTGTAGCGGTAGTTGGGGTGCTGCTTCAAATCATACTTGGGTGAAAAGAATGGGGGCAGGCCCCGAAGCTGTAACAGGCACTTGTTTCCGGGCATGGTGGTGATCTCGCTGGTTGTCAAAAGCTCCCGGCCCAAACGCTGGGTATTAAGTCCATAGCTTTCGGACTGCCCCCGTGTGCGGCTGTCTGTCTGCATGGAGATCGTCGCTTTTCCCAGCCAGTTTTCCGAAATGTCCTTTAGCGTGGAAGCCTCCCGGCCTCCCAGAAACACAATGCTGTCCATATTGCCCATGATGGTTTCCGCATGGTCTTTATAAAGGGCCTTGCATTGGCTCATGGCCTGATAGAACAGGGTCAGGCTGATTTCTCTTGACCGAATAACGGCCACGATTTTCTCCAGCCCCGGCACCTGCCCGGTATTGGCCGCCTCGTCCCACAGCACACGAACATGATGGGGCAGGCGGCCACCATATTTGTTGTCGGCCCTCTCGCACAGAAGATTAAACATCTGTGAAAATGCAAGGGCCACGATAAAGTTATAGGTACTGTCCGTATCGCTTATCAGGAAGAACAGGGCCGTTTTCTTGTCCCCGAGCTTATCGAGCTCCAACTCGTCATAGCTCATAATCTCCCGGAGCTCCGCTATATCAAACGGGGCAAGCCTTGCGCCGCAGGAAATCAGTATGCTTTTGGCAGTTTTGCCGCTGGCCAACTTGTATTTGGCATATTGGCGCACAGCGAAGTGCTGGGGACTTCGCTTGGCAAGGCCGTCAAACATATAGTCCACAGCGTTTTTGAAGCTCTCGTCATCCTCCCGGACTTCCATGCTGTTTATCATTTCCACCAGCGTATTCATGTTCCGTTCTTCCTCCGGCCCCTCAAAGACGATATAGGCCACAAGAGCACAGTACAGAAGGGTTTCCGCTTTCGTCCAGAACTCGTCACCTTCCTTGCCGTCCCCCTTGGTATTGGCAATCAGGGCGTTGACGAACTTCAAAACATCGCTTTCCGTCTTGATATAGGCCATGGGGTTGTAGTGCATGGATTTTGAAAAATCTATGCTGTTGAACACCTTGACCTTGTAGCCCTTCTTCTTTTGCAGAAAATAGCCGCATTGGGAGAGTGTGCCGCCCTTGGGGTCTACCACCACATAGGAAGAATGAGCCTGCAAAAGCTGGGGCGTGAGCCAGAAACGGGTCTTGCCCGAGCCTGACGAGCCGATGACGCAGGCGTTTAGGTTACGGGCGTTGGCCGGGATTTTTGGCCGGGTGTTCATGGTCAAGAACTCCGTCCCGGTCAGGATGACATTGTTTTCAAACTTAGGGTCAACAAATGGCTTTATATCGGCCTCTGTACCCCAGCGGGCCGAGCCATATTCCATATCCCGGCGAAATTTCCGGGCCTTTTTGATTTTGGACTGTACCACGAAATACAGTATCACGGCCCCGGCTACACCTACGGCAAGGTCAAGGAGGCCCAGCCCCGGTGCATAGATCTGAAATACCGGGCCGATGGTCTTGACCATACCGAACAGCTTTTCTCCGAGGTTGGCTCCCGCCGCCATGCGATAGGCTGTGCCGCACTTGGAGAAAAACCAAAATGCTATGAGATAAGGGAAATATGGAAGTACATATTTCTTGATTTTCTTACTTACCGTTCCTCCTTCACCGCCTCTCTGACCTGTTCTTTCTGCTTTGGCCTTGCCGCAATCTGCTCTACGAATTGTCGAAGCTGACCGAGGATAGACGGCCTGCCCTGACTGCGGCCCATGACCTTTTCCGTATATTTGCCGAAAGCCGCTTGAATGGCGTCGGCCTGATCTGCCTTGAAAAACAGCAGATAGTGGCCGGGGCCGGTCTTGTGGAAAGCGTAGTCCACATGGAACGCCTTGGCGATACGGTCAAAATCCTTGGGAGCCCCCACATATTTCATGGCGTTTTTACCGCCGTGGTGGTTCATCAGTTTCCGCACGCTCTGCCGCCCCTTGGGCCGTTTGGCGGCTTCTTGCTGTTTTGCAATTTCCGCAAATACCTTTTTGCAGGCCGCAGCCAGCACCTTACCCGAGAGCTTTGCTGCTTTCACGGATATGGCGATTGTCCGTTCTTCTACATATTCCTGCATACTGCCTCCTTTCCTCCGAGTGGGTCAGAAAACCGGGCGCCTCGGAACATCGCCCGGAAGGGAGAGCCTCGGGCCAAGTTGGCCCGAGGTCTACCGTTCCTCATGGAAAGGCCCCGCCTTCTCCTTGTGAGGAGTAGGTGGGGCCTCCTTAAACTGTTTGATTGCCGCCAGAATAGAATGGGTTTCCTCCTTTTCGTCCCGGGCGTGGACTTTGGAAATACGGTACTCGTCTGGAATATCGTCCAGCCCGGTATAGTGCTCCACAAAGTTACTCCGATTATCCGCCACATAGCCGCCGGGAGCGAAGTGGCCGCCGTCATTGATACGAATATCCCGCCCGTATGCTTCATAGTCGATGTAGTCAATCAGGTGTTCAGGCACCTGCATAGCCTCAAAATCCTGAATATACATACGGCCCAGTTCTTCTTCGCTGTTGACATCGGAGTAAAAATCGAAGCAGTCAAGGTTCTGTGTCAGGTTGATTAAGTCCCTGACGCTGCTCGTGTATTCTCCGGCATCCATGACTGCCTCCAGCTTTTCCAGCTCGGCCGGGGTCATTTCTTCCAGAAGATGTGCTAAGTAATTGAGCTCGTCAAGGCTTTCATATTCCCCGAGGTGGTCAGTCAGCCCCAGAATATCGCTGTCATAGTCGGTAATGAAATACTCCTCATACTGTTTTCCGTCTATGCCAATCCGGGAAAAGAGGGCCTGCACTTCCTCAACAGTCGTAGGAAATTTTAGATATTCCCCAGCCCCGGCCCCTCGCTCCGGGTAGAGCCCCAGATTGGTCACATAGGCTTCAAACATCGTGGCGGCCCTGCTGGTTGACTGTCAGGATACCGTCAAGGGTAGTGGCCGTGATGTTCAGCCGCTTGGCTACGGCAATATCGTTTTTCACATCCTCGTCCACCTCGTCACCGCAGACCACAAGTACATGAGAGCGGCGCAGCATATCCCGGCGCATATCAATCCCGTTTTTGTGTTCCTCCGGGATAGCGTCGTTGATGAACAGTGGCAGATAAAGAATAGGGCAAATAGGAGAAAAGCCCGCCTCGTATGCCATGCGGCAATAGCGGGCGGCCAGCTCCATATCGGTATCAGGATCGCCGCACCATGCGGCGGTAATATACGCTAAAGGTCTTTTCATGGTTTTGTACCTCCGTTTCTACATATTAAAAAGAGCCAGACAGAGGAGCCCAACCCCTCCGCCCCTTCCCGTGGGAAGGGGAACGGCTCAAAGGAATATATATCCCCGTCGCTTGCCGCCTGAAAACATAACCGGGAGAAATCCGTCAAGGGTGCCTTTGGCACCGCCCATGGCGGCTTTGGCCCTTGACTGATTTTCCCGGATATGCTACCTGAAAACCGGCGACGGGGAATATTTAATATCCTTTGAGCTTCGGGGTGCGGGGCAGAGCCCCGCATACTGCCTCGGGCCAAGTTGACCCGAAGAAGCGTTACTTTTCCTGCTGTGCGGCCTTTTTCTCCGGCTTGGCCACTTCCTTCTGCTGGCCCTTCCAGTCATCCAACAGCTTGATAATCTGGTCTTTCATTTCCCTCGGAGTGGTTTCCTTCCCGAAGTATTTGCCCAGTTCTGCACCAGTTAAAATCACTTTGTCTACCTCCTTTTTATCCTCCATCATAATTCCGTCGATCACATCGCCATTCAGAACGCCCTTCTGGTCAAGCTCCCTCATGCGCTGGGCCTGCGAGAGCGAAGGGGCCGACTGCTGGCCTTCAATGGCAACGGCGATATACCTCTGATTTTTGGGCTTGATATAAGCCAGCTCCACCGCCGGGGTAAATTTGATTTGCCCGGCGTCCATCATTTTCTGCAAATCAGGAACAAGGTCATTGAGCTTGATATACCGCTGTACCTGTTTGACCGTCATTTTGTTGCGCTCGGCTACGATCTCATTGGAGCGCCGCCCGGCGTCCTTCGGGTCAAGTTGGCCCGAAGTGGCCTCCTTGGCTCCTTGGTGCTTGATGGCCTCCAACTGCATTTTCAGGGCCTTGGCCCTTTCACTCGGCAGGATATTTTCACGCTGGTTGGTATTGTCCTCCACCATCTGCGTGATGGCCTGCTCGTCTGTCAGGTCACGGACGATACAAGGCATATCCACGAAGCCCGCAAGTTCGCTGGCCTTCTGGCGGCGGTGGCCCGACACGATTTCATACCCGCCGTCTTCACGGGGACGGACGATAGCAGGTTGGGTCACGCCCTTATCCCGGACGCTGGATACCATAGCCTTCATTTCCTCGTCATTACGGACTTGGAAGGGATGATTTTTGAAGGCGTGGAGTTCGGACAGCTTGATATAAACAATCTGTTCCTCCTTGCCCGGGCGTGGAGCCTCGGCAGGAGCCGCAGGCGTTTCAGCCTGAACGGGAGCCTTTACCTCGGGCGTAGCCTTGGCGGGCTTGGGAGCCTTGAGGGCTTTCTCCGGTTTCTTGGCGGGAGCGGGTTTCTGCGCCGCCTTGCCCTTCTTGCTGGGAGCCTCTTTCTGTCCGGGAGAAGCAGTTTTTTCCTTGTCTGCCTTGGGTGGACGGCCTCGGCGTTTCGGGGACTGGGACTGTTCCTCCTGCTTCGACCCGGCCTCCTTGGAAGGAACGGGAGAAGCCGCCTTTTCCGGGGCTTTTGCCTCCTGCTGGGCGACGGCTCGCTCCGTGGCCTTCTTCTCGGCCATGATTTCAGAGAAGTTAAAGACCGACACGCTGGCGGCCTTTTGCTCCTTGGGAGCGTCTGCGGCCTTGTCCTGTGCTGGAGCCTCCTGTGCGGGAGCTTCGGCCTTATCCGGGGTTGGAGCCTCGGGAGCGGACTGCTCCTGCTTGGAAACCTGTGCGTCCACTTCGAGCTGGGCCGGGGCAGGGCCAGAGCCCGGCCCGGTTGCGTCAGTTACGATTTTTGCTTTTTCATCGGCCATTCGCATTTCCTCCTTCTTATTTGATGGTAGAGTAGGCGGATGAAATTTTCATCCGCCCCTCATCAAACCGTGCATGAGGTTCTCCCTCACACGGCTTTCCGACATTCTTCTTTCTACAGCATTACGTCATGCTCTAGCCATTTTCTTTAATCCTTTTTCGTAAATGCTATTTCTTACAAATCCCACCTTTGACATACGATTACGTCTCTGGTGTTTCTTGTTATACCATCTTGTAAAAGTGCAAATAATGTACCAGTCTAGAGCCTGCATCCACTTTTCGTTTCTCTTGGTGGAATAATAATTCTTCCATCCTGTGATTTTCGGATTCAGATTCTTTATTAAATCCTCTTCCTTTGCAACTAGCAGACTTCGTCTGTTTACATTCCTCTTGACTTCGGCTTTCATTTTCTTCATGGCTTTTCTGCTTGGGTACTGATACGTTTCCTTGTACAGTTGTCCTTTGCGTGTTTCCGTTGTCATTCTTCTGTGGTGCATTCCGAGAAAGTCAAATCCCTCTTTTCCGTCCCACATGCTGACTATCTTTGTTTTCACTGGATGTAGCTTTAAATCCAGTTTTACCATGATATACTGCAATAAATTCAGTGCGTGATTTGCACTTTTCTTATTCTTGCAAATGATTACCGTATCATCTGCGTACCTTACAAGAATACCGTGAGTATGTCCATACTTTTCCCACAGTCTGTCCAGTGTGTTTAGGTAAATGTTTGCCAGTAACGGAGATATGACTGAACCTTGGCTGGTTCCCAGTTCAGAGATTGTCAGTACATTTCCATATAATACTCCTGATACTAACCATTGTTTTATCAGCTTCAATATCCTACGGTCTGATATTCTCTGCTCTACCAGCTTCATCAACTTTCCTTGGTTTACATTGTCAAAAAACTTTTCAATGTCTGCGTCTACTACATAATAGCCCTTGTTGTTACACGCTTTCCTTACTACTTCCAGTGCTTGTTTCGCACTTCTTTTCGGTCGGAATCCATAGGAACATTCTCTAAAGTCAGCTTCGAATACTGGCTCTATTGCTATCTTTGTAGCCATTTGCACAATTCTGTCCTTGACCGTTGGTATTCCAAGAGGTCTTTCACTTCCGTCTGGTTTTGGTATCATAACTCGCTTTACCGGAGATGGTTTATACTTTCCATTCATCAGTTCTGATTTGATTTCTGATAGGTATTTTTCAATTCCCATCGCTTCAACATCCTCGATTTTGACACCATCCACACCACTGGAACCTTTGTTAGCTTTTACCCGTTTCCATGCCTCAAAGAGTACATCATCTCGATATACCTTATCGTAAAGTGCATGAAATCTTCGGCTGTCACACTTCTTGGCTGTCAGATATAGTTTGTTTTGAAGTTGTCGAACTTTTTCTTTGGAGTTATTAGTCTGCATGACATTCTCTCACTCTTACCCTCTCTACAAACATGAATGAAGTAGGGAACCTTCCCATAAACTGCGTTTTCTTGCACAGTCATTATCGGTACTATGTTCCCCTCCGACTCCCTTCCATCAGAAATACGATTTCGCCAAGCTTATACGCTTTCTCTTTACCATTTGGTGATGGGTAGGGTCTCTCCAGTTCCGAACTACACTTTTCATACATACCGTTTCCTCTATACCGAGGGATTCTTCCGTGCTGTTTTCCAGTTTCTCCACACGTTCCATGGTTTTCGCCTATTTTGCCAAGGCTCAACTTCCCTTTTCTCTCTTTCGAGACCTTTTTAACGATACGGCAGAATTCACTTTATGTTACGGTCTGCATGATTGCTCGCACCTTTTTCAAGGTTACTTTATCCACTCGCTTAGCACCCTGTATTACTACAACGCACCGAGTTTAACTACGCGGCTCACTGGCGATTACCGTGACCGGACTTACACCGGCAAGTGTAGTCCAGCTTTGCTGGACACACGCATGAAAAAAGGGCCTGACTTTTTGCAGTCAAGCCCCGCTTGTAGGGATACCTCCTTTCTCTGCCTATGAAAAAACCGCCCTGTGTCTCATTAGGGCGGTAATTTCAGTAGGTTGGCAGTCCATATTTGGTTGTTTTATTCTGTATCCCTTTGTCCACCGACGCAAGAGATTGTTAATACAGATATTCCTAATTTAATTCCTAAATTCATGAATGAAGCATTTAATAATGGTACAAGGGAGATTGAACATCCGTTAGACTGTACGGTCACTGAAAAATTAAAAGAGATTAGTAGTAAAATGCGTGATGAGGATGACGATTATCGTATATTTTGCTTTGCAGATGATATAAAAGATATTTGGAAGTTGGTTATACAAAAATCAATTAAATGCTTACGTTATTTTGATACGCGGGAACCATATATTGAATATCCTTCAAAGCATCCTGTTGCGTATGGAGTAGAGGAGCTCAGCGATTATTTCGATAAGTACATTAGCTTTGAGTCTATGCTCTATGGTGGGGGAAAATACTACAGAGATCATGTCATTCATGTATTTAGAGTTTGGCTTCTGGGATTACAGTGTTTACTTGATGACGATGGAAAATATTTAAAAAAAATTGAGATTCAGCGAGATGTTGAGATTAATTGTTTTGAAAAGATTAGTATATGGTCAATGATAGCACTTACACATGATTTGGGATATCCTTTGGAAAAGGCTCAGGGTATTATTGATCGTACAAAGGATATGATGAAGTGTTTTATTTCAAATCCAACGGTGTCTATGGATTTGTCATTTAATGGTATTCAAACTAATATGAATGACTTTGTGGTTAGATTTATTAGTTCGAAAATGATTGAGGTAAATAATAAGTGCCCAAAGGAAGAGTGCGATGAAATTGAAAGAAGGTATGTTGCCAGAATACAGCCCAAATATTATAATAAATTTCAAAAGTCTCTGGAAAGGTATAATCATGGTATATTGAGTGCCATCATATTATATAAATTACTACGCTATTTCCTTGAGTCTGACTTCAATATTAATGAGGACTATCAGTTTGGACAGGAGGAAGCACGGCAATTTTATATTCATCGTGAAATATTAAGAGCTGTGGCATCTCATACGTGTAGAGATATATATCATCTGGACATGTTGAGTTTTTCTTTTTTACTAATTGTTGTGGATGATGCACAGGAATTGGGAAGAAAAAGAATTTCTGAGTTATACGTTAATAAGGATTCTTCATATGAGTTTTGCTCTATTGTTCCATCATTTGACGTTCATGAAAGCCAACATAGAGATGAAACTATTAAAATACATTCATTTAAGGCAAAAGAGAAGTTTTCGTTTAAAAATGAAAGTGATTTAAGAGATACATTTTTAAGCTTATATAAGCAATGCAGAGGATATAAAGAGATTTTCAGAGATGGACAAGATACAATTAGGCGCAACTTTAATTTTGAAAAACAATGTGATATTAGTTTCGAAAATACAAAATCGGTAAATTTTGTAGTTCAACTAATCATATCATACGATGATAGACCTAGATTTACCATAACAGTATCAGGAGATACTCCAAGGGCACTAAATAAATTTGGTGTTAAATACTTTGAAGAGATATTTAAACCTTATATGGTAGAAAAATTAGAAAGCAGTTCAAAAGAATATAGTAATACATATGAGATTATTGACCAGTCTGAGTGAATTACGATTAACTGCTAAAACTCCGCATGGAGAGGTGCCATATTGGAGTAAGGTAAGTACTGTCTCTGCGAAGGATATATTATCGTATTGCAATAAAAAGTACTTTGATAATTTATGTCAAGTAGGTTGCCCAAATTATTCAAGCAAGTGGTCATGTCCACCATATTCGCCTGCATATAAAGATTTTTCTAAAAACTATCAAAAACTTTGTGTAGTTTTATTAGGATTAGATATGTCAAGTCTTGATTACATAAAACAAGATTATTTAAAGATTAAAGCTGCTAATTCTATCTTGAAAAGTCGAATCGATAAGGTTTTAAGGGCTTGTAAAGATGATGATGAAAAATATATATCTACTGGAAGCTGCAGACTGTGCAAACCATGCCATAAAAAATTGAATGAACCCTGTGCACATCCTGATATACGCACATTTAGTTATGAAGCATTAGGGGTTAACGTATCATCAATGGTTCATGATATATTTGGTATAGATTTATTATGGTACGCAAAAGGTGCGTTGCCATTGTATACGTGTGTTGTGGCAGGATTACTTTCAAATCAAATGATGTTGGATGATAGAATTATAGCTAAGATAAAAGAATTTCGTTGAGTAAACCCTCAGTTTATACATAATGTGTAAACTGAGGGTTTGCTGCATAAAAGACAAGTTATAGAGAATAAAAGTAAAAACATTGAATATACTGATATAAAAAACAACAAATATTAAGAAGTGTGTTGACTATATCACAGAAAGGTGTTACTATGACTTTGGAGGTGCAGGAGATGATTACTTATGTTAAGATGCATAATTTTATGTCATTTAAGGATGTGTTGTTTGATTTTAGGAATGGAAGAAAGGGTGCGAAGAAATTCATTTCCATTTATGGTGAAAATGGTAGTGGAAAGTCTAATTTTGTTACCTGCATTGACTTGCTAAGGAAGTCTATTGAATCTTTTTATATGATAGGTGAAACTGGAAGGATAGCTGAATTTGCAAAAGAGAAAGATATTCCACAAGAGATAGTGGAGATGCTTGTTAAAAGCTCTAACATCCAAAAATACATTGAAAGTTGTAGAATGATTGAATGTGATGAGGCAACTCAAGTTGAATATGGATTCCAGACTAGTGGGCATGAGGGGTATTATATCATGTCTTTTAAAGAGCGGTTTTTATATGAAAAGCTTTATTATTTTACAGGAAAACAGAGAGGCGTTTTGTATGAGATAGATTATACAAAAGAAAATCCGAAAATAGATTTTTCAAACAAACTATTCAAGAGTAAGAAGATTGAGCTTGAACTTAGGGATGAAATCAGCAAATATTGGGGTAAACATACCTTATTGAGTATCTTTAATAAGGAAAGAGAGGAGAAGAATGAGGAGTATATTAAAGAAAGCTATTTAGACTATGTATTTGATATAATTGATATGCTAAAGGATACTACAATTCATTGTAAGAAATCATCGTCTTCTGGTAGTGAAGTAAATTCTTATAAACCTGCAAATGTGTTAAGAGACTTGAGAGAAGGAAAAATTAAGAAAGATAAGGAAGATTTACTGGATCGGTCTGAAAGGATTATTCGTGATTTTTTTACGCAGGCATATTCTGATATTAAAGACGTATATTATGACAGGAAAATAGATAGTGATGTAATTCTGTATAAATTGTTTGTCAGGAAGATGATTGGTGGGAAAATCAGGACACTTTCTTTTGATAATGAATCAGCCGGAACGCAGCATATTATTGATATTATCCGTTCTCTATTGGGAGCGTTTTGTGGAGTAACAGTTGTTTATGATGAAATAGATGATGGAATACATGACCTACTTTTGAAGAATGTATTGGAATCAATGATAGACGATATAACAGGACAGCTTATTATTACAACACACAATACGTATATGTTGGAGAGTATTGATATTAAATCGGTATATTTGATTAATGTTGATTATCAGGGAAATAAAGAGGTGAAGTGCTTAGATAAGTATCCAAGAATTCAGGGAACAAATAATCCTAGAATTATGTATTTAAAAGGCCTGTTTGGTGGGGTGCCAATTGTAGATATATTGGATTACGATACAATATTACAGGAGCTGGATGATTCGTCAAATGTAGAAGGAGGCGATTAAAAGTGTCTCATGATACATTGAATTATACGAGATGTGCAGTTATTGTTCATGGAAAATCGGAGTTTGCGTTAGTAAAGTATATTTACACGAATTTACATTTACCGGTGAAAATTATTGCGAAAGATAAAGGGCGTGGTAGTATTCAAATAAATGGATTACCAGAATATCTTATGAAAAAGCAGTTTAGGACACTTAAAGCATTTGCAGATGAGTTTTCTGTGGAATATGATAGAAAAACAAAACGCCTAATTAATTTTAAACTTTTTATTATAATGGATACAGATGATTGTGATGAGATTACAAGATCGAAATATATTTCCAAAGAACTGTTTGATGGTCATCCTTTAAAAG
>PPYF01547422.1_pt1 | contig 17784 bp, 10 predicted proteins | sample 1559871 | NCBI WGS metagenome assembly PPYF01 (sample SAMN08240021, study PRJNA423297) | Human gut metagenome, whole genome shotgun sequencing project.
ATGGAACCATTGTTAAGGCTGGCATATTTCACCGGATGTGCCGACAAAATAGGAAAACGGGAATAACAACCCAAACCGTTGGCCCCCGATATCTTATGATAATTTTTATAAGGATAATCTCTTAAAGCATAATCCACCTCTTTCTTGGTTAACCGTCCGCCTACAATATATTCCTGCAGGCAGATTATATCCGCATTGCTGTTTCTTAAATATTCCAGCACAGGGTTCGGATTATCCTTGGTGTTCGCACGGTTCTTTTCAAAGGCCATCGTATTGTAGGATAAGAATTTGATTGCCCCTTCCGGTACATCAGATACAAATACATTGACTGGGAAATAAGTACGGATAGCACCAATGGAACATACCAGGCCTAAAAATGAAAGCAACGCATATTTACGATAAATCACCAACCAGAAGACCAGAAACAAAAGATTAACAATCAAAAAAGCGGGAAAAGCCAAACCGGCACATGACCATACCGGATGAGCCACAGGATCAATATAAGGGCTGTAAGCACATACCAGTAACAATACCACCATACACAAGTTTATGCCCAGTAGTATCCATCCCAAAAAACGACCAATATATTTCATATATCACTTTTTGCTCGCATCAAACAAGCTTTTCTTCTCTTCGGTAGTCAGACTGTTATAACCGGATTTCTTTAATTTATCCAATATACGGTCTATCTCCTCGCTTTGCTGTTTTTTACGGGCATTATAATCGTAATCTTTTGCCTTATCACCATAATGAACTTTCATCTTCGGTCTTTTCGATTGACGACGAAACGAAAGACCTTCCGAGAAGCAATCCAAGCATCGGTTTATCCATGACGTAGCATCATGTCCGCGGGACAATCCGGAAGCAAACCACCATCCGGCCAAAGCACCTCCTAAATGAGCGATATGGCCACCGGCATTGCCCGATGTCATAAACAGCAAATCGGTCACAACCATAAACAGAGCCACATACTTCAATCTAACAGTCCCAATAAACATAAAGTTTACTCTATATTCCGGTGCACGTACCGCAGTGGCCACAACGATAGCAAGTACGGAAGCTGATGCTCCCAACAAATAAGAATAATACAAAGAATCACTGAAATAAGGGAAAACATTGTAAGCGATCATATACAACAAACCGCCACAAATACCTCCCAACAGATAGAGCCCGCGGAAATGCTTTGCCGAGAAAAGAGACAGAAACATCTGCCCGAACCAATAAAGCCACAGCATATTAAACAGCAAATGCAAAATACCTGCGTGCATGAACATATAAGTCAGCAAAGACCAAGGCTGCTTGACAAACTGCAACGTCCAGGCCGGCAGTTCCAAATATTGAAGCACAAATGCTCCATTCCGGTTGAACAGCATCCATAAAATTCCCAATAAGGAAGTTACAATGAATACCCCTACATTAATATATATAAACTGGATATATATGTTCCCTTTGTTGAAACTATTTTTCAAATCAGTAATAAAACTGCCCATTGTTATTCTTTTTTCTCCAATACATTATCAATATAAAGCCAAAAATCATACCTCCCAAGTGTGCAAAGTGGGCAACGCCATCGGTCGAAGCACCCAAGCCCAAAAATATCTCCAAAGCAGCATATCCCATCACAAAATATTTAGCCTTGACAGGAAATGGGATAGGGAATACAAACATCTGACTATTGGGGAACAGCATACCGAATGCCAACAAAATGCCATATATCGCTCCCGAAGCGCCAACTGTAGTCATCAGATTCAAGTACTCCGCCATCGGGATCACGGCAATCCCCGTATTCACACTGTCATACTGCGATAATTCAGTCACATATTGTATATATTGCACCAGCTCCTGCACCAGTCCCGCACCTATACCACATACCATATAATAGGATAAGAAACGTTTCGGTCCCCAGACCTGTTCAAGCGTACGGCCAAACATCCACAAAGCAAACATGTTAAAAAAGATATGCTGGAAACCGCCATGCATAAACATATAAGTAATCAACTGGGCAGGATTAAAATCAGATGCCATAAAAAAGTGCAGTCCCAGCAGGTCGTTCAAGTCAATTCCATACTTCATGGCTACCACGCCGCCAAAGAAACACAACACATTTATTATCAATAAATTCTTGGTTACTGTAGGTATACTGTTCATAAATATTCTTCGTCTTATAAAACATTGATTGCGCGCAAATTTACAATTTTATTCTGTTATATAACAGAAAACAAGAGTTCTCTTACGTTTTTTTGATTTTTGGAGCATCTTTTTTAGGCTATCTGTTTGATTTCTAATTTTGAAAGCATATATTTGTCACTGATTTCGGTAAAATTTTTGTGTTACATTTAATAATTAATCATTTTCGTTATGAATAAGGCAGATCTTATCAGCGCAGTCGCCGCTGAAGCCGGCTTGAGCAAAGTCGACGCAAAAAAAGCAGTTGAAGCTTTCGTTTCAACTGTAACAAAAGCCCTCCAAGAAGGGGACAAAGTATCATTAATCGGATTCGGAACATTCTCTGTTGCTGAAAGAAGTGCAAGAACAGGTATCAACCCATCCACAAAAGCAACGATTACTATTCCTGCTAAAAAAGTAACCAAGTTCAAACCAGGTGCTGAACTGGCAGACGCAATTAAATAATTGCTATTTTACATAAAAGGACTTAAGGAAAGGGGCGCCGGTACTAGCGCCCTTTCTTCTTCATTTTTCTATTTGAACCTATGAAACCTAAAATGACAACCTTATTTAAATTCCTGATCAGCGCTGCTGTATGCGCATATTCAACACAAGTTCTTCATGCGGAAGATACAAAACTACCTTATTGGAAAGATATTCAGACCGTAGCCGTCAACAAGGAATATCCACGCACAGCTTTCATGACTTACGACAACCGGAACCAGGCACTGACCGGCGAGTATGAGAACAGCCCTTATTACAAACTACTAAACGGTACATGGAACTTTTATTATGCAGATGCATACAAAGATCTGCCTGCCAACATTGAGCAACCGGATGCCAACATAGCCTGGAAGGAGATTAAAGTACCCGGCAACTGGGAAGTACAGGGCTACGGAGTGGCCATCTACACCAATCATGGATACGAATTCAAACCCAGAAATCCACAACCGCCGCAGTTACCCGAAACCAATCCGGTCGGTGTGTATCAGCGTGATATCGAAATTCCCGCCGATTGGGATGGACGCGACATATTCCTCCGTTTGGAAGGAGCAAAATCCGGTGTATACGTGTATGTCAACGGACAGGAAGTGGGATACAGCGAAGACTCCAAGAATCCGGCAGAATTCTTAATCAACAACTACCTGAAACCCGGCAAAAACTCGCTGGTCATCAAAATATTCCGCTGGAGTACCGGTTCTTATCTGGAATGCCAGGACTTCTGGCGCATGAGCGGTATTGAACGTGATGTATTCCTGTTCTCACAGCCCAAAACCCACATCAAAGATTTCAATGTGGTGTCTACACTGGACGACACTTATAAGAATGGTATCTTCAAACTGAATGTGGACGTAACCAACCATACAGCAGCCAACAAAGAGGTAACCGTAGCATACGAATTGCTGGATGCCGCAAAGAAAGTGGTTGCAGAAGGTAACACCCCCTGTCCTGTTACAGCAGACGGGCAGAAGAGCATCTCTTTTGAAGCCGCCCTCAGCAACGTCAAGACCTGGACATCAGAACACCCTAACCTGTATCGGTTACTGATATCTCTGAAAGACGGAGAAAAAACAAGCGAAATCATTCCTTATACGGTAGGTTTCCGCCGTTTCGAGATCAAACCAACCGATCAGATAGCCGAAAACGGCAAACCATACGTTTGCTTGTTCGTCAACGGCCAACCCATCAAGCTGAAAGGTGTAAACATACACGAACATAATCCCGAAACAGGACATTATGTTCCCGAAGAGCTGATGCGCAAGGACTTCACCCTGATGAAACAGAACAACATCAACAGCGTGCGCCTCTGCCACTATCCGCAAGACCGCAAGTTCTATGAATTGTGTGATGAATATGGCTATCAGACCTATTTATGGCTGAAAGAACGCGAAGTAAAAGGCATGAACCGTCCTGTAAATTATGAACGCGCCCTTTGGGAATGGAACACAGATATGTATGTACCCCAATACCCCAGTGCCGCCTGGCTGGAAGAAATAGGCAAGAAAGGCAGCGACCGTCCCATCGCACCATCCGAATATTCACACGCTATGGGCAATTCCAATGGTAATCTGGCAGCACAATGGAGAGCAATCTACAAGTACCCGAACCTGCAAGGCGGTTACATTTGGGACTGGGTAGACCAAGGTATTCTGGAAACAGACGAAAATGGACGTACCTACTGGGCCTACGGAGGTGATTACGGAACCAATGCACCCAGCGACGGAAACTTCCTATGCAATGGAATCGTAGCTCCGGACCGCACTCCGCATCCGGCCATGACAGAAGTGAAATATGCACATCAGAATGTAGGTTTCGAAGCCATCGACCCGGCTGCCGGCAAATTCCTGGTAAAAAACCGTTTCTACTTCACCAACTTGAAAAAGTATATGATCAGTTATACCGTAAAGGCAAACGGAAAAACAATCAAAGGCGGAAAAGTATCATTAGATATCGAACCGCAAGGTTCCAAAGAACTGAACATCAACCTCAACGGATTGAAACCCAAGGCCGGCACAGAATATTTTGTAGATTTTGTAGTTACCACCACAGAACCGGAGCCCTTGATTCCTGCAGGACACGATATTGCTTCCGAACAATTCCGCCTGCCCATAGAACCATTGGCTATGACCGGACATAAAGCAAGCGGCAAGACTACCGTCAGCACGGATGGTGACATCATCACCGTATTATCACCACGTATGCAGTTCGTTTTCAACAAGAGAAGCGGACTCGTGACTTCATACAAAGTAAACGGTACAGAATATTTCGCTGAAGGTTTTGGTATTCAGCCTAACTTCTGGCGCGCACCGACGGACAATGATTATGGTAACGGTGGGCCTAAGCGCGAGCAAATATGGAAACAGTCCAGCAAGAATTTCAATGTAGCAGATGTTACCACAACAACAGACGGCAACAAGACCGTATTAACAGTCAATTACCTACTGGCGGCAGGCAATCTGTACATCATGAAATATACCATCTATCCCGACGGTGTGGTTCATGCAGGCATCACCTTTACTTCTACCGATATGAAGGCTGCCGACACGGAAGTATCAGAAGCTACCTTAATGGCCACTTTCACACCGGGACAGGATGCTCAACGCCTTGCCTCTTCCAAACTGAACGTACCACGTATCGGTGTACGTTTCCATTTGCCATCCGATATGAACCAGGTAGAATACTTCGGACGCGGACCGGGTGAAAACTACATCGACCGTAATGCAAGCAGCTTCGTTGATCTCTACCGCACTACAGCCGACCAGATGTACACCAACAACTATGTCCGTCCGCAAGAAAACGGACACCGCACCGACACCCGTTGGGTAGAACTGACCCGCAAAGGCGGAAAAGGATTGTTAATACGTGCCGACAGCACTATCGGATTCAATGCCCTGCGCAACTCCGTAGAGGACTTTGACTCGGAAGAAGCTATCAGCCGTCCCCGTCAGTGGACTAACTTCACTCCCGAAGAAGTTGCTAACCATAATGAGGAAAAAGCTAAAAATGTAATACGCCGCATGACACATGTCAATGATATCACCCCACGTAATTTTGTGGAAGTATGTATTGATATGAAGCAACAAGGTATAGCCGGTTATGACAGCTGGGGAGACCGCCCTCTGCCGGAACATACCCTACCCGCCAATAAGGAATATCATTGGGGATTCACATTGATGCCGGTAAAATAAAAACATAGCAAGCATTCCTTCCTTAATAAGAAGAGTATGTCAGAACTCCGATGGCACTATCATATAGATTGTCATCGGAGTTTCATTTCCCATCCTACATTTCAATTATAACCTGAAAACAAGATCAGTCTGATTTATATTTGCTAGCTTTGTACTCAAAAAATCGAACACATGGAACAACAAGGAGAAATCATACTCTACCAGCCGGATGAATCAGTGAGGATGGAAGTGCGCATTGAAGATGAAACAGTGTGGCTGACCCAGGCACAAATAGTAGAACTATTCCAATCCAGCAAAGCCAATATAAGCGAGCATCTAAAGAACATTTATAAATCAGAAGAACTAATCCAAAGTTCAACCGTTCGGAATTTCCGAACAGTTCGCCAAGAAGGCAACAGACAGATTACCCGTAACTTAGAATATTATAATTTAGATGTGATTATATCAGTAGGATACCGTGTAAATACGAAACGAGGAATCCAATTCCGCCAATGGGCTAATAGCCAGGCACATGACCGTTTTCTTATTATAGACCAATCCGACATATATCACATCGGAGCCTCTTTGAAAGATTTGGGAAAGAAACTGTTTGCCTTCTCCAAAATGGATATTCCGGCATCCATCCTCACAAAACTGCTATAAAGATGAGAGAAACAGAGTCCAATAATAAAGTCCTACTAGGCATGAGCGGAGGAACAGACAGTTCCGTAGCCGCCCTTCTATTGCAGGATGCAGGATACGAAGTAACCGGCATCACCTTCCGCTTTTATGAAAAAGAAAATGATACAGAGTATCTGGAGGACGCCCGCGCTTTATGTGAACGTCTGAACATCCCCCATCTCACATACGATGTTCGTGACACCTTCCGGAAAACCATCATTGACTATTTCATCAACGAATATATGGCAGGTCATACCCCGGTTCCCTGTACCTTGTGCAACAACTACCTGAAATGGCCTCTTTTGAAGAAAATATCCGATGAAATGGGAATTTATCACTTCGCTACAGGACATTATGTACGCCGGCGCTTCATCAATGGATGCTATCACATCACTACCGGTGCCGACCCGGATAAAGACCAATCCTTTTTCCTATGGGGGCTGCCACAAGAAATCCTGCAACGTATGCTTCTCCCTATGGGCAACCTGACTAAAGCCCGTGTCCGTGAAATCGCGGCAGAGCGTGGTTTTCTGAAAGCCGCCCATAAACGGGACAGTCTGGGAGTCTGCTTCTGCCCCATGGACTACCGCACATTCCTACATAAGGAATTACCTGAAGGAAGTATCCTACCGGGTAAATTCTTCGATGAAATGGGGAATTTTATCGCACGGCACAAAGGTTATCCTTTCTATACCATCGGCCAGCGGAGAGGATTGGGCATAGATCTTAACCGGGCTGTCTTTGTCAAAGAAATCATTCCGGCAGAAAACAAAGTCATACTGAGCGACTTGAAAGCACTGGAAAAAACAGAAATGAGACTGAAAGAATGGCGCATCACCAATCCCGCTTTATTACTAAACAAGGACGACATCATCGTCAAAATACGCTATCGGAAACAAGCCAACCGCTGCACAGTAACCCTGCAACCGGATAACACCCTGCATGTACAACTGCACGAGCCGCTGACAGCCATTGCTCCGGGACAGGCAGCCGCTTTCTATAGGGATGATGTAGTACTGGGTGGGGGCATTATCATCTAATTCCAGACACTTTCAAATCATATTTCGGCCCTCTTTTTTGCTGCTTCAAGATTTTCTTGATAACTTTCCGTCGTTCTTCACCTTCAGGTCGAGAAACCGGAAAGTGAAAATAGACATGTATCCGGATCAAACCTTAAATAAATAGAGATGAAAAGTAGAAATTATGCAGGCATATCCTTACTTGCCTCATTAGCCGCCTGTAACTCTGCAACAGCAGAAACCGTTCAAAAAAACAGTACGCAGGCCCCCCAAAAGCCCAATGTTATCGTTATTCTGGCAGATGACCTGGGATATGGAGATTTAAAATGTTACGGAGCCAAGAATGTAGAAACTCCCCATGTTGACAAACTGGCATCGGAAGGCATTCGTTTCACTAATGCACATACCGTAGCCGCTACCAGCACCCCATCCCGCTACTCCTTGCTGACAGGAGAATATGCATGGCGCAGACCGGACACGGATATTGCCGCAGGAGATGTAAAAATGATTATCCGTCCCGAACAATACACCATGGCAGACATGTTTAAAAGTGCCGGATATGCTACAGCCGCCATCGGCAAATGGCATCTGGGCCTGGGAGACAAGACAGGCGGGCAGGATTGGAATGCTCCTTTACCAGCCGCTTTAGGTGACTTAGGCTTTGACTATCACTATATCATGGCCGCTACAGCCGACCGTGTACCTTGTGTATTTATAGAAAACGGCAAGGTAGCCAACTATGATCCGTCCGATCCCATAGAAGTGAGTTACACCAAGAACTTTCCGGGAGAACCGACCGGCAAAGATAATCCCGAATTACTGTATAACCTACATCCCAGCAACGGACATGACATGTCCATCGTCAATGGCATCAGCCGCATCGGATTTATGAAAGGGGGCGGAAAAGCACTTTGGAAAGACGAGAACATTGCCGATTCCATCACACCGTTCATGCCATCGACTTTATCAAACAGCATAAAGACGAGCCTTTCTTTATGTATTTTGCAACCAATGATGTACACGTTCCTCGTTTTCCCCATGACCGCTTCCGTGGAAAGAATCCTATGGGACTACGCGGAGACGCAATCGCCCAATTCGACTGGACGGTAGGCCAGCTGATGGAAACATTGGACCAACTTGGACTAACTGAAAACACGCTGATTATTCTATCCAGCGACAATGGTCCGGTTGTAGACGACGGATATAAGGACAAGGCAGAAGAGCTGTTGAACGGACATACACCTTCCGGTCCGTGGAGAGGAAACAAATACAGCGCTTTCGAGGGTGGAACAGCCGTCCCGGTCATTGTCCGCTGGCCACAGAAGATAAAAAAGACAGGAGACTCGGACTTATTAATGTCACAGATTGACTGGCTAGCCTCCTTAGGAGCTTTGATCAACGCCAGATTACCTAAAGGCAGCGCTCCGGACAGTTATGACCGTTTAGGGAATCTGATAGGAACCGACAAGACAGACCGCCCCTGGATTGTGGAACAATCCATGAACCACACGTTGTCCGTCCGTACCAAAGACTGGAAATACATTGAACCGAATGATGACCCGACCACTTTCATGAAAGCAGAAAAAATAGAAACCGGAAACCTGAACGTTCCCCAGTTATATGAAATGGAAAAGGTGAGCGAACAAGAGAATGTAGCAGAAAAGTATCCTGAGAAAGTATTTGAGTTGCAGACCATTCTGAGGCAAGTACGCAATAAGAGAATAAAGATGTAAACAGGACTCATCCAATAAGAGGATATTTCAAAAATCCGAAATAACCATCAAATGTTCCACCGTATGGGCAGGCCCATGAGCCCGCCCATACAACATAACGACAACAAAAATCACTTTTGACTCATTTACATAAAACATAAAAGCATTCCATCACAACAACTCACTCATTACCAAGAGCTTCCCGTGCGACAGTCTTTCAAAACCTCCTCAATCGGTATGCCGGTGGCGAAATACATCTGCTTCGGGGATGCTCTCGGACAGAATGTAAAATCAGCCCCTCGTTACCTCCCGGTAGCTCGTAGGCATCAGAAGAACCTATTCTCATCATACCTTCACCTCACTCCATTTGATATTTCACCCAGGTGAAGCAGTTATTCCACTTGGGTGAAAGCGGCTGTTCACCTAAGCGAAGCTGCCTCTTCACCTTAGTGAAGCAATGAACGCACCCGAACAAAAATACGCCTTATGACGCTCCCCTGCAATGGAACAACCGTAGCTATGACACAGGAATCAGAACAACCGATATCCGTCAAACCAAATTTGGCAGCGGAGAATGGCAAACCGTTTCGGGGGAATTTAGAATGTATTTTCACGGTACATTACTGATTTACAGCAAAATAACGTGAAAAATCCAAGATGACAATATACGTATAATCAAAAAAACTCCCTTGGTACAACCAAGGGAGACAGGTATACATTTCCTTTAAAAGTTCCGGATGCAGTTGGGATTATAAAGCAGCCCTTCGGCTGCTTTATGTTTCTCTATCCTCTGTGTTAGCATTTAAAGGAATGATTCATCTTTTACTTATTACTTGCCTTAACAAACTTATAAAGCACGAAAGTCTTGGGCGCCATCTCTACATTCAGTACATTACCCTCAATCGTAACATCACTTTCTTTCGGAGTAATGACATTCGGATGCTCTACCGTGTTATCTTTATCCAAATCGGCAGACTGGAGCGTGATGCATTTACCTTCCACAAGTTTATCACTCTTCTTCAATCCGTTGAAAGTCACTGATACCGGTTGTGCCTTATCCGAAGTATTGGCAATTTTCACGATACAAGCCTTTTCATCCTTATCCCATACGGCACTGGCAAACAGACCATCCTGTCCTTCCTGACCGCTCACAGCTTTTTTATCCATTGTCAACGGCAATACATGCGTGCCTTTATTATGACTGTACAACTGTTGTACATAGTAACTGCAAGTACGGACGGAATTCAGATTATCAAACCAAATCAAATCCGGACGCCACTGCCACCCTTCCACATGAGCAAACAAAGGCGCATAAGTAGCCATGTGTACCACATCGGCATTGCGTTCCAGTCCGGTCATGAACGCAGCTTCCATTAAAGCAGCATTAAAATGGTTCCATTTCTTGCCTTTTCCATGACAAGCATATTCTCCGGCAAAGACCTTCGGACCTTTGCGGTCGTAATTGTCATAACGGTTACCTTGTGCCAGGAACCAGCTTTCGGGACGATAGAAATGCTCATCCACCAAATCCACTTTCAGATTTTTCATTTCCGGCCATAAGTAATCAAAGTCTTTACCTTCAGACTGAGGTCCCGAACTGCCGACAATCTTGATTTCGGGATGCGCCTTACGAAGCACCTCGACAAACTGTTTCAGACGTTCCGGATATTCCGGTCCCCATTGTTCGTTGCCAATACCCAAGAACTTCAAGTTGAAGGGAGCAGGATGTCCCATATCCGCACGAACTTTTCCCCAAGTAGTCGTAACATCACCATTGGCAAATTCAATCAGATCCAATGCATCCTGTATATACGAATCAAGTTTGGACAAGCTGACCTGCTGGTCGGGATCATTCTGATACTGGCATACCAGTCCGCAGTTCAGAATAGGCAACGGTTCGGCGCCTATATCCTCCGACAACTGGAAATACTCAAAGAAGCCCAGTCCGTAAGTCTGGAAATAATCGGGGAAGAAACGATGCTTGAACGTATAATGCCAGCGGTTTTCATTCAACGGACGATTCTCTACCGCACCTACTGTTTTTTTCCATTCGTAACGGGTAGCCTCATCCGTACCTTCCACAATACAGCCGCCGGGAAAACGGAAAACACCGGGTTTGATATCATATAAAGCCTGCACCAAGTCCTTGCGAAGAGCCTGACGTTCCTCCATCGTATCATTCTTGATCAATTCAATGCGAAGTTTCTGGTTCTCACCACGTGCCCATACGGAAAAACGGTACTCGGCTCCTTCCTTGACACCTATACCGAAGAAACCTTCGTTTTCAATCCCTGTATGTTTTTCCCTGTGCCCGGAATTACCCAGACGGACATAATGCGGATTTCGTTCAAACGGCCCGTCATCCATCAAGGTCACGTTACCGAAAACATTCCACCCCATAAAACGTTGCGGGAATTCGAATGAACGGTTCTTTACCAGTTCGGCATACAATCCTCCGTCGGCTCCATAATTAATGTCCTCAAAAAACAAACCATACATGGTTGGTTGTATTTCCGCACCAAGTTTATTGGTCTGCACGACCATGTTGTGCGCATTCTGTGCATGTAGCGCTACTCCGGCAGCAAATACCCATGCTGTGAATAGAGTTCGGTGTAATTTCATGATAGTAATATTATTAATTTTTATTAGTTAATTCTCTTTCCCCATACAGAATGCCCTTGAGCATCCAGGCCGGTAAAGAGAATGGTTTCTGTTTCATTTTCCCAATCGTGTCCGGCAAAGATAATCAAATTGTTAATATCTTCTGTGGCTGTTTTTATAGTAAGAAGTTGTTTTTTAACATTAAAATCCCAAGTTGCATCTCCAACACTGCCATCTGCTTCCAAAACGACACGGGCAGACAATGCCTGCTCCCCATTTCGCAAGTCTCCTTCGCCCCACATTATCTGACCGGCCTCCAAGCTACGTTCCAGAGGCGGCTCCTGAAGACGGATAATTTCCCACTCACCTGCCAAATCTTCTTTAGTGAAAGAGCGCGGAGCAGTACCTGCATAGCGTTCGGGAGAAACCACAGGCCATCCGTTTACAGTAAAGAACACTTCACGTACATGCAGATCCATCAACTGGTTCTGAGGAGAGAGCCGTTCGGGATTCAGTTCCACACAGTACAGACCGCCGAAATAAGAGCCATAATGCATCCACCACTTTCCGGTTTCCGGGTCCTCAATAACAGAAGGGTCTATGGCATTCATCGCATCCCCTTCCCCTGTCTTGACCACACACCCTTTCTGTATCCAGGGACCTTCGGGAGAATCCGACTCGGCCATACCGATATAGGATGTATTCCTGCCGAATGCCGATACACAATAATACAAACGATAAATACCCTGATAAGGCATCAGGAAGGGAGCCCAAATGTTAGTCGCCCCTTTTCCTTCCGCCTGACTATGGACCCATTCTATAGCCGGAGCAGGTATTTCGGGAAAGGCCCATCCCACAAAATCCCAATGTACCAGATCTTTTGATTTGCGTACCTGGATAAAACCTAACGGTACATTCTTCTCTTCCGCCTCTTTCCGGTTCTCGGCAAAGATAGCATCAGTGGAATACATATAATAGGTATCCCCTATTTTTTTACAGGCCGGATCGTGTACATTATACGTTCCCCACTGCTTGTAATTTTCCATAGACGAAAGGGCGGTATAATCATCCACCCAAGGATTCGGTGAAGGAACAGGCACGAAAGCCGTAGGTGCATTGCATGATACCAATGCCCCTACGACCAACAGGCCTAAACCAACCAACCTATTTATTATTAACCTCTTCATGTCCATGAATAATCTTTGAGGAAAAAATTGCTGTTTCATAGTATTTTGTTTATTATATGACCATTTGCTAATGTACTAATTTGTCAATGGCCATGTGGCATATAGCGCAGCCAATCGGCACATTGATATATTGACACATTGACTAATTATTATTAATGCAAATATAGCTGCAACCAAAAGCTCGCCAGGTGGACAATATCGCTTAAAGGGTGGACATTTGTACAGCAGAGGGATAAAAATGATTTGTTTGTTTTTAAGGAAAAACGAAAAGGTATATCTTTGTTTCCATAATGGTATATTCTTACGTCATTAATGAACTACACACTATGAAAAGACATTCTTTGCTATTTGCTCTGTTCATCTTTCTGTCGAGCCTGTCTATACAAGCTGAAGGGACCGCCGGAAAATGGTCTGAACGCTATAACGTCACCGCTATTACGATGGATGAAGGACTGCCTCACAACTTCGTGGACGATATATTGAAAGACAGCCAGGGCTTTTTATGGATTGCCACCCGTGGGGAAGGAATCGCCCGTTATGACGGTTATGAATTTACCGCCTTCAATATGGGAAGCACCCACACCAAACTACGAAGCAACTTCATAAACAAACTGTGTGAGGATAACTTCAAGCGTATTTGGGCTGTCAGTGAAATGGGTATTGACATATTGGATATACAAACCATGCAGACTGTACAAGTCGCTGATACGAAAGACAAACTTATTTCACTGTGCAACCGCCCCTCCCATCTCATTCTCCATAGCAAAGCGGGAAATATTTGGGTTTGTTCGGAAAACAATTTATTCAAAATTACCTTTGACAAACAAGGAAATATAAGACAGATCATTAAAATATGCGAAGTGCCGGCAGGAGAATCCATCCGGACTATTTGTGAGGTGGAAGACTATCTTTGGATAAACTACAAAGACGGTATCTACCGCATCAAAGAATCGGCTATGGAAGTACAGGAACCCACATTCATTTCATCTGCCCTGCAATTACCCGGTGTGTCCATACAAGTAATCTGCCGGAAAGAAAATGAAATTTGGATTGGCAGCGCACAAGGCCTTTTCCGATACAATATGGATACGGAACTGATGAAGCATTATATGTACGATCCGAATGACAACAACTCGCTTTCCCAAAACTTTATCACAGACATAGCAGAAACAGGAGAACATACCATGCTGGTTGCCACCCTAAAAGGTATAAACCTTTATAATGCGTTGACAGACAATTTTGAGCGGATAAATAAAGATACCGGAGAAGGAGAAATTGTACAAAACACATTGAACTGTGACTTCGTAAACTGTCTGCTGACCGATGGTGACATTATCTGGGTAGGAACCGAAGTGGGAGGGCTGAACAAGATGAGCCGCCGGATGCTGTTGGTACAAAACTATTATCATATTCCCACCATTCCCGGAAGTCTTTCCCAAAATCCCGTCAATGCCATTTATGAAGACCCGTCGGGTGTTTTATGGGTAGGAACCGTAGAAGGAGGTTTAAACCGGCGGGCTCCCGGCAGCAACACTTTTGAACACTATACCACTGATGCACCCGCCCACCTAAGCCATAATACCGTCAGTTGTTTTACCAGCGATAACGATGGAAGGCTCTGGATAGGAACCTGGGGAGGAGGCATAGGATGGATAGACATGAAAAATCCGCAGAACAAACAATTCCACCACATAGAAATACCCGAATACGGAGACTTCTCATGGGGATGGGCCGGAAGTATCTGCTATGACCACTTGAATAATGCCATCTGGGTGGGAACCAGTACCAATATCTATGTTTACGACTTGAAAACACAAACGCTCACCGAACCATTCAAGGGTATGAACCTAGGTGGAATTGAAGGCTGTACAGGATACTATATAGATAAGGATAACCACCTGTGGCTGGGACTTACAGAAGGACTTTGCCGAATAGATCTAAGCAGTTTGAAAGCCCCCAGACTGATTTATCAACTCTGGAGGATCAAGCTGGACGAACCGGAATCAAAGTTGAAGGAAAGGGTAACCTACATCACCCAGTCTAAAGACGGAACCCTATGGATAGGCAGCAACGGATATGGTTTCTACAAATCCTCACCAACAGAAAACGGAGAATATACCTTCCGCTCCTTCACCACCGAAGACGGACTGATAAACAACAGTGTCCGCTGCATATCGGAAGATAAAGAAGGGTATCTTTGGATTACCACCACCAACGGACTCTCCCGCTTCAATCCTAACAACAACAGCTTCTTCAACTATACCCGGAAAGACGGACTATTATCCAACCAGTTCTATTGGAACGCAATATGCCGTGCCGCCAATGGAGATTTGTATGTAGGAAGTACTAAAGGGCTGTCTGTAGTCAAACCAGTCATAGACACAAATCCCAAGGAGGCTGTTCCTCTGGCATTCACCCATGTTCGTGTGGCCAATGAAGAACGATTGTACACAAACGGCACCCTACAGTTACACGAACGCGACAAATCTCTCTATATTGAATTTGCCGCACTGGATTATGATGCATCGACATTCGCCAATTATTATTACCGCTTGAAAGGATTTGACGACAAATGGATAAAAGTGCCGGCCAACAGGCGACAAGCCGCCTATACCAACCTGCGTCCCGGCAACTATACTTTCGAACTGCGTTATGCCCCCGACGGCAAACAATGGCTGGAAGAAATGGCAGAACTCCACATTGCCGTATCACCTTATTTCTATAAAACCATCTGGTTCATTCTGTCCATATTGGTTCTTCTATCTTTCCTTATATATAAGGTATTATCATGGAGGCTTCGTTCGTTAAAAGAACAACAAGAAATGCTCCACATCAAAGTAGAGGAACGTACCCGTGAACTGGAAGAACAAAAAAAACTGCTTTCCACTCAGGCAAGCGAGCTCTATCGTCAAAACCAACTATTGAAACAGCAAAACGAAAAAATAACCAAACAAAAAGGGCAACTGATACAAATGTCAAAGAAAGTACAGGAATTGACGGTTGACAAACTCGCCTTCTTCACCAATATCACCCATGAATTCCGTACTCCGTTGACATTAATCGTAGGACCTATAGAAAGGGCATTGAAACTAAGCTACAATCCTCAAGTCATTGAACAATTACATTTTGTGGAGCGCAACTCAAAATATCTGCTCTCACTGGTCAACCAATTAATGGACTTCCGCAAAGTAGAATCAGGGAAAATGGAAATTGTCCGCAACCCGGGCAACTTTGCCAAGTTACTCAATGAACTGCTGGTTCCCTTCGACGCATATGCATCCGAAAGAGGAATAACCATCGAACGTCGTTTCCGCCTTCCTTCATGTGAAATCATGTACGATGAGGATGCCATGCATAAAGTGATTGTCAATTTGATAGGAAATGCTTTGAAATTTACCCCCAAAGGAGGACAAATTACCATCTATGCCACCCCCTTCCGCCAGGAAGAGCAGGAAAAGTTGTTCATCTGTATCCGGGATACGGGGCCAGGACTGCCCGAAGAAGAGATAGACAAAGTATTCAACCGCTTCTACCAATCACAAAACAAGACGCATTCCTCTATCAACGGACAAAGCGGGACCGGAATCGGCCTCTATCTATGCAAACGAATTGTCCAGTTGCATGGAGGTTCAATTTGTGCCAAGAATAATCAGAGCAAAGGATGTTCTTTCCGTATTTTACTTCCTTTGCAATATGCCGATGCAGACAGTCTGCCCGCACCAACAGAGCAAGTTAAAGAACCGGTAGAATCTCCGCTGGCCTTGCAACCTGCCACCAATGGAAAACTGACGATTCTGGTAGTAGAAGACAACAAAGATATGCGCGACTATATCCGTTCCATTCTGGCCGAATATTATAACGTGCTCGAAGCATCCCAAGGTGAAGAAGCATTGACTGTACTCCAATCCCAGAACGTGGATTTTATTGTTAGCGACCTGATGATGCCTGTCATGGATGGTATGGAACTGTCCCGCCGGGTAAAATCCAATTTCGCCATCTCACATATCCCCTTCCTGATGCTCACAGCCAAAACATCCAACGAATCGCGTATCGAAAGCTTCCGTATAGGTGTAGACGAATACCTGCTGAAACCATTTGATGATACTTTGCTGCTGGCCCGGATATCCAATATACTGGAAAACCGCAAACGTTTCCAACAAAAGTTCTCATACAGTATGGACGTGGATGCACTGAATATCGAAAAAGAATCCAGTGACAAGAAATTCCTGGACAAGGCGATGCAGATTGTGAAAGAAAACTATAAGAACTCCTATTACGAAATAAGCGATTTCATCGAAGCAATGGGGGTAAGCAAAAGTTTGATGAACAAAAAAATGCAAAATCTGACGGGACAGTCTGCCGGACAATTCATGCGTAACTACCGGCTGAATCTTGCGCGGGAACTTATTATCCGTAACCGGCTGACGCACAATATGAATATATCTGAGATAGCATACGAAGTGGGATTCAATGATCCCAAATACTTCACACGCTGCTTTACAAAACATTTCGGAACAACACCCAGTTCGATGATGGAGAATGGAACCGACTGACTTATTCCAGAGCGTAAAATGAACGGATTGTATACCATAAATGCTCCGTTTTTCTACGCTCTCGTCTCGCTAAATAAATTATCTTTGCTCTACATTATAATAGCATATTTAATACCCATGAAAAAACAATTTATGACTTGGCTGCTTGCCATCACTACAATGTCAGCTTTTGCCCAACAAGCTACAGTTACAGGACC
>PPYF01068380.1_pt1 | contig 17779 bp, 19 predicted proteins | sample 1559871 | NCBI WGS metagenome assembly PPYF01 (sample SAMN08240021, study PRJNA423297) | Human gut metagenome, whole genome shotgun sequencing project.
ACTGCTACACGCTCAATGAGGAATACGACCGTTTCCTGACCCTTTCCGATGCGGCGATGTGCCTGATGTACAAGGAGCGTGTGCTGCACAGCGAGGAAACGCCGCTGAAGATTTACTACACCGACCGTCAGGGCGTGCCGGTGGCTATCGACATCACGGGAAAAGAGGGAAAGAATAAACTGACTGATAATTCCAATTTTTTCTGTTTGGGGCCTTCGGGCAGCGGCAAGAGTTTTCATATGAACTCGGTCGTGCGCCAGCTCCATGAGCAGGGAACGGATGTGGTGATGGTCGATACGGGGAACTCATACGAGGGACTGTGCGAGTATCTGGGCGGCAAGTATATCTCCTATACCGAGGAACGGCCTATTACGATGAATCCGTTTCGCATCAACCGGGAGGAATACAATATCGAGAAGATAGACTTCCTCAAGAACCTTATCCTGATGATTTGGAAAGGGTCGGACAGCCAGATTCCCGAAATCGAGTTCCGCATTGTCGAGCAGATAATCATAGACTACTATGATGCCTATTTCAACGGATTTACAAGATACACCGACGAGCAACGGGAGGTACTGCTGAAAAACCTGTTTGCGGCGGCCAGCCGAAAGAACCCAAACAAACCACCCAGAGAGGTGGATGAGATGGTGCGCAAACAGATAGAGGTGCTTGAGGCACGGCGGGCGGCTCTCAAAGTGTCGGAACTGAACTTCAACTCATTCTTTGACTACTCATTCGACCGTCTGGAGCAGATCTGCACCGAAAATGACATCACGACAATCAGCTACTCGACCTATTCGACCATGCTGCAGCCGTTCTACAAGGGAGGCGCATATGAGAAGATTCTCAATGAGAATGTGGATTCGGCACTGTTTGACGAGACATTCATCGTCTTTGAAGTGGATGCAATCAAGGAAAACAAGAAACTGTTTCCCATTGTCACACTGATTATCATGGACGTGTTCCTGCAGAAAATGCGCATCAAGAAGACCCGTAAAGTCCTTGTCATCGAAGAGGCGTGGAAGGCCATTGCCAGCCCGCTCATGGCGGAATACATCAAGTTCATGTACAAGACCGCCCGTAAGTTTTGGGCTTCTGTCGGCGTGGTGACGCAGGAGATACAGGACATCATCGGCAGCGAAATCGTGAAGGAGGCCATCATCAACAACTCGGACGTGGTGATGCTGCTTGACCAGAGCAAGTTCAAGGAACGCTTTGACGAAATCCGAAAGATTCTTGGTCTGACCGAGGTGGATTGCAAGAAGATATTTACCATCAACCGCTTGGAGAACAAGGATGGGCGCAGCTTCTTCCGCGAAGTGTTTATCCGTCGGGGGACGACCAGCGGCGTGTACGGCGTGGAAGAGCCGCACGAGTGCTACATGACCTACACGACCGAACGGGCGGAAAAGGAGGCACTGAAGCTTTACAAGAAGGAACTTCGGTGCAGCCATCAGGAAGCTATCGAGGCATATTGCCGGGACTGGGATGCCAGCGGTATCGGGAAGGCCCTGCCTTTTGCACAAAAAGTAAACGAGACGGGGCGTGTGCTCAACCTCCGTCCCGTGCATGAATCCAAATAAACATTGCAGCCATGAAACGACTACTCCTTATCCTGACCATCGCCTCGGTCACACTCTGCCAGACGGTTCACGCCCAGTATTACAGCGTGAACTACGACACCCGTACCGTTGCGGCGATGGTGGCTGCCTTCGGTACGGAAGCGGTCGCCGAAGGGTACTACCGGGAGCAGGTCGATGACGTCCTCAAGCACTACACGGCAGCGGAGGTCGCTACCGCCGGGATATTCGCGGCCAAGTTCTTGGAGCATAAAGCCCTGAGCGACCTCGGCATCTGGAACAGCCGTACGGAAAACTACTACTACCGGCGCATCTACCGGATGGTGGCGGAGAAAATCATGCCCAAGATATGGGTGGTGGCGAAGCAGATGCTCCATTCGCCGCAAACGGCTATCTATTGGGGCAGTTACCTGATGAAAGTCTGCGATGATACCAAAAGTCTGTGTATGCAGTTCGAGAGCGTGGTGACCAACAGCACGCTGACCTTTTCGGACATCGCCTTTCTCGAAATCAATCCGGAAATTGCCCCCTTGCTGAAACTCTCCGAAACGGGAAACATCGACTGGCAGCGGATGATGGACAACTTCGCCCGCATACCGGGCAACTTCACCCACGAGAACCTGAAAAGCGACCTCGACAACCTTTATAACACGGGGGTCGGCCTTGCAACGGCAGGCATTGCCAATCTTGGTGACGCCCTGTTGCAAAGCAGCTCGTTCCATGACCTGCTGGGTGGAAAGGTTGAAGAAATCGGCAACCTGTATGAACACTACGGGAGTCTATTCGAGCAGGCGGAACATGACATCAGCGGCTTGCTGATTGACATGGTGGGTGGTCCAGACAACGTGGCCGGTCTGTTCAACTTCAGCAACTACAACCTCACGGCATGGATGACCGACTACCTGGACGAAGCGATGGGGAACTATTACACGCAGCGGTGGTACATTGCCCGGCGTGACCAAGGGAGCGTATCGCTGTGCGACTACTATCCTCCGACGGACGACAACAGCATCCTGAACGGGGGCGCATGGGTGCGGTTCAACACGAGCGACCCGAATTTCTATCCTGATGCCTCGCAACGGGAACAGGTACTTGCCAACTCGGAAGGATATGCCGGTTGGTCAAGAAACCGCGTGCAGCAGTTGAACAACCAGAACGACGGGTTCAGCTACAGCATCAACTATTGGATGAGTGCCTATATCATCAGCAAGAAAAACAAGCAGACCAAAAAGGCATACGCATACGAAATCCATGTGAGCAAAAACTGGAACAAAGAAGAGGTCGTCTATGAGGAAGTCTTCGATTCCTACTCGATGGACTTGAACACGTTTCGGGCGCAACTGAATGTCCGGCTTGCGGAGTTCAACGAGAACGAGGACGGCTACACCTATTATATATCTTCCGGTGCGCGGAACTATTACCAAGCAACGGACGCAGCCAAATTGAAGGGATGCGAGAGCGTGACCATCAGCGTGACCTGTTCCGACGGGGTTACGCTCGGACAAGGCTCGACACAGTACAAGTGCCGCAAGTGCGGCAGCTCGTTGAATGCCCACACCAAGGAGTGCGCCATGCAGACCTCGGTGACGGAAAACGACCTCGACCTTTCGGAACTGGACGCGCTATTGAACGAGGCGAACAGCCAAGCGGCCAATATTGAAGCGCAAATCGGGGCATTGGAAAACGAGAACGCTGTCCTGCTGAAGAAAATCAGTACGGCGAGCATTGAGGATGCGGCGACTTACCGGCAGCAGTACAACGCGAACAAGACACGGATAGACCGTCTGAAAGGAGAACTCGCGGAGTGGAAGAAGAAACAGTCCGACTATGCCCAAGCAAAGTCGGATGCCGCAGACGACAACAGCGTGGCGACGGATGACTATTACCGCATCCCTGCCATCATGCAGGACTGCAAGGCGGCATACGGTCTTACTTGGCAGGACGGCGGAGCATGGAACGGCTACTCGTATGTACGCAAGGCGACCATGCCGAATATCAACGGTATCATCACATTCAGGGCTACGGTCTCCATTGCCCGCAAGCCGAAATATTTTCTCGGCATAAAAATACACCGTACCATTATCCAAATCAAGTGGGAACTCACTTCGGAATATACGGACACACACGTCGCTGACGTGCTGACCCTTGATCCGGGACTTTCGGATGCGGAAAAGGCTAAACTGGTAAACGACCGGATAGCCGAAATCGCCCGTGAACATCCGTCCTGTAAAATCACGACGGAATACGCCCGCAGCGCACCGACGGAAGAAACGCCATCAGGCGACGTGTACCATCTGCTGTGGTCAAGCGACCGCCTTGAGATAGCGCGAGAGGTGGACAGCAGAATCACCAAGATATATGCCGACTTGGTATCGCTGGAAAAGATGATGCACTACAAGCGGAGCATCCTTGACGTGATGAAGGATGTGCAGCCCGGACTGGACACGGACGAAGGCCGTAGGCTGACACTCGTGGAGGAATGCCATGACCGCTGGGTGGAGAATGCACGGACGCTTCGGAGCGGCAACAGCAGGAATAGCAGAAAGGAGGTACGGCCATGAAACGTACCATACAGATTGCCGTCGTGCTGTTCGCCCTGCTGCCCGGTATCGCCAAGGCGCAGTGGACTTTCGATATAGTCTCCGTCGAAGCCTACATCAACGACCACAAGAAGCAGCGCAGCCTGAGTCCGTGAGCGACCTCGTGCTGTATGCCACCGGAGCGGCAGCCTGCTCGACCTCCGACCTGCTGATGGTGTTGGAGGCCATCAACCGCTCATTGGACAACATCGAGCGGCATCTGAACCGGGCCTATTTCGAGACATGGCGGTACATTCAAGTGCGCATCGGCTATTGGAAAGCAAAGGTATATCGCTCCCGCACCATGCGGGAGATTCTCGATGACGCCTTCGGGCGTTGGCGCGGAGCCGGAAGACTGGATTATTAACGACAAAAAGAGAAGAATATGAACAGAAAACTATTACTCATGGCAGTGGCGGTCACCGTAACGACAGCCGTACACGCACAGTATGTAACGTACAACCATGATTCGCCGAAGCAGAATCAGGTAACGGTCATGGAAACCGGTACGGGCGCACTCTCGCCCGACCTCTATTATTCCGTGCTGCACAACAAATACAAGAAGTCGGCGGCGGCCAAAAACAAGCTCTCGTTCCGCACACTTGCCGGTATCAATCTCTACAACCAGGTGGACGAAGCGGAAGCCATTGATTCGGCTTTGGTCAAGCGGGCGAAGGTCGAGGCGTTGAACGTTGCCGACCGGCAGGCGGACATCGCGTGGCTTGCCGAGGGCGATAAGGTCAGCAGACAGATGGACCGGTTCCGGCGCAACATCGACCGTATTCTCCTGTCCGGCGGTACTCCGGCCGACAAGGAACGGTGGACGGAATACTACCACGTCTATCAGTGCGCCATCAACGCCACGAAAGACGCCTATATGCCAAACGCCCAGCGAAAGAAGGAGTATCTGCGCATCTACGAGGATGTGGCACGGCAGAACGAGATTTTAGTGAGCTACCTCGCCAAGCGTCAGAACGCAACGGCAACAAGCACACTGCTGAACGCAACGGACAACCGTACCCTGCATAAGGGCGGCATTGTCCGCAATGCCATGAGCCGGTGGCAGGAATCACGCCTTGCGGTGCGTGGCTCGCAATCGGGCGGCAACGGAAACGGCGAAGATGACAACGAGAGTGTAAACAGAGGGAAATAAAAAGACAGGGCTATGGCAAACGGAGATATACTTTCGGATTTCGGCATCAACCTGTTGGAGGAGGAAATAGATGATGTCATCTTTCAGACCAACGAGTTTCTGACGGACGCGACTTTTACCGGTGCGCAGGGACCTTTTTGGTGGATATTGCAGATGTGCATGGCACTCGCGGCACTGTTCTCCATCGTCATGGCGGCAGGTATCGCCTACAAGATGATGGTAAAGCACGAGCCGTTGGACGTTATGAAGCTGTTTAGGCCGCTTGCCGTGTCGATTATCATCTGCTGGTGGTATCCGCCTGCGGACACGGGTATGGCGGGGAGCCGGAACAACTGGTGTTTTCTTGTACGAAGCTGAAGCTTCACAGATATCGGACAGGTTCGAGGAAGTTCAACAGCTCATCCATGTGCGTGACACGATGTACACGAACCTGCAGGCGCAGGCGGATGTCGCCCACACGGGCACATCCGATCCCAACCTGATAGAGGCGACAATGGAGCAGACCGGCGTGGACGAAGTGACGAGCATGGAAAAGGATGCGGCGAAGTTGTGGTTCACGTCTTTGACGGCAGGAGTCATCGTGGGGATAGACAAAATCATCATGTTGATTGCCCTCGTGGTGTTCCGAATCGGTTGGTGGGCAACGATTTACTGCCAACAAATCCTGTTGGGAATGCTGACGATTTTCGGACCGATACAGTGGGCGTTCAGCATCCTGCCGAAATGGGAAGGTGCTTGGGCGAAGTGGCTGACACGCTATCTGACGGTGCATTTCTACGGGGCGATGCTCTACTTCGTGGGCTTCTATGTGCTGCTGCTCTTTGACATTGTATTGTGCATCCAAATCGAGAACCTGACGGCGATAACCGCCAGCGAGCAGACGATGGCTGCCTACCTGCAAAACTCGTTCTTCTCGGCAGGCTACCTGATGGCGGCTTCGATTGTAGCCCTCAAGTGCCTGAACCTTGTTCCGGACTTGGCGGCATGGATGATACCGGAGGGCGACACGGCATTCTCTACCCGAAACTTCGGCGAGGGCGTGGCACAGCAGGCGAAGATGACGGCAACCGGAGGGTTGGGCGGCATCATGAGATAATCCGCAAAAGATAATATAAACCCAATAAAAATCATAACAACATGAAATTGCAAGAGAAAATCAAAAGTTGGTGCAAGGATGAGAAATTCATGTCCTTTGCACAGGAACGAGCGAGAAAAGAGGTTTGCGAGGTGACGGAAAACCACCGCATCGACCCGCAGTATGAAGAACTGGACGAAGCCTTCGAGTACGACGACCGGTACATCGCCCCCTTGGTGACGTACCTGACGTACAAGCTGCGTCTTGCCCTGCTGCAGCGGAACGCAGGTAAGCGCAAAAGAGGAATCTGGTGGGTGCTTGTCCACGTGGAGATGCAGGGCTATTACGTGGAGATATTCTCGGCGGAGTTCGAGAATCTTTTGACGGAACTTCGGGATGCGGTCATACCCATGCTGCACACGGAATATGTACAGATGTTGAACGGTAAAAGGGAATAACCGATGGTCATCAAGAATTTGGAAAACAAAATAAGACTGGTGGGCATCATCTGTACCGCTTTTCTCGTGGGATGTGTCATCATCAGCTTGTCAAGTATCTGGACAGCCCGGACGATGGTCTCGGATGCGCAGAAGAAGGTGTATGTGCTGGACGGCAACGTGCCTATCCTCGTGAACCGCACGACAATGGACGAAACGCTTGACATGGAAGCTAAAAGCCATGTGGAAATGTTCCACCATTATTTTTTCACGTTACCGCCAGATGACAAATACATCCGCTATACGATGGAAAAAGCGATGTATCTGGTGGATGAGACGGGGTTGGCACAATACAACACGCTCAAGGAAAAGGGTTTCTACTCCAACATTTTGGGTACGAGTTCGGTGTTCTCCATCTATTGTGACAGCGTGGCTTTCAACAAGGAGAAGATGGAGTTCACTTACTACGGACGGCAACGCATTGAGCGGCGGAGCAACATCCTCATGCGGGAACTGGTCACGGCGGGGCAACTTAAGCGTGTGCCCCGAACAGAAAACAACCCGCACGGATTGCTTATCGTGAACTGGCGAACCCTGCTGAACAAGGACATCGAACAGAAAACGAAGATCAACTACTAAACAACGGAGTTTATGAATATCAAGGGATTCAGGCGGATGCTCTTCGGTGAAAAGATGCCGGACAAGAACGATCCGAAATACAAAGACCGTTACGAGCGGGAGGTGTCCGCCGGACGAAAGTTCGCCCAAGCGACACGCATTGACAAGGCTGCCGCCAAGGTGCAGGGATTCGCCAACGCACACCGGATACTTTTTCTGGTCATCGTCTTTGGTTTCGCTATCGGAGGGTTCACTTGGAACATCTATCGCATTACAATGGCATACCGCAACAGCCGGCCGACACGCACGGCGACGGAAATGCAGGATTCGGTGCTACGGGAAAGACACAAGAGGCTGCAAGGGGGTGAAATAAGGGAAAATCGGAACGAGAACAAGAAATATGAACCGCAATAAAGGAGTGCTTATGAATACACGATTTGAAAAATCAGTCCGCTCGTCGGACGAATGGTACACCCCGAAGGAGGTGTTGAAAGCGTTAGGCAGGTTCGACCTTGACCCTTGCGCCCCTATCCGTCCGTTGTGGCCGACCGCCGAAGTCATGTATGACCGGAACATGGACGGATTGTCCCTGAAATGGGAAGGGCGTGTATGGCTCAATCCTCCGTACTCGCGTCCCCTTATCGAACAGTTTGTCCGAAAGCTGGCGGAACACGGCAACGGCATCGCGCTGTTGTTCAACCGTTGCGATTCCAAAATGTTTCAGGACGTCATTTTCGAGAAAGCGACGGGCATGAAATTCCTGCGCCACCGCATCCGGTTTTACCGCCCGGACGGAACACGCGGCGATTCTCCCGGTTGCGGCAGCATCCTGATCGCATTCGGAGTGGAAAACGCAGAAGTGCTGAAAAACTGCAGCATTGAAGGCAAGTATGTACAACTCAATTAAAAGATGTATGATGAAGATATTTGATAAAATCAATTTCAGGGAGCCGAAGTATATGCTTCCGGCTGTCCTGTATATCCCGCTTCTGGTTGCATCGTACTTCATCTTCGACCTGTTTCATACCGAAACGGCGGAGATTCCGGACAAGACGCTGCAGACAACGGAGTTTTTGAACCCCGATTTGCCGGATGCCCGGCTTAAAGGCGGTGACGGCATAGGCAGCAAGTACGAGAACATGGCCAAATCATGGGGTAAGATACAGGATTACTCCGCAGTGGATAACATAGAACGAGATGAACCCGATGACAACAAGGAAGAATATGAATCGCAATACACGGTGGACGACATCGCCTTGCTCGATGAGCAACAGCAGGAAAAGGCTGCGGCAGCGCAAATTGCCGATGCCAAGACACGCGAGCAAGAAGCTCTCGCGGAACTGGAGAAAGCCCTTGCCGAAGCAAGGTTGAGAGGACGCAATGAGGTATTACCGGCGACCGATACGGACAGTACCGCATCGGCGCAACCCCCGACGGCAACCATAGAGGTCAAGGGAAAAATAGAGGAAGAGAGCCGTTCGGTAAAAGCCCCGTCAGAGAACGAACCGCCCAGCGAAGTGGTACGCAAGGTAAAGACGGCTTCGGATTACTTCAATACGCTTGCGGTCAATGCCCGTGAACCGAAACTGATAAAGGCCATTATCGACGAGGACATCAAGGCGGTGGACGGCTCGCGTGTGCGGTTGCGTCTGCTCGACGACGTGGAGATCAACGAGTGCGTGGTCAAACGAGGGTCGTATCTGTATGCCACCATGAGCGGCTTCTCGTCGGGGCGTGTGAAGGGGAACATCACCAGCATTCTCATCGAGGACGAACTGGTGAAGGTCAGCCTGTCCCTTTACGACACGGACGGCATGGAAGGGCTTTATGTACCGAACAGCCAGTTCCGGGAAACGAGCAAGGATGTGGCAAGCGGTGCGGTGTCGGGGAATCTGAACATGAATACCGGCAGTTACGGCAACAGTCTCTCGCAATGGGGAATGCAAGCCGCTACGAATGCCTACCAGAAAACGAGCAATGCCATCGGCAAAGCTATCAAAAAAAATAAGGTAAAGCTGAAATACGGCACTTTCGTCTATCTGGTGAACGGACGTGAGAAACAGTAAAAACGGAAGCCATGATAGAGATTGACAACATATATAATATGGACTGTATCGAGGGTATGAAGCTCATGGCGAACGGCAGTGTCGATGCCGTGATAGCGGATTTGCCTTACGGCGTGTTGAACCGTAGCAACAAGGCGGCACACTGGGACAGGCAGATACCGCTCGAAGCGTTGTGGAAACAGTACCGCAGGATCACCAAGCCGGGAAGCCCCGTTATCCTCTTTGCGCAGGGCATTTTCTCGGCGCAACTCATGCTCTCGCAACCCCGGATGTGGCGGTATAACCTCGTGTGGCGGAAAGACCGGGCAACGGGTCACCTGAATGCCAACCGGATGCCGCTACGCCAGCATGAGGACATCATCGTGTTCTACGACCGTCAGCCGGTATATCATCCTCAAATGACGCCGTGTCCACCGGAACGGAGGAATCATGGACGCCGCAAGACGGACGGTTTCACGAACCGCTGTTACGGTGAAATGAAACTGGCTCCGGTGCGTGTTGCCGAAGACAAGTACCCGACCTCTGTCATTTCCATACCCAAGGAACACAAGACAGGAGCATTCTATCATCCGACACAGAAGCCGGTAGCCTTGATAGAGTACCTGATACGTACCTATACCAACGAGGGCGATGTGGTGCTGGACAACTGCATCGGTTCGGGTACGACCGCCATTGCCGCCATCCGCACGGGGCGGCATTACATCGGATTCGAGATTGAACCGACGTATTGCGAAATTGTCGGACGACGGATTCGGGAGGAACTGGAACGTGGTCATGGATTAAAGAAAGCGAAATAAGGGAAATAAAGAAATAAACAATATCAACAGAAACGATATGAACAAGAAAATAATTGTAACTGCATTTCTTCTGGCGGCAGGACTTTTTGCCACACGGAACGCACAGGCTCAGCGTACATACGAAGAGATGGAACGGCTGACTGTCAATGAACAGGTAACGACCGTCATCACAGCCACGGAACCGGTCCGCTTCGTGGATATTTCCACAGACAAGGTGGCGGGCGACCAACCCATTGAGAACATCATCCGGTTGAAGCCCAAAGAGACGGGACACGAGGACGGTGAAGTGCTGGCCATCGTCACCATCGTAACGGAACGCTATCGCACGCAGTATGCACTCATCTACACCACGCGGATAAGCGAGGCGGTGGCAGACAAGGAAATTCAGCTACAGGAACGGGATGCCTACAACAATCCTACGGTCTCGATGTCCACAGCCGACATGGTGCGTTTTGCAAGACGGGTGTGGAACTCGCCCGCGAAAATCCGCAACGTGGCGACCAAGGCGCACCGAATGGTAATGCGCCTGAACAATATTTACTCGGTGGGCGACTATTTCTTCATCGACTTTTCCATCGAGAACAAAACGAACATCCGTTTCGACATCGACGAGATACGGGTGAAACTGTCGGACAAGAAACTTTCGAAGGCAACCAACGCGCAGACCATCGAGCTGACGCCTGCCCTGGTATTGGAACACGGCAAGACGTTCAAGCACGGCTACCGGAACGTGATTGTCGTGAAAAAGATGACCTTTCCGAACGACAAGCTGCTGACCATCGAAATGACGGAACAACAAATCAGCGGGCGCAATATCAGCCTGAACATTGACTACGAGGATGTGCTGTCGGCCGATTCATTTAACACCGCTTTATTGGAGGAGGAATGACGATGAAAAAGACGATAATACTGATGCTTGCCTGCATGTGCGTCTTCATGAATGCAAGTGCGCAGCGTAACAGCGGCCGCCTCTCGCTTGGAGTGGGATTGCTGTATGAGAACGGCATGGACGTAACGCTTGCTTACGAACATGAAATGAACTACCGCCATGCGTGGGAGTTTTTCGCCAACGGCTATCTGAAATGGACGGAATGTAAATCTTGCGGTCATATTTGTCCGGAATCCTTCTGGCGCAACTATCGCACTTACGGTTTCGGTGTGGCGTACAAACCTTGTGTGGTGCGTGGACGCAACCATTACGGCAACTTGCGTATCGGAGCTTCGGCAGGGAGCGACACGAACAAGTTTCTTGCCGGAATCCATGTGGGTTACGAGCACAATTATGTACCTGATACGGCGGTACGTCCGGGACATATTCTCTGCGAGGACGGTACGGCTTTATCCTACGTACAGTATGAACAGTCGGGAAAACGGGCAATAGCGGTTGTCTTCGATACCGAACACCGTGAAGGTACGGAAGGGAACGGCTATGCGGTTTACCTGTGGGACATTGCTCCGGCAGCTTTTGCCGACAGCCTCGGTGTCGCACAAGGGACGTCGGCCGACATCGAGGCTTTGGACGGGAACATGAACACCTTTGCGCTGTACGACACACGGGAGACGGCTTCGCCTATGGCGGAAGCGGTCTTTGACCTGTGGCGGTACGGACAGAGTGCCTATATCCCGTCGGTGGCACAGATGCGGCTGCTGTATGCCGTCCGGGAAACCGTCAATCCTGTCATCGAACGGTGTGGCGGCCATCCGCTGCCGTTGGATGAAAACGACTGCTGGTACTGGACATCGACGGAGGTAACCGGACAGGAAACGGCGAAAGCGTGGCTTTACTCGACAGGAAGCGGTGCGATGCAGGAGACCCCGAAGACACAGGCGCACAAGGTGCGGCCGATTATCACACTGAACAGGTAGGAACGAAAAGAGGGAAAGGACAAAGACAATGGAAGAAAGCAAGGAACTACAAGGATTTTACAAAATATTCCGTGCGGTCATCTATATCTCCGTGCTGATGGAGTTCTTCGAGTATGCCATAGACCTTGCCATGCTCGACCACTGGGGCGGCATATTGATTGATATACACGGGCGCATCAAGCGATGGATGATCTATAACGACGGCAACCTCGTGTATAGTAAGATAGCGACCTTCCTACTCATCTGCATCACTTGTATCGGCACACGCAACAAAAAACACTTGGAGTTTGACGCACGCAGGCAAGTGTTATATCCACTTATCTGCGGATTGTTCTTGATTGTGTTCTCCGTGTGGCTGTACCATCATACGATGGAAACGAGGCTCTACACCCTGCCGCTGAACATCATCTTCTATATGGCGGCTACGCTGGTCGGTGTGATATTGGTGCATATCGCATTGGATAACATCTCGAAGTTCATCAAGGAGGGACTGGGTAAAGACCGGTTTAACTTCGAGAATGAAAGTTTCGAGCAGAGCGAAGAGAAGGATGAGAACCAGTATAGCGTGAATATACCGATGCGGTACTATTACAAAGGTAAATTTCGCAAGGGATGGGTGTCGATAAGCTGTGGAGTACAGCAAACGGGTGAACCCCATTCAGGCAAAGTACATCAATAATCTTGCGGCGGCGAGCGAAACGGCGGAAACCCTGTTGGAATCCCTGCAGAAAGGCAAGAAAGAGGGAGGCGGAGGCAGTGACCAGTTCTTTCAGACTTCTGCCGTGAACTTTCTTGCCGCCTGTATCTACTTTTTCGTGAACTACGAGCGGGAACCCTACGATGCAAACGGAAAGAAACTGTATGCGGAGAAACGGCAAGATCCGCAGACGAAGTTCTGGAAGCCGACGGGTGTCGTTCGTGACCGTGAGGGTGGCAGCATCGTGGAACCTGCCTATTGGCTTGGAAAATACTCGGATATGCCGCATATCCTTTCATTTCTCAATGAGAGCTACCAGACTATTTTTGAGGTACTTGAGACGGACAACGAGGTCGCGCCGTTGCTCGGCCCGTTCCAAACGGCCTTCAAAAACAAGGCGATGGAACAGTTGGAAGGTATGATAGGTACGCTGCGTGTCTATACCAGCCGTTTGGCTACAAAGGAATCTTACTGGATATTCCACAAGGATGGGGACGATTTCGACCTGAAAGTTAGTGACCCCAAGTCACCCAGTTATCTGCTGATAGCCAACGATCCGGAAATGGAAAGTATCATCGTGACTACGGAAAAGTGGGAATGCAAAAAATCATCACGACAGTGGGCAACGTGGTAAGCGGTTCAGCTCGCGCAAAAGAGACACTGGAATGGTTGTCGAATGACATTTTCGGCAAGGTGGTACAGGTCAAAAAGGGCGTGACGATCGACCGGGACAAAACGAGTATCAATCTCAATGAGAACATGGACAGTCTTGTACCCGCCTCGAAAATTTCGGATATGGCGACGGGATGGATTTGCGGACAGACGGCACGTGATTTCGTGAAGACGAAAACCGGTACGGGAGGCTCGATGAACATTCAGGAGTCGGAAGAGTTCAAGACTACAAAGTTCTTCTGCAAGACGGATTTCGATATGAGGGAGATAAAAGCGGAGGAAGCGGCCTATGTACCGCTACCGAAGTTCTACACTTTCAAGTCGAGGGAGGAACGGGAACGCATCTTGTATAAAAATTTCATACAAGTCGGACAGGATGTAAAAGACATGATAGCGGATGTACTGAACAAGCGTGGGGCGAAATAAATCAAAATCCCTGCAATAATTTACGTGGTTATTGCAGGGATTTTTGTATTCCATTCAGCTACCCGAAATCTTGCGGACATAAATGAATCATCTGACAGTTTCCGATTTGGAATCGTTTTCCGACAGCAGATTTTGTAATTTGTCGATGTCCGGTAGAGTCTTGCGCAAATTTTCCGGCATTTCTTGGGCTGTGCGGTATGTCGCCACGCCCATAGGCTTATCATAGTCGCGCACCATGATTTCGACAAACTGGCGGTTGGCATCCTGACATAGGACAATACCGATTGAAGGGTTCTCGTGCGGTTTCTTGTCGGTCATATCATATACAGTCAGATAACCGCTAAGCTGTCCGAGATAATTCGGGCGGAACTTGCCCCGTTTCAATTCCACGATTACGCTGGCATTCAGTTCTCTGTTGAAGAATACAAGGTCAGCAAACATTTCCTCTCCGGCAACTATCAGGCGATGCTGACTGTCGATAAAAGTGAAGTCGTTTCCAAAACGGAGAATGAACTGCTTGATATTGGTTACGATTTGGTTTTCGATGACCTTTTCGTTCCAGTCCTGTTCGCGTTCTCCCACATTCTCCAGATTAACCATTTCGAGCATATACTCATCCTTGAACGCCAATGTCGCTTTTACGGCATAAATGGCTTCGGGCAGCACTTGAAGGAAGTTGCTCGGCAAAGATCCGCGATTTGAATAGATGTCTTCTTTCAAGTAATTTTTGAGAGAGGATAGCGACCACGCATTTTGAGCGGCACAATGGATATAGAACAATCGTTCTGCGATGTCTTTTGAACGAGTCAGGATTTCAATATGATGTGAAAAGCTAATCTTGACAAAATCGTCCCAGGTAAATTCGGTATTGACCGGTTGCCCGATAAGTTGCAGCAGTAGATGCTCGTCAATATCCAATTCGCCCAACGCTGTTGGATGAATTAAAGCCGTACCCTTTTCCGACGAATGGTTTTCCAATTCGCCCAACACTGTTGGACGAATTAAAAACGTCCTCCATTCCTCATAGAATGAGCGCATCCGTTTCAACCCCGATTCAGAAAAGCCGTGCAGACCGGGCAACTCCCGTTGAAGGAGCTTTGATATGGTAGGCAATGCTTTAGTACCCCAACAGCCGATGCGGGAATTTTCAGACACGAATTTCCCCACTCCAAAATACAACGAGAGAGTTTCTTTGTTGACCGCAGCCGCACTTCTATACCGGCAGCGTTCGATGGCATGTTTGATTATCTCTACTGCCTCTGCATATTGTGTATAATCCGATGGGATAACTTGTTGTTCCATATACATACGTTTTTGTGCCGCAAAGGTACGAAAAATACGGGATATACAGGGCAGAATGCCAACATATTATAGTGCCGTGTGGGTCTTATTCGGTATTTTTAGCGTTCCGGTTTCCTGCACTCGCTTTGCTGCCAATCTACTCACTTAGATGTTCATGTGTCTGGGGCGTGCCGAGAAAGCCGGTAGCGGTGTGGATAAGATTGTGAGCGGTTGGCAGTCTTTGGGTTGGCCGCTTCCTACTGTAGCCGAGGAAACACGTCCGGACTATGTTGTGCTGACCTTGCAGTTAGGGATGAAAACCCGACAAGAAAACCTCGCAAGCAGGATTTGAGAAAAGAGCAAATCTTGGAGTTCTGTGTTGAGCCGCAATCCCTATCTGATATTTTGCAACATTTAGGATTGAAAGATAGGGAAAATCTTATGGAGGTCTATATCAATCCGATGATTGGTGCAGGGGTATTGGAAATGACGGAGCCGGACAATCCCACAAGCCGTAACCAGATGTATGTAACGGTAAAAGTGGAACAAGAATTTCAAAAGTAAGTTTATAATAGGATATTGCGGCTTGGACGCATCCAACCTCATACAAATAACACTGCCCGCGTGAAAATGGGGGCAGTGTTATTTATATGGTAGTTCGCTTATTTAAGCTCGTGTACCGCTTAAAAGTTCGGCAAGTTGCCGGTCGCAGAATTTATCGTATTCCTCCTTGTCTGTACCGCTTTCGATAGCCCGGTCGATAACATCGCCCAGTTCGTCGAAGCAGACTTCTTCATTGACACACTTTGCATTGCTATCATCTTCTTTCAGTAGATAGACCTCGTAGTAATCAGAGCCGTTGAGAGCGATAACGACATATCCGGCGTGTAACCGTCCGTTTACTTTCAGCCGCAGTGCCGGTAATTCTTGGAATACCGTAGCGACAAATTCGCTGACTCCCCACGACATAAAGACGGGTATGGGGGTAAATGACAGTAATTGTTCTTTGATGGTCTGTGCGATGTGCATTACATACTCTTTATCCATAACTTTGATTTTTAATATGATTATTGATTTATGTTAGTTGAACCATTCGGGGTTATCCTCTTTTAATTCCGTGATGAGTTCATCGTCCGGTAATTTGAGGGTCTTCGCATCGGCGAAAAAGAAAACCTCGTCATATATTTGTTCGGCTTCCTTACTTGCAAAACCTTCGCTCTCGTCCTCGAAACTGCCCGGATGAAGTGCATCGAGCAGAGCGGTAGAGCCGATAAGTAGTTCTTCACCTTCGTTGGATTTCACGATACGGCAGATGTAGATATTGCCGTCAAATTGTAGTTCTTTCGTTTTCATACGCCTGTTATCTTAATGGGATATGTCTCCCGTTTGCCTTGAGGTATTCCATGATACACTTCGCTTCTTCGTGCGATGCACGGTTGCGGTCATCGTAATTGCGTGTCTCGTCTGCCATGACCACGATACACTCCTTTACCAACCTGTAAAGGCTTTGCTGCAGCGTGGGGTGCATTTCGGGGATAGCGGCTGCAAACCGTTTGGGATTGAAGCCGTAATCGTTCACTGCTCTTTCCCAGTCTTTGGCGAGCTGGTACTCCTTGCTTTCCTTGATGTTGTCCATAATCTTGAATTTTAATGATTTGTTTTAAAAGGGAAGTTGAAAATGGTAAAAAAGAGAGGAAACGAAAGCTATGAATGGAGGAAGGGTGGGTGGTGACGGGTTCGTCAGAAAGTTAAAAGAGGTACTTGGGTCCTTTGTCCGGAGCATACAAAAATGAATAGAGGGCGGATTTCCCCCCCTATTCGTTATGACAACAACATTTGTCAGGCAGCTATTTCTTCCGTTTGCGGTTCGGTCTGTGCTTCCGCTTCGGGTTGCGGTTCATCGGGTTGTTCCGCTTCCTGCGTGGCTTGTTCCTGCAAAGCGGCTTTTTTTTCCTTAATGCGTTGGTGCCGCTTTTCGTACACTTCATTATATCCGTCTTGGATATTGGCAAGTTCTTCGGGCATATGCTTTTGGGCGAAGCCAAGCAACAGGGAGGCTGTGGCGTTGTTACCGAATGCGTCCTTGAAATTGGCAATCAGATAATCCCTGCGGATAACGGCTTTCTGCTTGGCGGTAAGGTTCTCGATGATGCGCATTTTGTCCTCGCTCGTAAGGTAGTAATAAGAACCTTTATCTTCAATTCCCACCTCATTGAAATGCTCTTTGCGGAGTGAGGAGAGCAGGAAGAAATACACCATTTTCTCCTCGTCCTGTCCAAATTTGCGCTCTGACATATCGACCTCTAAAATCCGCTTTTTGGTGTCTTCAACGGTCTTTTCGAGGGCAATCTCCTTGTTGCGTTTGTCCTGCTTTTCCAACTTCTCGATAGGTGAAAGCGGCATTTCGGTTGCTGTACCGTTTACGGTGGTAGCGGTATTTGCAACATAGCACAGTGTAATGTCGTTGCTCTCAATACGGAGATAGAGGGAGATTTCTCCTGCTTCGCTTCGGGTGCGGATTGCTTCGCATTT
>PPYF01017069.1_pt1 | contig 17778 bp, 18 predicted proteins | sample 1559871 | NCBI WGS metagenome assembly PPYF01 (sample SAMN08240021, study PRJNA423297) | Human gut metagenome, whole genome shotgun sequencing project.
AGAATATACTAATAGCTCTTCGATAAAATACACAATATTCTATTATATTTCACCTGATAATATCATATATAAAAATATTTTTTCCTTAAAAAATTATTCAAATTTAATAGAGATAATCTCTGGTCTACAGTTAATTCTTATCTTTAAGGCTGATGAGCCCAATCCTTTTGTCACAAACATCTTTGAGTTTCCCCTATCATATTCTCCAAAACTATACTTAGGGAAAAATTTCCTATCTGGAGAAAATAACCCTTTCTTGCCTATTCTTACAATACCACCATGTACATGACCTGAAAATACATAGTCAGCTCCCCATTTTGCATATTCATCAAAGATAAGAGGATTATGTGATAAAAGAATATTGCATTCATCTTTATCCAATATGCCAAGCTTATGCTCTATATACTCTTTATTTATCTCCCTAGTTTTTCTGTTACTAAACATATATCTATAACTTTCAAAAGGAAGAATAAGACCATAAATATTGATATATCTATATTTTTTCTGATTTTTTTTCTTTGGAGTAAATTCTTTATCTACATCTTTTTCATCAATAGACTCACTATTTGCTTTCTTTACTTCTTTATTATTTTCTAAATTATCTTTCCCATAATTTTCAGAAAGAGTCTCTCTTTTAAAAACTTTAAAATTTGGATCTACTACCAGCTTTTGGTTATTTAGCCTTTCTATATCCAAATCCTTTACTTGTCTAAAGTATTCCATATAATCATCTTTATATTTCTTTTCTAGAGCTTTATGCTCGTGATTTCCAGTAACATAGAAAACTTTATACTTTTGAGATAGGTCTTTTAACAAATTTAAAGCAGCTTCATAGTTTTTCTTTTCCGCTTCTATCATATCTCCAGTAATAAATACTGCATCTGGTTTTTCCTTATCAATCAACTCAATTAATCGTTCATTGTTTTTTCCAAATGACTTTCCGTGTAAATCTCCTAACTGTACTATTTTCTTGCCCTTAAACTTATTTACTAACTTATCTGATTTTATAGAAAATCTAGTCACTTCCAAGTGGTTCGCCTCTACATAAAAATAAGCTATAATTCCAAGTAGCAATAGAAACAATGACGTTCCATACATTCTTAAATACCTCCTATTGCATCTTCAAGAAATTCAATAGACTCTTCTGTTGTAGCCCAACTACTACAAAATCTAGTTGCACTTTTATCTTCATCAATATCTAACTCAATATTAAAACTTATATTTTTTTCTCTTAACTTTTCTTGCTGATCTTTAGTTAATATTGGAAACTGCTGGTTTGTATATGATTCAACTAAAAATTCTATACCCTTATCTTCAAAAGCTTTTTTAATTCTCATAGCGTAATCATATGCCTTTTTACATTTATTTATATAGTTATTATCTGTAAACAAAGTATCAAATTGTATACCTAGCATTCTTCCTTTTGCCAAAACACCACCATTATGCTTTGATATGCATTTAAAGTCTTTATTATATTTATTATTTGTAAAACAAACTGCCTCACCAAACATAGCACCGCATTTTGTTCCGCCAATATAAAATACATCTGTATACTTTGCCAAATCCTCTAGTGTTATGTCGTTTTCATCAGAAGAAAGTGCATATGCTAGTCTTGCTCCATCCAAAAACAAAGGCATTTCAAATTTATCACATACCTTCTTTATATTAATCAGCTCTTCTCTTGTATAAAGTGCTCCTCTTTCAGTTGGATGCGAAATATATACTGCAGCTGGCTGAACTTTATGCCAGTCATCCTTTTCAAAGAAATCACTTAAATATCCATCTAAAGCAGATGATGATATCTTAGATTCACTGTCTAGCTTATCATCATTATTAGATAGAGTAATCACCTTGTGACCTCTTCCCTCTATAGCACCTACCTCATGAACATTTATATGCCCAAGTATTGGAGATACTACACCTTGATGTGGTCTTAATATTGCATCAAGTACGATCATATTTGCCTGTGTTCCTCCTACTAAGAAATGAACATCCACATCTTTCTTACAAGCCTTTTGGATTTTAACTTCTGCCAACTCACAGTACTTATCTGTCCTGTAGCCTGGTGACTGTTCATAGTTAGTTTTTACAAGCTCATCTAATATTTCTTTAATGCATCCTTCTGCATAGTCATTCTCAAATCTAAACATATTCTTCCTCCTCAAACTTTTATTTTCATTGCTATAACTATTATACAATAAATAATTGTTATTTTGTTTAATTTAAGAAAATTATTATATTGATAAAAATTCAATCTTTTAATTTTATTAGTTTCTTATTTTTCTTAGCTTGATAATCAACACATCTCAAGCTATATTTTTAATAAAACTCTTAAGCTTAAATTTTTAAACTTAGCTTATTTAAAGATTTTTGTTATAATATAGTAGATAGATATATTATAAGGAGGCTAATTATGGTTAAAAAAATTAATAATAAATCATCTAGACCAGATAACATTGTAATACGTGATCATATGGTTATAGAAGAATGTGAACATATAGAATCTGAACTTCCACCTTTTATGAGGGATTACTTTGTATATCTTAGAGGATCTGTTGCACCAACTACTAGAAGAGCTTATCTTCATGATATAAAGTTCTTCTGTGACTATCTTATTGGAACTGATCTTTTTACCAATGCAGAAAATCCAAAAGATATACTTTTAGAAGAGTTTAATGAAATCAAAGCAAGAGATGTTAACCTATTCTTAGGTGACTATTGCAATAGATATTATAAAGAGATAAATGATGAAAGAGTACTATTTGAAAATAATAATAAGGCACTAGCAAGAAAAAAATCATCTATATCTACTTTATTTAAATTCTTATTTAGAAATGAACAAATAGACGAGGATATTACAAGTGGCTTCAATCCTATAAAACTGCCTAAGCCACAACCAGATGCTATAAAAAGACTTGCTATTGATGAAGTCTCCATTATGTTAGATGCAGTAGAGAGTGGAAATGGGCTTACAGATAAAGAAAAAGAGTACTGGATGAAGACAAAGCTAAGAGACAGAGCTATACTAGTATTATTTGTAACTTATGGTCTTAGATTAAATGAACTAAGAGAGTTAAATATTTCCTCTTTTAATTTTTCTAGAGGAGAGTTTATAATCTACAGAAAAAGGGGTAAAGAAGTTTTGATGCCTATAAATGATGCCTGTGAAAAGGTAGTAAAGGAATATATAGATTTTGAAAGGCCGAAAGATGATCAAATTCAAGAGGAGCATCAAGATGCACTATTCTTATCTCTTCAAAAGAAAAGAATGTCAGCAAAGTCTATAAGAGCATTAGTAAAGAAATATACCTCTATAGGTATGAAAACTGATAGAAATAGAGGCTATAGTCCACATAAGTTACGTGCAACCGCTGCTACATCACTTATTCAAACAGGTTTTTCAATATATGATGTACAAAACCTTCTAGATCATGACAATGTAACTACTACACAACTATATGCTGCCCATAGAAAGAACTTAAAGCGTGATATTGTTGAAAATTTCGATTGGCTAGACGATGAACATGCACTTGGAAAGAAAAGAGATGATTAATTCTTTTTTATTTTATATAAATAAAGTCATTTTATAGATTATATTTATATTAGACTTCTTGAACATATGTTCACATCGTGATATAATAGACTCATTATAATGGAATGAGGGATAAATTATGTATGAGGATTTAAAAGAAAAAGATATTTTGGTACTTGAATATATCAAAGAACATAGTGGAGCAAAAGGATACCCACCTTCAGTAAGAGAGATTTGCAAGAAACTAGGTATTAAGTCAACCTCTACTGTATTTAAAATTTTAAATAGACTAGAAAAATATGATTATATCAGAAAGGATGCTACAAAGCCAAGAGCTATAGAGATATTAGATAAGGGAGTTAGCTCTGAAAATATAGTAGGATTTAACTCTGAAGTAATAAATATTCCTATAGTCGGTCAAATAGCCGCTGGAGAACCTATCTTTGCAGAAGAAAATATTGAAGAATATATGACTCTTCCATCTTCATATGTAAAGGGAAAGAATTGCTTTATGCTACGTGTAAAGGGCGATAGTATGATAGATGTTGGTATTATGGATAGAGATTATATAATTGTCGATTCCTCACAAATAAATCCAATAGATGGTAAAATCGTAGTAGCTCTTGTCAATGAAGATAGCTCGACTGTAAAAACACTTCTAAGAAAAGATAATAAAATTATATTGAAGCCAGAGAATGCGCTTTATGAAGAAATGGTATTTGAAGCTAAGCAAGTAAGTATAATGGGAACAGTTACGGGCGTTTTTAGAGTAATATAATATTTTCAAACTAAAAAGCTACCATATAATATGGTAGCTTTTTTAAATGTAAACTATTTACTCTCCAAAATTTCCTTCTTTGTAATGTTTCCTACAAAGAGCTGTATATTTATCGTTAGCACCTAACTCTATTTGCTCACCTTCTCGAATAATGCCCTTATCATTATATCTTGCATTACAAGTAGCTTTTGATCCGCACCAACATACTGTCTTTACCTCATGTATCTCATCTGCTATAGTAATAAGCCTTTGAGAACCCTCAAACAAACAATTTTTAAAGTCTGCCCTAAGTCCATAACACATCACTGGTATCGATAATACATCAACAATATCCGATAAAAAATCAATCTGATCTTTTGTAGCAAACTGTATTTCATCGACAATTATACAGTCATAACTTTTTATTTCTTCCTGTGAATATTTCAAGAAGTTCGATAATAACTCGCATTCGTGTTCAAGACCAATCCTAGATTTAATTTTATAGGCACCATCTCTTACATCAAGATCAGCTTTTACAAGAAGAGATCTTTTACCTCTTTCATGATAATTATAATGTACCATTAATACATTCGCTGTCTTAGAGCTACCCATTACTCCATAGTAAAAATATAACTTTGCCATCTATCTATTCTCTCCTCTTATAAAAATAGTGCCATAGCAAATATTAAAATTGTACCTACTATCCAGCATATAGTCATATGCATATCAACACTAGATTTATCTTTCAAAAATCTATCCTTATACTTATCATCTATATGATTAGCATCTTCCTTTAAAGTTTTTATTTTTTTATAGTAATCGTAATTTCCATAAAATCCTGTTCTCAAATATATTAAAAAAGATAGTACATATATAGAAATCCACAAAGGTGTCTTTAAGTAATATGCTACTGTCGCCAAGCAAGCCTGTATACCTATTATAATAGCTCCTTTGTATGTCATCTTTCTATATACATACCAAAATGGAGAAAATAACAGTGCTTGTAGGTTAAAGCTCTTTGTCTTACCCTCTTTTTCAAATACTTCAAATATAGGCTTATAGTACTCATAGTTTTTTCCAACTAGATCCTCTTCGCTTATTTTTCTATTGTTCTTTATTACTGTTATACTTTCTTCTTTTTTATTAAAGAGTTTCATCTTCTGCACCACCTATACTTTTTCTTCATCTAATTCTAATGAAGATTCTGGTTTAGGAGTAATTTCATATTTACTGTCTAATATATCCATAAATTCTTCACCTGTTATTGTTTCATTTTTTAGTAGATAGGCAGATATTTCATGTAGCTTATCTAAATTGTCATTTAATATCTTTATTGCATTTGCATGACACTCACTTACTATTTTAATTACAGAGTTATCTATAATAGTAGAAGTCTCTGGTGAACAAGCTAGAGATGCATCTCCTCCTAAGTAGGCATTATTGACCGTTTCAAGTGCTACCATTCCAAATTTCTCATCCATACCAAATCTAGTAATCATTGCCCTAGCAATCTTTGTTGCCATTTCTATATCATTTGAAGCCCCTGAAGTCTTAGTGTTAAATATTACCTCTTCAGCTGCTCTACCACCTGTATAAGTAGTAATCTTATCCAATGCTTCATCTTTAGTCATAAGTACCTTTTCTACCTCATCTAGCTGCATAGTATATCCAAGTGCCCCTGATGTTCTAGGTATAATAGTAATCTTATGTACAGGAGCAGAGTGTTTTCCACTTGCAGCAACTAAAGCATGTCCTACCTCGTGATAAGCAATAATCTTCTTTTCATCTTCATTAATTACTGCTCCCTTTCTCTGATATCCTGCTATTACAGTTTCAACTGATTCTTCTAGATCTTCCTGTATTATTTCTTTTCTTCCCATTCTAACAGCTCTTAATGCTGCCTCATTTACTATATTGGCAAGCTCAGCACCTGATGCACCGGATGTTGCTCTTGCAACCTGATTATAATCTATATCATCTGATTTATTAACACCTTTGGCATGAACCTTTAATATAGACTCTCTTCCATTTACGTCAGGTAATTCTACTGGAACTCTTCTATCAAATCTACCAGGTCTTAATAAGGCCTTATCTAAAGATTCTGGTCTATTAGTAGCCGCCAATATTACAACACCTATTCCGTCTTCAAATCCATCCATCTCACTTAACAACTGATTTAAAGTTTGTTCTCTCTCATCATTACCACCAAAGTTAGAATCTCTCTTTTTACCTATTGCATCTATCTCATCTATAAATACTATACTAGGTGCTTTTTCCTTAGCTTGTTTGAATAGGTCTCTTACTCTTGAGGCTCCCATACCAACAAACATCTCAACAAATTCTGAACCAGATATTGAGAAAAATGGGACTTCTGCTTCTCCTGCAACAGCTTTAGCTAATAAAGTTTTACCTGTTCCTGGAGGTCCTACCAATAAGGCACCAGTTGGCATCTTTGCACCAATAGATGTATATTTCTTTGGATCGTGAAGAAAGTCAACTATTTCATTTAAAGCTTCTTTTGCTTCATCTTGACCTGCAACATCATCAAAAGTAATTCCTGTAGACTTTACATAAAGCTTTGCATTACTTTTGCCAAATGACATCATTCCGCCAGATCCACCCATTTTTTTGCCCATACTTTTTAGTAAGAACCTTCCTATCATCCAGAAGAAGAAGAAAGGAAGTACCCAAGTTAATATAAAGTAAAGAATAGGTGTATTTTCTGAAGGTATCTCCTGCTTATAGTTTGCACCTGATTTTTCTAATTCTTTTACTAACTCAGGGTCATTTACAACTCCAGTTATATAGGACTTATTGTCATCTTTTTTATTACTAGTGAACTTAATCTTTTTGTCATCAATAGTTACATCTTTTACCTTTTTATCTTCAAGCATTTCTATAAATGTACTATAACCGACTTCCTCTGCCTTCTTTTTTTCCATATTAGGTATAAATATACTATTTAATATCAGTATAAAAATTAATAAGACACCATAAAACCAAATAAAACTAGAATTTGGCTTTTTATTATTATTGTTGTTACTATCATTACTGTTATTATTCATTTTCTCACCCCTTGACTATTTTAATATATCAATTTATAACTACAATTTTTCTAGATATTCTATGGCCTCGTGTATTATCCAATCAGGGGTAGATGCTCCTGCAGTAACACCAATAGTTTCATAGTTAGAAAAATCTACATCATATAAATCTTCTCTTGTTTCTATTGATACGGTATTTCCTCTTTCTTTACATATATTTACAAGTTTTTGAGTATTTGAGCTGTGCTTTCCACCGATTACTACCATTACATCTACCTTAGAAGATAGTTCTCTAGCGGATTGTTGCCTTACTCTTGTAGCAGAACATATAGTATTTTTAATATCTAACTCTAGGTTAAGTGATTCTAAATACTCTATTATTTTCTCAAAGTTTTCTTCATTCATAGTTGTTTGAGATACTACTACATAGCTTTTATCATAGTCAAAATCATACTTTAATACATCATCCATATCTTTAAATATAATTGCACTATCCTTGCACCACCCATTTATACCTATTACTTCTGGATGATTTTTATCTCCTAAAAGGATTATAGCCTTTTTATCCTCTTCGCTCTTTTTAACTATATCATGAATTTTTTTTACAAAAGGACAGGTAGTATCTACAATTTCTATACCTCTATCCCTTGCCTCATCATATATTTTCTTTGCAACACCGTGAGATCTAATTATCATTTCTATATTTTCTTTAATTTCTATTTCTTCTATCTCATCAACTGTTATAAGACCTCTTTCTTCATATTTTTCTACTGCTTGTCTATTATGAATAAGTGGCCCTAAAGCGTACACTTGCATATCTCTTTTTTCTTCTATCTCATTATATGCTATATTCATTGCTCTTTTTACGCCGAAACAAAAACCTGCGTTATCAGCGATTATTACTCTCTTCATACTATCTACTATCCCTTCATTGCCAATAATGGCTTTAAATAATTATTTAATAGTATTTTACCCATTTACTTACATTTTAAGCTTGATTACTGGCTTTTAAACTTTAATAATGATTGACATATTACTTTTTTATGCCATTTTTATTTTCTAAATAATTTTTTTCAACTGCATCCATCATAATTTGGGCTATTTCTTGATATTCCTTTTTATCAACCTTTCTTGTGTTGTACTCAGTCATATCTATTGTTTCCCCTATTACTACCTTTACCTTAGAAAAAGGCCTATAAGTACTTATTATACTCATAGGTAATATATTAGCCTTAGTCTTTAATGCAAATAAGGCAACTCCTGGCTTTGCAGGTAAGAACTCTTCTGTTTCACTTCTCGTACCCTCTGGAAATATACCTAAAACTCTCCCACTTTTAATTTGCTTTAATATTCCTTTTATAGTTGATAGACCTGGATTTTCTCTATCAATTGCTATTACCTCTAACTTTTTAAGTATCAATCTTAAAACAGGTATCTTAAATAACTCTTTTTTTGCGACAGGTATTATTCTTCTATTTCTTACTGAAGCCATCATAAAAACTGGATCTAGAACACTCTTATGATTTGCTACTATTATCAAGTTTCCATCGTCTGGAATATTCTCTTGACCAGTTATCTCCATTCTAAAAAAGATTTTAGAAAAAGCTCTTAGTACCCCGCATACAAAATTGTAAAACCTCATTTTATCACCCTTATCTGATTTTATCTGATTCCACCGCATCTATAATATAGTCTACCACTTCATTTATACTCATACTTGTTGAGTCTATTTCTATAGCATCTTCAGCTTTTATAAGAGGAGAAACCTCCCTAGTCGAATCAATTTTATCTCTCTTTTTTATATCTTCTATTATATTATCCAAGTCTACATCTTCGCCCTTAGACTTAAGCTCCTCATATCTTCTTCTTCCTCTCTCCTGTGCTGAAGCTGAAAGAAAGAATTTATATCTGGCATCTGGGAATATACAAGTGCCAACATCTCTTCCATCTAGTATAGCATCGCTTTCAGAAGCTATCTCTCTTTGTCTTGCTACTAATAGTTCTCTAACCTTCTTTATCTTTGCAACATTTGAAACATTTGAAGATACTTCCTGTCTTCTTATTTCTATATCTATGTTTTTACCATCTAAATAGATTTGATTATTTCGAAAATCTACATCAGATGATTCACAAATCTTTATTACCTCTTCTTCATTATTAATATTTATACCTTCTTCTATGCATTTATATGTGATTGCACGATACATTGCCCCCGTATCCAAATAGTTTATATCTAACCTTTTGGATACAAGTTTGGATATCGTGCTTTTACCTGCACCTGCTGGCCCGTCTATCGCTATAATCAGATTTTCCATTCATTTCTCCATTCTTTTTATATTGAAATTAATCAAAAATAAAAGCTTATTTATAATAATTATATATTATAGTTATTTTCTGTAGTTATCCTTAACTATTTCAAACTTTCTGCAGCACTCATACCTGCTAAGTAACCTGTAGAAAAGGCTATCTGTAAGTTGTAACCTCCAGTTAAAGCATCGACATCTATCACTTCTCCTGCAAAATATATACCTGAATCAATCACTGACTCTAAACTACTAGAATCAATATTTTTTACATCTATTCCACCAGAAGTTATAGTTGCTCTTTCTAGATCTGCTAGTGATGTTGGAGTCAACTCTGCTTTTTTAAGTGATTTGTAAAGTATTTCAAAGTTTTTATTTGAAATATTTGCACTGTAATCATTTATAAAGTCAAATTTTCCATCCGATTCCTCATTACATTTTTCCAGTATCCTCTTTAAAAAATTGTTGGGAAATAATTCTTTAAGATTACTTAAAATTGTTTTTTTAGGATTGCTTTTTACTATATCAAAAAGTTCATCTTTAGCTATATCTGCTATAAAATCAATCTCTAAAACTGATTCTTCTATGTTTCTATTAATATAAGATGACGCCTTTAAAACAGCTGGTCCACCAATACCCTTATGAGTAAAAAGCATATCACCATGTAACTCAGCTAGTTTTTTTGACTTTTGATTATTACTTCTGGAACAGGTTTTATTTTTGACACCTACTTTAGATGCTGTAACAAATACATTTTGAAGCGATATTCCTGGAATATCCTTTACCCAACTTTCTTTTATATTCATAGGAGCCAAGGCTGGAACTTCTTCGATTATACTGTAACCCTTTTTAGAAAGCATCTTTTTAATAGAGCCATCAGATCCAGTTTGAGGATAACTAGAACCCCCTGAAGCTATTATAATCCTATCAGACTTTATTATCAAATCATCAGAAATTATTTTCTTTTCTTTTAGATCTATATCTACTACCTTACTCTTGCCTATATAATCTATATTTGACTTTCTCAGCTCTAAGTTCAACACTTCAATCAAATCCATAGATTTTCCACTTTTTAAGTATACCTTGTTATCATTGTCATCCTCTACTATATAGTCTAATCCAATTTTTCTTATAAATTCTTTTAAATCTTCATTTGAAAAGCTATACAAAGATGAATAGAGAAATTTCTTGTTTCTCACTATATTATCAAAGAAATTAGATATATCTTTATTGTTGGTGAAATTACATCTTCCACCACCTGTAATTCTAAGTTTATTTCCAATATTACTATTAGAATCAATTATACATATATCAGCCTGATTATTTACTTTTCTTGCAGACAAAGCTGCCATTATACCTGCTGGACCTGCGCCCAAAATTGCAATATTATAATTTTTTAGCATTTATTATTTTCTCCAATTTATTCTAAAGCACTAACTTTCTCATTAGCCCCTCTATTTTTATCTGTTTTTAGATGTCTTGTATCATTCATCTTCATAATCACAGGGCCATAATTTCTATACTCTACTATATTCAAGGCAGTATTATCCTGCTTAATTCTGTATAAATTTCTAACATGAGATTCAAGAAAATCTAAAAGCATTACCCTTACAGTTACTGAATGCGACACCAACAATATATGTCTGTTGTCATATTTTTTGTTTAGCGTTTCTATAAGTTCTTCAGTTCTATCTTTTACCATAGATAAAGCTTCTCCCTTAGGAATATGAGCCTTATCTGGTTCTTCTCTCCACATTCTAAAAGTATCTGGATACATTTTCTCTATCTTTTTCATTGGCATACCTTCCCAGATACCAAATCCCATCTCTCTAAGAAGATCAGTCGGCTCAACCTCAATATTTAATTTACTGCCAACTATTTCTGCAGTTTGAACAGCTCTTCCTAAGTCACTACAATATATCATATCTATAGGATAATTCTTTAAAGCCTCTGCTAATTCACTTGCTTGCCTTTCTCCTAGTTCTGTAAGAGGAGAATTGCCATGCCCCTGAGTCTTTCCTAAAGTATTCCATACAGTTTGTCCATGTCTTACTAAGTAATATGTATTCATATTGCCTCCTATTATTAATCTCTTTTTATTTTATTAATCAATATCTATCCTTAAAGTAAAGTAACCCAATATGATATCAACATATTAGGTTACGCTAGTATTTACTCATATATTTCAAATTTTTCCCAGATATCTTCTAATTCATTAAAATATGACATTATATCCTCTTTTTCTCTCATGGCTACACCTATTACTAAAGCATTTGCCACACTAAATGCTGGTACAAGAGAATCTACAAATGAAACCATATTATTTTTAACTGTCACTATTACATCTGAAATCTTTGCTGTAGGAGCATTATAGCTATCCGTAAGTGCTATTACTTTGGCTCCTCTTTCCTTAGCAAATTCCGCTACTTGTAGGGTCTTTTTTGAATATCTTGGAAAACTTATTACGATTAAAACATCACCTTCTCCAAGCTTTATCATCTGTTCTACGGGCTCGCCCATATCCATTCTTACAATTATCACGTCATCTAATATATAGTTTAGGTAATAACCTAGATACTTTGCTACATATATAGAACTTCTTAAACCCATTATATATAGCTTCTTAGCAGAAATAATTGTATTTACTGCCTTTTCATATGATTTTTCCTCTAGAGTATCAAGAGTTTCTTTGATATTATCAATATCTGCCTTTAATACATTTTCTAGAATTTTTGAATCAGTGGAATAATCCCTATTGGCCATTTCCACTCTTTCTACTGTTGTCAGCTTTGTCTTGATTAGCTCCTGAAGGGCATCCTGAAACTTTGGATATCCCGAAAATCCTAATGAATTAGCAAATCTTACAACAGTAGACTCACTTACTCCGACGGTTTCACCCAACTTTGAAGCTGTCATAAATGCAACTTTTGGGTAATTTTCCATAGTATAATTTGCAAGTAATTTTTGACCTTTACTCATTGTTTTATACTTTTCTTTCATAATAGTCATAAGACTATCACTTTCATTTATATTTACATCATCATTCATATAATAAGACCCCTTATATAAAATACTTAATTATCACTAATAACATTATACAGTAATAATATAATATTTTCAATTGAATAGACAATTCCTTAATAGATTAATGAAAAAAATATTTGTCATTTCAGCAAATATAATAAATATTCTTTATTTTCTTTTTTCTATAAGAATTAACTTCGGAGGCTTATTTTTTTGATTCAAAAAATTGACCATAGATACATTATATTTTTTCTGATCTAGAGCTTCAACAAAGGATTTAACTTCTAAAAATTCTTCCATGCCACCTTCATGCCCAACATATGATGCCAAGGCTATCATGGCACCTTGGGATAAAAGTTCTATTATAGATTCTATCGACTTAATAGTTGTATTAGCTCTTGTTATAATACTATGATCAGCTTTCGGTAAATAACCCAGATTAAAAACTGCAAAATCGATCTGCCTATCTACATATAGCCCAAGATTCTCATGACCGTCATGTATTATTTTACTATTGTCTTCAAATCCATTCTCTTGCAATAATCTTTTTGTGTTATTAACTGCCAACTCTTGAATATCAAACCCGTATCCAAATCCCTTTTCACCGACTATTTTCATCAAATATAGTATATCATTACCATTTCCTACTGTTGCATCCAGTATGCTGTCTCCAGCTTTTAACTTACTCTTTGCTATTAACTTTATTATACTGTTCACATTGTTGAAATCTTCCATATAATTTATACCTCTAATTCTTTACTTGTAAAACTTTTATGTATTGGCTAACAAATAATTACTTACGATTTTTCAAATACTTAAGTTCCGCTTCAGTAAGACTTCTGTGTTCTCCAGGATTTAAGTCATTTAAGTGTATTTCACCAAGCGCAATTCTTTTAAGATTCATTACCGGATGACCTATAGCTTCAAACATCTTTCTCACCTGTCTATTGTGTCCTTCGTGTATTGTTGCCTTACATACTGAATAGTTTTTCTCCGTGCTTGTCTTTAGTATTTTTATTTCTGCCTTTGCTGTAACATAATTTTCTATTTCTAAACCATTTTCAAATGAAAAAATTTCCCTTGCTGTAGGTATGCCTCTTACTGAAGCTATATATGTCTTATTAAACTCATGACTTGGATGCGTTAATTTATATGTAAGATCTCCGTCATTTGTCATAAGTAATAAACCACTAGTTTCATAGTCTAATCTACCTACTGGATATACTCTTTCTTTTACATTTGGAATTAAATCCATTACACTCTTTCTGCCAAACTGTTCTTTTGCCGTTGTTATATACCCTTCTGGCTTGTTTAGTAAAATATATACTTTCTTCTCATCTTCTCTAGATATTTTCTGTCCATCAAACTCAACTATATCTCTATCCTCATCAACTTGATAAGATAGTTCCTTCATTACACTACCATTTACTTTTATTCTTCCAGCTAATATATATTCCTCAGCCTTTCTTCTTGATGCAATTCCTGATCTTGCTATAAATTTATTTATTCTCATTTTAAATCCCCTTAATAAAAAGCTATCTCTAAAAGAAATAGCTTTTCTAATTATAATTAACTTTTCTAATTTCCTACACCTTGTTGCGTTTGCGGTTGTGTCTGTGTTTGACCTATACCACCTGTATTTCCTCCACTTTGTTGACCTGTGTTATTCCCCGTGTTGCCTCCAACATTATTTCCAGTAGAATTACCTGTATTAGGTGGATTTGTTCCAGTTGTATTGCTTCCGCCATAATTGTTGTTAGATCCTGTACTGCCTGTATAGTCCTTGTCTTGAGATCCTGTACTGCCTGTATAGTCTTTTTTCTCTGTTGTTTTATCAGAGTAATCATCTTCACTATTACTTTTTGAAGAGTACTGTTGTTTATCACTATAAAAATTTGAGCTATATATAGAGGCACTTGTATAGTTATTTTTATTTTCCTCTGCCGTTTTCTTTGCATTTTCTTTTCTAGTAATTGTTGCTCTTTTTTGATTTTTCAAAGCTTCTTGAGCTTTTGCCAACATATCTTCTGCCTGACTTCTTACTTTTGCAGATCCTGAATTATCATTTAATAAATCTTGTAACTCCTTTATTTCCTGTTCATAATCCTTACGAGATTCGCATTTTTGAGCCTTTTTTAGCTTCATAGCTTGATAGTACATTCCTCTTGCTTCTGAGTTGGACTCATCTTCATCTAGGACTTTAGAAAGATTAGTCATAGCTTTATCATATTCACCATTTTCAATGAATTTTCTAGCACCAGTCATCAATTCACTTGACTCTGTAAATCCACACCCTGAAAGAGTAAGTGCACATATCAATACCATTATCGAAATTATTTTCTTATTCATCTTAACCTCCTGTAAAGGTACTCGCATCCTAAAATTAACGTAAAAACACGCTAATTACCTTTTTATTATACCATATGGTCTTTAATCAAGCAAACAATTAAAGAGCTATTATAGATACTAATCTATAATTATTTAAACAAAAGATAGGGCTACCATTACAGTAGCCCTATCTTAATAAATATAGTCTATTTTTCATTCACTTAAAATTCAAAATAAGAAAACAAGCGAGTTAAATTTATAAATATTTTTCTCTTAAATACTTATCCATAGCAGCCGCTGCTGATCTACCAGCACCCATTGCTGATATAACTGTTGCAGCACCTGTTACAGTGTCTCCACCTGCATAGATAGCTTCTAGAGAAGTCAATCCGTCCTCATCAGCAACTATACATCTTTTCTTGTTTATATCAAGACCTGGTGTTGTAGATGCGATTAATGGGTTTGGTCTAGTTCCAAGTGACATTATTACCATATCTACATCCAAATCAAATTCAGATCCTGGTATTTCTACTGGTCTTCTTCTTCCAGATGCATCTGGCTCTCCAAGTTCCATTCTAATACAAGTCATTCCACAAACATTACCGTTTTCATCGACAAGTATTTCTTTTGGATTAGTTAGAAGGTTGAAATCTATGCCTTCTTCCTTTGCATGATGTACTTCTTCCACTCTTGCTGGAAGTTCTTCTTCACTTCTTCTGTATACTATATGAGACTTAGCTCCTAGACGAAGAGCAGTTCTTGCAGCATCCATTGCAACGTTTCCGCCACCAACTGTAGCCACACGTTTACCCACTCTGATTGGAGTATCATAGTCATCTTTGTAAGCCTTCATTAGATTTACTCTTGTTAAGAATTCATTTGCAGATAAAACACCATTTGCATTCTCGCCAGGTATTCCCATAAATGATGGAAGTCCTGCTCCCGAACCTATGAATACTGCCTTGAATCCTTCATCTTCAAACATTTCTTCTATAGTCATTGTTCTACCAACAACTACATTAGTTTCTATCTTAACTCCTAATTTTTCAATAGAGTTTACTTCATAATCAACAACTTCTGACTTTGGAAGTCTAAATTCTGGTATACCATAAGTTAAAACACCACCTGCTTTATGGAATGCTTCAAATATAGTTACTTCATATCCTAGCTTTGCCAAGTCTCCTGCACAAGCTAATCCTGATGGTCCAGAACCTACTACAGCAACCTTTATTCCATTGCTCTTAATATCTCCGCTTAGGTCTACCTCATTTTTTCTAGACCAGTCCGCTACAAATCTTTCAAGCTTACCAATTGATACTGGTTCACCCTTTATACCTAATATACATCTACCTTCACACTGTGATTCCTGTGGGCATACACGACCACATACAGCTGGAAGTGAACTACTCTTAGCAATTACCTTAGCAGCTTCTTCAAAGTTTCCTTCTTTTACTTCCTGAATAAATGCAGGTATATCTATACTTACTGGACATCCGCCTACACACTTAGGGTTTTTGCAGTTTAGACATCTCTGTGCTTCCTTCATTGCTTCTTCTTCATTATATCCATAACAAACTTCTTCAAAGTTCGTTGCTCTTACCTTTGGATCTTGTTCTCTTACTGGAACCTTTGGTGACATAGCCATTAGTGAGCACCCCCTATCTGACAGTCTGGGCTTGAGTGAGTTGCTCCATCACTCTTTCTTAGAGCCTTTTTGCCTTCTTCAGTCTTAAACATTTGCTGTCTCTTCATTGCTTCATCAAAGTTAACTTTCCAACCATCAAATTCTGGTCCATCAACACATGCAAACTTAATTTCATCACCTATTCTTACACGACAAGCACCACACATACCCGTTCCGTCTACCATTATAGTGTTCAAACTTACAGTAGTAGGTATATTAAGCTTCTTAGTGCTCATACAAGCAAACTTCATCATTATCATAGGTCCAATTATTATAGCTTCATCATACTTCTTTCCTTGATTATTTACTAAATCTTCAAGTAACATAGTTACATTACCATGGAAACCATAAGTACCATCATCTGTACACATATAAACATTATCAGATACAGTTCTCATCTTATCTTCAAATATCACTATATCCTTACTTCTAGCACCTATAATTACATCTACATCAATTCCGTGTTCGTGCATCCATCTAACCTGTGGATATACTGGAGCTGCTCCAACACCACCAGCTATAAATACAATCTTTTTCTTCTTTAAAGCTTCGATGTCTTCATGAATGAATTCACTTGGCTGACCTAGTGGACCAACAAAGTCTGCAACACTGTCGCCTGCATCAAGCTTACTTAATTTTGTACTTGAGTCTCCAACTACCTGGAAAACTATACTTACAGTACCTCTTTCTACATCATAGTCGGCTATTGTCAAAGGAACTCTCTCGCCCTTTTCGTCAATAATAACTATAATGAACTGTCCAGGATTTGCAGCTCTAGCAACTCTTGGAGCTTCAATATCCATTAAATAAACAACATCGTTTAGCTGTTTTTTTTCAACTATCTTATAGCTCATCACTATATCCCCCTTGTACCTTTTTACAATAAAATATAATCATACTATTCTTAATGCCTACAGATCTACTTATATATTATGTTAAAATAGTAAAAAATACATCATATATGCTATATATATATATATAGCATATATATATAATTTTTATTTTACTTTATTTCAGTGCACAATATAAAAATAATACGATTAAGTCCATTATACACCATATCAAAAGTAATTTATAGTAATTTATTAAATTATTCTCAAAAAAAA
>PPYF01525665.1_pt1 | contig 17771 bp, 18 predicted proteins | sample 1559871 | NCBI WGS metagenome assembly PPYF01 (sample SAMN08240021, study PRJNA423297) | Human gut metagenome, whole genome shotgun sequencing project.
GCATATTGGGAATATTCTTAATAACGATAAATTGATTAATTATTTCAAATAGGTTGCTAACAAAAAAAGATAATAGCTAAACGCTATTCTTCACCAAACCATTACTATTACTAATTTCATAAAAATGAAATTATGGAAGCTATTAACAGTCAGTTTTTTAGTAAACTATGCAAAGAGTACGGATATTTATTTATTGCCGCAAGTGGACTGTTGATTCTGCTTGGTGCCATTCTAAACTGGGATTGGGTACTGGAAGGCGACGGAAGAATGATGAATATCGCATGGGTTTCTAATAAGTTCGGCAGAACTGTTGCCCGAATCTTGGTCGGAATCAGTGGAAGCATTCTGCTTGTAATAGGAATTTTAATGTTCTTTTTAAGCAAACTGTAATTCAGCCATTTTTGTGACAGGTGATATGAATGACAGTTCTAATTACAGAACACAAGGGCTTTTAAAAGTTGACAGAGAAACTATGATGCGATTAATTAGTTGAATCCCATTGATATAAAAAAGAAGCACTATGATACTTGATAGATTGAAAGAAGAATTTAATTCACTGAAAAATCTTTTTGATGAATCAAAAGAACAAATAGAAAAGAATGTCGTAAGAGTAGAAAGCTACAAAGGTGAGTTTTATGAAATCACCCCTTACTCTTATCAAAGAACAGGTTTCAAACAGGGAACAATAGTCAAAAATACAGAAACTTACTTTTATGAAGATAATTTTCTACAAAAAATAGTTATAAAACAATTTGATAGAAATGAAGTTGAACAAGCCACATTACAACATTCTTTTAATTATAAGCCTAATGGAGAATTAAATTCCATCACCCTTACAACAGAATTATATTCTGAAACAATCTATCAAGAAAAATAAACTCAATATAAACAAGGCGAAATAACGGGTTAACGCCGTTCCCCGTCCATCCCATTAGTGCAAATTAAAAATACAATAGAATGGAAAATGTGTATAAAATATGTCCTGTTTGCAAGCACCACCCCATTGCTTTACCTAACGAAGTCTGTTCAGTTTGTTATAACAAGGTAAAAAAGGCTTCAAGACTTGATGAAGAAAAGGAAGAAAAAGAAAGACTTGCATCACAAGGAATTGAATACCATTCATATATAGAAAAAGAATGGAACGAAATAAAAATAAATGGACTTGATGCTATTAAAGTGTTTACAGAATATATCTTGGATAATGTCGAAGATGACGAGAAACATCAATGGCATAAACGCCGAATACGTTTCATGCAGGATATGGTAGAGCGACTGGATAAAAAATATTTTCCTAATGCCACTCCCCAACTACTAAAAGACTTTACACAAGCGGCAGTTGATTTTTGGAAAGGAATAATAACCAGCCAAGAAGCAAAAGAACAGCTTCAAACTATGCGCAAAATTGTTCAAAAAGATATTATGAAGGTTTCGGATTGGGAACCGAAAGATTTTCTACTTTGGATGATGGAGCCGGAAGACAATTTTGACTGGATGTGGGAGCAATGGTTTGAGTGCATCCGTGATTGTATTCCTGATAAATGTAATGATGAATTGTGGATAGAAATGTTCCATAGACATTTTTCCAATGAAATCAAAACATGGATAGAGCAATAATAGAACAACTAACAAAGAAAAACAACTCCTGAAATGAATAAATTAGAGCACAACAATACCATTGAATTATTAAGCATGATTTGCAAAAGACCGAAGATGTATTTTGAAAACCCTACCATAAACAATATATTCCGTTTCTTGGATGGCTATTATATGTCTCAAGTCATTCACACTCCTAAAGAAGAAAGAGAGAAGTGTGATATACGGGATACATTGTTTTGGAGTAGTTTCGGCCTATTTTTAGCTAATAAGTATAATAAAGAAATCGCAAATAAAAACATATCTTCATGTTATATCGTAGAACATCTGCTAAAAGAGATTTCAGCAGATGAAAATATTGATTTCGCTTTGTTTGCGGAGAACTTCAATGAATTTATTGCAACAACATCAATTAAGGAAAAATATAACGCTGACGAAGCAGGCTGATACTTAGCCATTAAATATAAAATCATTAAGCTCGTTTTGGAACGGGTTTGAATTAAATATAGGATGTTCTGGATAGATTCTAGAAACGTGGCGGGAAATCAGAAAAAGACGGTTGACTTTTTTAGATTTCCCATTATCTTTTTTTCAAAGATGTGGAGCAAAGTGTGAGGGATGTGATTAATTCATTAGCGCACCGTTTTGCTCTATTTTGCTTCCATCATAAATGAAAGTCACCAATAGGTAATCAATATCACATAAATTCGCTACATTTGTATTCATAATCAATCAACAATGACAGTAGATAGGCTCAATTACATCTTACTAATTGATAATGTCCAAACTTAAAACAAACGTACACATGAATACTGATTTTATAAACCTGACGAATGAAAACCTTGCCGACGAGCATTTATGTTGCATTATCCGCAGTAAGAAGTCTCATCCGGGTATTGATGCCAAACGCCAATGGCTTTCCGACCGGCTCAGCGAAGGTCATGTCTTTAGAAAATTAAATGCAAAGGCTACGGTTTTTATCGAATATGCCCCTCTTGAAACAGCTTGGGTTCCTATCGTCGGCGACAACTATTATTATCTGTATTGCTTATGGGTACTGGGTAGTCCCAAAGGAAAAGGGTATGGAAAATCGCTCATGGAGTATTGTCTGGCTGATGCGAAAGAGAAAGGTAAATCCGGCGTTTGTATGCTTGGGTCAAAAAAACAAAAGAGCTGGCTTTCCGACCAGGCATTTGCCAAGAAGTTCGGCTTCGAGGTTGTCGATACTACTGATAATGGATATGAATTGCTTGCTCTCTCTTTTGACGGAACAACCCCCAAGTTTGCGCCAAACGCCAAGAAGCTAGAAATTGAAAACAAAGAACTGACGATTTATCATGATATGCAATGCCCTTATATCTCTCAATACATTGACATAATAAAACAGTATTGTGAAATAAATGACGTTCCTGTATCTTTCATCCAAGTGAATACGCTACAAAAAGCAAAGGAGTTGCCTTGTGTATTCAATAACTTCGCCGTGTTTTATAAAGGTGTTTTCGAGACAGTGAACTTAACGAATATCGACTATTTAAAGAGAATACTCAAGAAATAAATAGATAACTCCGGCTTTTCTCCTAATATCCTGCAAATTGATTTGCGAATAGTTTGAAAAGCCGGAGTATAATACTCCTTGATTATACCACATGATACACCACTTCGTGCGCTTCCGTCAACAAAGGAACCTCCAGTTTATCCAGCATCTTATCCAGTACGGATTCGGGAAGTGCATATTCCCTGTTCTTATTCTGTTGACGCCAAATGTGATAGGGTTGTTCCAGATATACAATTTTCACTTTTGCGCCATAATCCACAAACAAGTCTATCAGTTGCGCCCGCATCTGACGGGTAATGTTTGTTGCATTCCAAACAAAATCCTGTCCTTTACGAAGATACGTCCGGGCTTCTTCCTTTGCCGTTTGCACTACCCACCCGTTCGCTGATTTATCCGTAGGGCTCAATTTATGTTTTCGACGAATGGCGTCCAGGCTCACCACTGGCATATCCATGCCGGAAGATTGGATATAATAATCTTTCCCCATTCCCGGAAGCCCTGACAACATCGTGACTTCACATTTAAACTGTTCGTGAGGGATATAATCAATATAACCGCCTTCTGTATGAAAGTAATGAAAGCGTGCATAATCAGTGGCAAACTCTCTTGGTTTGTTCCAACAATCCTGTTCGCGGCAGAAAATCTCAAATAGTTCCACAGCTTCCAATAACTCTTTTTTATCGTTACAGATACGTCCCCTGACATCGGCTTCGGACAGCATCTTCAATAATGAAGTATCTACCCGCAAAGAAGCCTCGCAGAGCTTTTTTACAGAATCCGGCTTTTCCATCAGCCAAACGGGTAGCCCATGATAACGGACTAAAGACGCAATCTGTTCCCGGATACGGAAGGGGGCGGGATAATCCCGATACAAAATAGTACGGGCAGTGTATTCCCCTTTGCGGGCGTGTCCTTTGGCAGACACTCTCCCCTCTCCCTCATCCACAGAGGTCGAACGTTTCTCCACATCATGCAATAATGCGGCTGCCCATACCATTTCTTTCTCCAAAGCAGAAAGAGACTGATAAGCAGCAGATTGCTGCAATGCTTCCAGCACCATACGGGTATGTACCGCTACATTCCCTTCCGCATGATAACGAGTATCCTGCGGAACGGTATTCATTTCGCGCACCCACCCGAACTGTTGTCCGAGTGAGCTCCACGATTTATCTTCTATCAATTTCCAATCCATAACTTATTCCTCCTTTTCATTAGCAAATTCCCAGGTGAGCCGGGCACGCTTCCAGTTACGCGTCCAATGCTCATCTGTCTTGACGTGCCCTTTCCGCACATACTTAAATACATTCTGCGCAAATCCGCTTACCGGATACTCTTCAATATTACGGCTGACTACCCCTTCACAGGTACAAGCCTCTTTTGTCCACGGGTCGCAAGAACCGAAAACCGACGGTTCTTGTGACATATGGATGATTTCCTGTTTCAGAAGCTCCGGTGTCAAACCGAAAACAGGTTCTATCTTCAACTCCGGGACAGTAGGAAAATCAAATAAAGCCGCATAGAACTTCACTTCTTCCCATGACAGCCACTGGTCCATGCAACGAACCGCAAACACATAAAAATGTGTTTCCAACCGCTGATATTCAATAGAATGTACGGCATACAGATTCTCTCCGAAGATTTCTATATCGCCTAAATCATTCTTTATCAGCTCCCAACGTTCACGCAGTTGCCTCGTCCACGGTGAAGTGGTCGGCGCAGCATGCGAACGGGCAAAGACACCCCACTGGCTCAAACAATTATTCTCTCCGTCCAACTTTTCGGTATGTACCAATGTCCCAATCCGTTGGACGTCCTCCCAATACGTATGATTAATCCGGTCATCACTAGTCGTTCCGGGAGAGAACGGATAGTGATAGGTACGACCATATTTCTCTGATATCATTTTCTTCTTCTTTTTTAATTAATTACTAAATTCTTAAATCGCACAGCTAGATGAGCGGCTCTTGAATCACCTTCACCGGATTTCCCCGTTGAAGATGATTATGGTTGCTCCAATTCTCCTGTGCCTGAATCATGGCTTGTTCCATTGTCCAGGACGAGAGCTTCACCAGCAAGCGTTCCGTAGCCAATTTCTTGTTCTGCCATTGCGAGCGTTGGTCGGAAGCTACCACACTCATCCCTGTCGGGATATGCACTGCACGGACAGCAGACTCTGTTTTATTGACGTGTTGCCCGCCCGGACCGGAAGCCCGCAGGGTTTCATAACGGAAATCATGCTCCGTTGCCTCCTGACTTTCCGACAGGACAAAGGAATGTACGCCGACAAACCAGTTCTTACGCTTATGATAAATGCGGTACGGGCTTTGGGCAATCCATTGCACCGTTCCTTCCCATTCATCAACCAATTCGCTGCTAGCCGCACCTTGAAGAGAGATTGTAGCCGAAAGCAGTGTCCGGTTCACCGGACCAGTTTCCCGTTCTATCATCTCTACTTTCAATCCTTTCGCCTGTGCCTGTCTCACTATTCGTTCAAGCACCAATGCCACCACCCGGCAACACTCCGCAGGTCCCCTGCCGGAAGTTATCTGCAAATAGACTTTCTCTTTCATCGCATCACTCCTTATTCATTCGTACGATACGAGGCATAAATCTACCTTGCACTTCCACCAGCGTCTCCTGCGTATGCATCACCCGGTCGATATCCTTGTATGCCAACGGCATTTCTTCCACACTTCCGCCAATCAAGGTCACTCCGGCTTGCGACAACATCTTCTTCAAAGCCGACTGCGTAAAGCTGTCCTTCGCCTTTTGGCGGGACATGGCTCTGCCTGCACCGTGAGAAGCAGAGTTCAAAGCGTCTTCCACTCCCTTGCCACAAACGAAGTATCCTGCCGTAGCCATGCTGCCGGGAATCAATCCCGGTTGTCCTTCTTGTGCCGGAGTAGCCCCTTTGCGATGCACGATTGCCATACGTCCCGGAGCAATTTCTTCCTTCCAGGCAAAGTTGTGATGATTGTTGACATTCGCAAGCGGCTTCAATCCCAATGCTTTCGCCAGGTTCAGATGAATCCGTTCGTGGCAGGCACGGGCATAGTCGCCTGCCAGGTTCATACTCATCCAATACTCCTGCCCTGCTTCGGAATCCAAGTCCAGCCAGGCGAAATGCTGCGCTTCACGGGGAAGCCGGCATACTTCACGCGCCAACAGGCTGTAATGTTTAGCAATGGCGGCTCCCAGTCCGCGCGAACCGGAATGCGACAACAAAGCCACATAATTCCCTTCGGGAAGATTCAACACATTATGCTCTTGCAGAGCAATTTCTCCAAACTCCACAAAATGGTTTCCACCACCGGAACTTCCAAGCTGGCGTACCGCCTTTCCCTGCAAATCCCTCAATAAAGGAGTCAGCCGGAATTCTTCCCTGTCCAACACTTCATGTTCCTGCTCAAAGCCCAATCCGCCGTCCATACCGAAATGGGTGAAATCCTTCAAGGCTTCCTTCATCTGATACGAATACCGTTTCAAGAAATCCGCACCGGCATCAAATACCGTCAGGCTCATCCGGCAGCCGATGTCGACTCCTACGGCATACGGAATCACCGCATTGTCCGTGGCAAGCACCCCGCCGATAGGCAATCCGTAGCCGGCGTGGGCGTCGGGCATCAATGCTCCGGCTACCGTTACGGGCAAGCGCATCGCCAGATTCATTTGTTGTTTAGCGAGCGTCTCAATGAATTTTCCCCCGTAGGTTTTATACATCAGCGGCTCGTCCGATAAATCATAAGCCCTAAAGTCCTTCGCTATCACAGTGGGCGAAAGGCGTTCGGCGAGCTTATTCCAAATTTCGTTGTTTTTATAAGATTCGGGATGTTCGAGTATATCACCCAATGTCTTTTCAATCTGTTCTTTGGTGGCATGTTTGCAATGTTTGCTTACAATATCCACTACCAGACTACGAGCTACATTATCCCGGTATCCCAGTTTACTTAAATCTTTTAATCGTATTCCCATACTTTTTTTCTGTTCGCATACAGCACTCCCTGTCCGCCTCATCGGCAGCAGACAATGTAATACACGGCATTACCAATGCTTCGGAAACGGATACAAAACATCCATTCACAGCATTGAAGTGAATTATTTTATAGATTAAAAATGTGATTGCAGGACTAATCAACCATTACCGCGTAATAGTAGAATTGCGGTAAACGTAAGAAAACAAGAAGTTACAAAGCCTCATCCTCCCGACGAGACAACTTAGTCCTAATTTGAAAATATTATTGTTCCAGCATAATTTATACCCTTTCCAACTGTTTTAAAGGGTGAATACTCATTTTATCGCGGCAAAAGTAATGCTTATTTTCTTCTCTTCCAAAGAATAAATGACATTTTTTAGCGTTCGATAACCATTAGTGGGGAAATTTAGCCAAGTAATCCGGGGAAATTGCCATTTCGCAAGAACTGTAATCCCCCTATCTTTGCATCAGAGAAAACAAATAAAGAAATAGAGTATGAAACTAATGAAAGGTCTATTGAGCGCTTTTGCTATTGTACTGGCAACGACAGCTTGCGCAGGAAACAGCGGAGAAAATAAAAAAAGTAATGAATCAACAAAGGAGAACAGTAAAATGGAAGTAGTAGCATTAAATAAAGCGGATTTTTTAAAGAAGGTATATAATTATGAAGCCAATCTGAACGATTGGAAGTTTGAAGGCAAACGTCCGGCAATTGTAGATTTCTACGCAACATGGTGCGGGCCGTGTAAAGCGCTGCACCCTATTCTTGAAGAACTGAGCAAAGAATATAGCGGTAAAATAGACATCTATCAGATTGACGTAGACCAGGAAAAGGATTTGGCTGCCGCATTCGGCATCCGCAGCATCCCCACCCTATTGATGATTCCGATGAATGAAGAGCCGAGAATCACGCAAGGGGCCTTGCCCAAAGACCAGCTAAAGAAAGCAATTGATGAATTTCTGTTGAAACAAGATAACGAAGCCAAGCAATAAACTTCGACTTTTTTCTCGTCATGGTAACTGCCCTCTGTCAGTCTTTTGAAGATTGGCAGAGGGCTAGTTCTATATTACAGGTCGTATTATGGTATTCATTTACAGAGAAAAGGAAAGAATTTAGCATTTGCCTCTAAGGTTTTCAATTTAAAGATTTATGTACTTTTGTCTCACAGACATATGTCAGAACAATATTTAAACTACAATTCTAATAAGATGAAGACCAAACGTACAAGAAGTTCCTTTCGTTCGATGAGTTCGGAAAGAAAGTTGGAATCCATATTTCTATTCGTTACGGGAAAGTGCAATGCCAAATGTGCCATGTGTTTCTACGCTAACGATATGGCTAAAAAAGAGAGGGATTTGACTTTCGAAGAAATCAGGAGAATTTCGGAAACTGCCGGAGAGATTAACAAGCTATGGGTATCGGGTGGTGAGCCGACGCTAAGGGAAGATTTGCCTGAGATTCTTGAGATGTTTTATCGGAACAATCATATCAAGGATGTCAATATGCCGACCAACGGGTTGAAGCCCGACCGGGTTATCGAATGGGTAACACGTTTCCGCACCAACTGTCCGGAGTGCAATATCAACGTCAGCATCTCCTTGGATGGATTCGGCGAAACACATGATACGCAACGGGGCGTACCCGGCAACTTCTACAAAGCGGTCGACACTATCCGAAAGGTCAGCGAGCATTTCAGAAACGACGGTAAAGTTCTGCTCAACGTGGCTACGGTAATCACCAAATACAATATAGACCAGATTAATGACTTTATGACATGGATGTACGGCCGTTTTCATCTGTCTACCCATACGATTGAAGCGGCACGCGGCACTACACGGGAAGACGGGGTCAAGGCACTGGACGAAACGACTCTCCGTGCCATTCAGGACGAAGCCGCCCCGATATACGGAGCTTACGCCAAACGAATGGTTGCCAACACTTCCGGCCTGCGGAAACCGATAACGAAGTTCTTCTATACCGGCATTGTCCGCGCTTTATATAATATCCGTGCAAGCAATATCGACCGGCCTACCCCGTGGGGAATGGACTGCACGGCAGGAGAAACGACTCTGGTCATCGACTACGACGGCCGTTTCCGCTCCTGCGAACTGCGTGAGCCGCTGGGGAACGTGAAAGACTATGACTGCGACGTGCAGCGTATCATGCAAAGTGACACCATGAAGAAAGAAGTCGAGGCTATCGGACACGGATATAAAGCAAACTGCTGGTGTACACACGGCTGTTTTATCACGGCTTCTCTCATTTTCAATCCCCGCAAGATGATGAAGCAAGTCTATAAAGGCTATCGGGAAGTGGGCAAACTCGACAAACCGATTGATATCAGCGAAGCCAGCCTTGCAGGAATGGAAGAGAAGTACCAGTTGGATAAGGCGAAGCTGAGCGAAATCGGTGTTGCCGTATATTAAAAGGATATAAGTCGTGTACTAAATAATAAAAGCCACATACTAAATATAAAAGCCACAACATGAAAATTCTTCTGGTCACCCGTGGTTCGCAAGGGGATATTTACCCTTACCTCACCATTGCCTCCGCCTTAATCAAGCGGGGACATCAGGTTACACTGAACCTTCCGCAGCTATTTGAAAAAGAAGCGAAAGCATACCAACTGGATTATGTGTTACAGGATTTTGACGATATACAAGGAATGGTATCCAAAGCCGGAGAGGGAGACAAAGGCGCCAAACCTTACCTGCAATGGATGCGTGATGTGATTGATGCACAATTCAAGCAACTGGTTCCGCTATTGAAGGAGCATGATATTCTAATAGCCACCAACTCTGAATTTGCGGCAGCCAGTGTGGCGGATTATTGCAGGAAACCGTTTATCCGAACGGCTTTTGCCCCTTTCATTCCGGGCAGGCATATCCCGCCGCCTATCTTCCCCTACCCGAAGCCTCATCCTATCTTTACTCCCCGGATGATATGGCGACTACTCAACATCGGAAATAATTATATGACTCAAAAATGTATCAACAAGAACCGGGAACGGCTGGGACTGGAGACATTGAAGAACTGCGGTTACTATGCCACAGAAAGAGCCTATAACTATCTGTTGTACAGCCGCTATCTGGGCAATACAGACCCGGACTGGAAATATAAATGGGATATCGGGGGATATTGTTTTAACGATACACTGCGATATGACACGGAAGCCTACCGGAAGCTGGCCGATTTCATCCAACAGGAACAAAGGCCTGTTATCTTCTTCACATTAGGCAGTTGCAGCGCGAAAGAAAGCAATGCTTTTTGCGACCGGTTAATCAATGTATGCCGGCAACTGGACTTCCGGTTGATTATCGGTTCGGGCTGGTCGGGAACAGGCAGACAGTTGGCAAACGATAAAGATGTTTTTCTGCTGACGCAGACGGTTCCCCACAGTCTGATATTCCCTCATTGCGATGCGGTGATGCATCACGGCGGTTCGGGGACAACGCATAGCGTAGCCCGTGCCGGCAAGCCACAGGTTATCATGCCGTTGATTATCGACCAGCCTTACTGGGCATATCGTGTACAACAACTGCAAATAGGGCCGGCACGAATCAAGATAGGAAAAATCTCCGACAGGGAACTGAAAGAGAAAGTGCATGACTTGGTAACCAACTCTCTCTACAGAAAGAATGCGGAAGAACTGGGTGAAAAGGTGCGCTCGGAACAGTCGGCAGATAATTTCTGTGATTTCATCGAATCAATCCTGAAAAAGCACGGTGAATAACAACACCGTGCCTTATTCTACAAGAAAAAAAAGAAACTATTCAGTCCTCTATTTTGTTTATTATAATAGAGGTATTAATATAAATATCAGCATAGAAACACATCTATAACAAAACATTTCATAGTATGGAAGAATCTACCAACAAATTCAAAGACGAAGAATTGATACTTCGTGATTACCTGGCAATAGAGAGAACGAGACTGGCCAACGTCAGAACTCTGTTTGCCTATATCCGCACTTCCCTTTATCTCCTCACCGCAGGAATCGGAATCCTTCAGATTGACAGCATCTCACAACTGGACGGACTGGCGTGGGTATGTATCATAGCAGGTATCATTCTGTTTTTCTTCGGAATTGTCCATTACTTGAAGATAAAGAGACAACTGAAATGTTACGTAGACAAGTCACAGTGTGGTGAAAATGCCGGATGATAGATTCTGACTAAAGTTATAGATAAAACATTATCTCCGTTGCCGCATCACAAAGCCCTCGAAGAAGTCGTCACGATAGCTGTTGCCGATAGCAATTTCATACGATTTTATGAATATATCATTATTATCAAACGATTCGATGTGAGCGGTATTGACTATATATGACTTGTTCACCCGCAGGAAAGTGGCTTTAGGCAACAAATCAAATATAGTTTTCAGACTCATGCGGGTGATGATGCGTTGGTCGTTCAGTTGGATGATAACATAATCCTTCAATCCTTCGATAAAAAGAATATCGGAGAAGTTGACTTTGAAATATCGGCGTTCCGCCTTTACGAAGAAATATTCGGCGGCGGCGATTGTTTCGATGGCTTCCTTTTCCTCTTTCAATAACAGGGAGTGATAGGCCAATACTTTGTCCACTGCTTTCTGAAAACGCTCCTGTTCGACAGGTTTTATCAGATAGTCTATGGCGTCCACTTCGTAGCTGTCCAGTGCATACTCCGTGTAAGCGGTGGTGAAGATAACCAATGTCCGTTTTGAAATTGTCCGTGCAAATTCAATTCCCGTAATCCCCGGCATCTGAATATCCAGGAAGACTAAATCGACTCCGTGCTGCTCCATATAGTCGGAAGCGGTAGCGGCACTGTTAAAGCTGCCTGCCAACTGAAGATTGCTTGTCTCTTCTATCAATAACTTCATGGCTTCGCGTGCCAACGGTTCATCATCTACGATTATACAATTCATAATGTTATACTTAAAATTACGGAATAACGGGTTTCATCTTCTTTCAATTCCAGTTGGTAGCGGTCGGGATATAGCAGACCTAACCTGCGCTGAATATTCGCAAGGCCGATTCCACCCACCTTGCCTTTACTCACGGCAATGGACGGTTTGGAGTTCTCGCAATGAAATACCAACCGGTTATCATTTACTTTGAAAGAGACATGGACAGACGAAGGGTGCTCGCTATCAAAACTATGTTTTACTGCATTCTCTACAAAAGGGATAAACAACAACGGCTGAATCCAAATAGATTCAATATCCCCCTCTTGCTCCATTGTGAACCGGCAATTATCACGGCGTATCTTTTCGAGATTCAGATAGTCGTTCAGGAAACGGATATCCGAAACTAACGAGACTCTTTCGCGCGAACTGTCATTGATTTGATAGCGTAGTAAATCTTCGAGTTTGAACAGGACTTTGGAAGCCTCTTCCGGATTTCTCTTTATCAGGACATTGGCATTATTCAACATATTGAAAAGGAAATGCGGATTAATCTGATTTTTGAGAAACGTCAGTTCGGATTGCAAGGTGGTGGATTCCAGTTCGTCAATCCGCAAGTTGTAACGCAGCCAATGGGTGAACAGTGATATGGCTGCCGAGCCTGCCGTGACGAATCCCAGAGTAAGTATCCCCGAAAAAGTATTAATAAATGTAGCAAATCCGTCGGGATTCCTGACGGGCAGAATCACTTCAAAAAGTGCCCCCTGAGTAATCGAAAGAAAAGTGATTACCACTAGATTCATTAATATGGCAGCCCCAATATAACTGCCGAAACGATTCTTCAATAGGAAACGGGGTACTAATAAATACATGTTCGCATATATCACCGTGTCCATAGACAGGAAATAGACCAGACATCCGCCCAGCCGTTTCCAGAAAGAGACGATTTGCAAAGGCTCGTACCAAAATACATTGATTGTAATCAGCAGGACAGCCGATTGCAACAGGAGATGCCTGTGTATCCTGTAATGAGGACTTAACAGAAAAGAATTGATTGTCATGCTTCCCCCCCTTTCAGTTCCAGCCGTATGCACTTCGTTGTCAATAACAGTTCGTAACGATTGCCATATAGCAAGTTCAGCCTTTGCCTGATTCGCTCCAGCCCCCTGCCCGCAGAGAAGTCAAGTTCCGGACAAATGCAAGTGAATATAACCGTGCCCCTCTCCGCTTTCAAATGGATTTTTAAAGAAACGGAAGCCGACAGTTGCCGTTCGTACAGCAACTTTACGACATACTGCACAAAAGGGATGAAAAGCAAAGGCGGAACCAACATTCTGTTCACTTCGCCTTCCGAGGTAAATTCATAGTTCAATCGCGCCGATGAGCTTTGCTCCAATGTCAGATAATTGGTGAGAAAAGCTATTTCACTGCTAAGCAGCACTTTCTGCCGGCTACAATCATAGAGTTGATAACGAAGTAACTGGCTCAACTTCATCAGCATTTTCGACGCCTTATCCGGCTCGTCCAATGTCAGTTCTCCCGAATGATGCAAGGTCTTGAAAAGAAGTTCCGGACTGACTTGTTCTTTCAATTGCTCCACTTCGGAAAGCACGTGGGCTTTTTCCATTTGCGAGACGCGCTGATGGTCTATCATCCATTCTTTCAGGAGCACGGTCATCGTTCCGCCTATCATGCAAAGCGTCGACAGTATAAAAGAAGAGATATAGTCCATTATCATGGGGACTGAAAAGTAGGAACCCCGTGCATGGAGTTCCGGCCAGTGAGAATAAGCCACATATTCTATTATTATCTGTATCAACAGCGCAATTATCATGGCAGCAGAGAGTAAGAATGAATAGGTCAGGTAACGCCTTTTCAGCAGGAATTTCGGGAACAGCCAAAAGAGGTTCAGACAGACGACAGCGACATAGGTGAGCAGGTAGATGAAAGTAAATATATAAATCCAAGCTCCCAATATCTCCCGGTAGTCCATAAAAAGAATAAAGACCTGATTGAAGGAAATAGTGCCCAGCACCATAATGAGCACCAGATACCGCATCCACCGGAATTCCGGACTGACGAGTAATTTATATAAAAAGGCAGAGTCATTACCAGTTGAGATATTGCTTGTTGCCATTGATTCGGTTGCCATACGCTTTATTAAGGGATTTATTGAGGAATTCATTGTTACCGGAATCAGCTATTCCCAGCGTACACGGTTTCCCGGGTACGAAGATAAAGCTTTTTCCGGTAAGGTTTCTATACCATTTGACTAAAATTCAAGTTTATAACTCACATTTGTCAGTACTGTGGAGCCGTCGCTGACATCAATCTTTCCGGTTTTTACGTTATATTCATGTCCGTAGTGCTCTTTCGCTCCGGTAAAGTTCAGTCCTTTTACGGCAAACTCATGGGATACTTTCTTCTTGTTGATACGGTAGCTGACGGTGTAGTTGCCGATAAGCATGGGCGAATATTGTTTGGAGAACGCTTTTGTCTCGTCATACTGTACTTCTTTGTCGGGGTGGTTCGTCGTTGCTTCCACGTTAATCGGGGAATAGCGGTCGCCGCCCTGTAAAGTCAGTTTCAGGTTGACGCTAAGAATATTCTGCTTGTTGCGCCCCAGCATCCATTCTTTGCCGACAAGTCCGTTGATGACATAGTTACGGTTGAACTTCGTGTTGTACCATTTTCCGTCGCCACCCCGATAGCGGGAATCGAACAGGGAGCCGGAAATCATGTAATAAAGCCCTTTCTCCAGAAAACGTTCGAGGGTGATGTCGATTCCGATGTTACGGCCTTTTCCTTTGTTGACAAGGGCGTCTTCCACGTAGAAGTCAGAGCGGTTGAGCACGGAATAAGAGCTGTCCGCCATGACAGGGACGTCGTGCAGGAACTGGATATACGGTTCTATTTTCAGGTTCATACGGTCGGAAATCTTGTAACCGAAGGAGAGCATGATATGTTGGGCTTTTGTGAAGTCGAGGTCTTTGTTGACGGACTTGTCGCCTGTGGTTTTCGTCTTTACAAAATAGACGTCCATTTTTTCCATGCGGCTGTACATTCCGTAGGCCAAGGCGAAAGTAGCTTTTGGGGTGGCTTGCCATTTCAGACCGGCACGGGGTTCGACAGACCATTGATTATTCAGGGTCAGAAATTGTCCGTAGATGCCGGCGTTGAGAGTCCAGCGGTCACCCAATCCGACAGAAGAGCTGTTGTAGGCGGAAATCAGGCTCGTACTGCCGTCGCCTTGGGAGACGGTTTCCAGCAGATGGGCTTCATAAGGGGCGATGGCGAGGTTCATATTATAGAACATGGCGTTGTAGGTGAAGCCTGTCTTATTGGTGAACCGGTTACTGAATTTACGGTTGAAGGTACTGCTCAGTATCAGGTTGGTATGTTTCGATTTCAAGTCCATATAGGGAGTGGTTTCCAAAGCATGGTTGAACATGGATGCCCCGCCGTCCAGTTGCGAGTAGGTGGCGGCAACGGTTGTTTTCAGTGATGCGTCGCTATTGAAGAAATAGCGGTGGCTGATACCGCCGGCTGCCATATACTGCTTGTCGCGTGACTCGCTGCGGTCGCCAAGATACTCCCATTTTTCAGTATTCTTCTCCATGTCGCTCTTGAATTTGTCAATCAGGCTGGTTCCCCAGATAGAGAAAGTTCCGGCTTTCTGCGTCGGGAAGTTAAGTTTGAAGTTCAAGTCCTGATAGTCCATTGTTCCGCCGTCAAGATTGAGCAGTCCGGTGGTGGAGTAACGGTAGTTGAAGATATACGATGCTTTATGTTTTTTGCTCAAAGGGCCTTCGGATGCGACGTCAATACCCATAATTCCTACCTGGATGGTATTTTCGTTCTTCTGGTTGTTTCCGTTGCGCAGCTTCATGTCGAACACGCCGGATACGGCATTTCCATATTCCGCCGGGAAAGCTCCGGTGAAGAAATCGGAATTTCCGAGTACCTGCGAGCTAAGAGAAGAAAGGATTCCCCCGCCTAAGGTGGCAATATCCGCAAAATGATTCGGGTTAGGGATTTCTACGTCTTCCAGTCTCCATTGCAACAGATGGGGAGCATTGCCGTGAATGGAAATTCCATTCGAGGAAACGCTGGGAGCTACTCCGGCAAAAGAGGAAACCAAGCGTGCAGGGTCGTCAAATCCGCCTGCATAACGGCTTGCCTCTTCCACGCTCAACATGCGTGCTCCGGTGGTAGCCATTTTGTTCATCGCCTCTTCTTTGTTTGTCCGGGCGCGGACTACTACTTCATTCAGTTCGTTCACACTCTCTTTCAGAGGTATCTCCAAGTAGATTTCTTTGGCGGAAGTCACCAATATTTCCCTAAAAACCCCTGTTTCATATCCCATAAAAGCTGCCTCTACCGTGTGTCGTCCGACAGGGACTTGCCGGATGGCGAAACGTCCGAGACTGTCCGTTGTCGTCCCCATCACTTCTGTGCCTGCCAGCTTCACCGTAGCATACGGTATAGGATACTTCGAGTCTCCGTCGACTACAATCCCGCGAATCGTCTGCACGGGGCGGCTTTTCCGTTCCGATGTCTGCCCGAAAGCAGCTACGGACACCAATAAAGCAATTAATAAGAGTATCCACCCCCCATAACGATACATCTTCCGTGTGAGTTCTTCGCTCAACACTCTTTCCAATGTTTTAAGCACTACCCCACATTCATCTACTGATACTCCCGAACGGGTTGCTATCTTCTCCAACAACATAGTTTTATTCATCTTCATGACTTATTCTGTTTTTTATTTCGGTACGAAGATAAGGGACAGGACAGTGCACGTTTTTCAAATGAGACGAACGGGCTTTGTTTGTAGACAAGATACGGGATTGGCAAGACATTTATTATTCTTTTCATGACTATCTTCTTTTATGTTACTGCATCAGAAATGAATGAAATTGTACGGAAATGAATGAAAATTTGTTTTCAATTACTGATTCATATAAGTAGAACATGAACTTTTGACTCATAAATTTCACCAGTTTCACCTTATCTCTAAAACATCGATGAATAAGGAGATAGCGGGTGAAAGCGTAGAAAAAATCAAGGTGAAATCTCCCGTTATTGCTTTCACCTTTCAAATTTATTTATACCGATTGCTGAACATATAGAGCCACCGTACTGAATATATAGATTCAATGCGGTAAGTATATAGATACAATGTGTTGAATATACAGTTCTACCAGCTCAAGTGTTAGTAGATGAAACTCAAGGTATTAACACCTGACGTCCAGGCTATTAATACCTGATGGATTATCTGTTAATACCTGACAATCGATTTGCTATAAGCATATTTTCATTAGCTATAATCATATCCGGATTAGCTATAATGATATTGTTTTTAGCTCAAGGGATATTTTGAAAAGACAAGGTGAAACCGAGAATGTTCTGTTTTACCAGAATTTTTCACTTGCTTTCACCCGCTATCTCCTTATTTATCGGCATTTCGACAATCAGGTGAAATCGATGAACAGCAATGAGCTTATAGTGGCATTTACGATACTTTATTGATTAAGAAAGAGGTAAGTTACGCAGTATTCCGCTATCGAATGATTTAGGACTCCACAGTTTAGCTCAAAATCATGAGAAAATGAATTAAACTTTGGTACGGTTTCCCTGCTACAAAACAAATTTCGATATGTAAGTCAAAAAAATCCTTTTTAATTGGCTATACAAAGAAAATAATGTATTTTTATAGCATATTGTATAGTTTATTTTATACTATATATGTATGTAT
>PPYF01172049.1_pt1 | contig 17765 bp, 17 predicted proteins | sample 1559871 | NCBI WGS metagenome assembly PPYF01 (sample SAMN08240021, study PRJNA423297) | Human gut metagenome, whole genome shotgun sequencing project.
AGATGCTACAAATGCTGATCGCCTTCCTGCCGGAAGTACGCAATAAGGTGGAGGAGCAGCTGGTCGGCGAAGAGCCTGAGAATCTGGTCGACGCCATTCACAAACTGCACGGCAGCTGCGGCTACAGCGGCGTACCGCGTCTTAAACATCTGTGCCAGCTGATTGAAAGCCAGCTGCGTAGCGGCACCCCGGCGGAAGAGCTAGAACCGGAGCTGCTGGAACTGCTGGATGAAATGGATAATGTGACGCGGGAAACGAAGAAAATACTGGGCTAGCACAAACCTGTAGACCGGAGAAGCGAAGCGCCATCCGGCTTGAGTGTGATTGCCGGATGGCGGCGTTGCCTTATCCGGCCTACAGCGACTGCCCCACTTTTATCGCCGCAGCGATATTGCGCGCGGCCATTCGTACGTTCGTCCCGGCTTCTGCCAGCGCCTCGTCGAGCGAACAGATCCGATGCAGCACGCTGAACACCGCATCCAGTCCGTGCTGGTGCACAACGCCCACATCCGCCGTCAGGCTGCCGGCAATCCCAATCACCGGTATCTGATAGCGTTTGGCAACCCGCGCCACCCCTACCGGTACCTTGCCGTGGATCGTCTGGCTATCGATACGCCCTTCCCCGGTAATCACCAGATCCGCATCGGCAACCAGCGCATCCAGATGTAGCGCGTCGGTCACGATATCAATACCCGGTCTCAGGTGTGCGCCGCAAAACGCGTACAGCGCCGCTCCCATTCCTCCTGCCGCACCGCCGCCTTCCAGCGTCAGCACATCAAGATCTAATTCTTGCGCAATTTGCCCGGCATAGTGCGCCAGCGCGCGGTCGAGCAGCGCAACCATCTCCGGCGTTGCGCCTTTCTGCGGCCCAAATACCGCCGACGCTCCCTCATCACCGACCAGCGGATTCGTCACATCACAGGCAACATCAATCCGGCATTGCGCCAGGCGCGGATCCAGGCCGCTGATGTCAATCTTTGCCAGCGTCGACAGCCCCGCACCGCCGGGCGCAATCGGCTGACCGTCAGCGGTCAGCAGCTGCGCGCCAAGCGCCTGCACCATACCTGCGCCGCCGTCGTTAGTGGCGCTACCGCCAATGCCGATAATCATCCGCGTCACGCCAAGATCCAGCGCATGGCGAATCAGCTCTCCGGTGCCCCATGAGGTTGTTTTCAGCGGGTTACGCGCGTCGGGAGGTAAAAGCTCAAGCCCGCTAGCCGCCGCCATTTCGATAAAGGCACAGCGCTCGTCGCCGGAGACACCGAAGAAACCCGGCACCACTTCACCCAATGGTCCGGTCACCTCAACCTGTATCACCCGCCCCTGCGTTGCCGCCACCATAGCCTCAACGGTCCCTTCGCCGCCGTCGGCAACCGGCAATTTGATGTACTCGGCGTCCGGGTAGATCTCGCGAAATCCCGCTTCAATCGCACTGGCGACCTCGAGGGCGCTCAGGCTTTCCTTGTATGAGTCCGGGGCAATTACAATCTTCATAAGCTGTCCTTGTGCGAAGTGGCGGCAGTAAGCTTAGCGCACCATACAGGGGCGTTTGTTATCAAATGTCCAGTTTGGGATCAGGTACTGCATTCCCACGGCATCGTCGCGCGCCCCCAGGCCGTATTGTTGATACAGCGCGTTGGCCTGCATCACCTGATCCATATCCAGCTCAACGCCCAGCCCCGGTTTATTCGGTACTTGCACCTTACCGTTTTTAATTTCAAACGGCGCTTTAGTCAGGCGCTGATTACCTTCCTGCCAGATCCAGTGGGTATCAATGGCGGTAATCTTACCAGGCGCAGCGGCGGCGACGTGGGTGAACATTGCCAGCGAAATATCGAAGTGATTATTGGAGTGCGATCCCCAGGTCAGACCAAACTCATGGCACAGCTGCGCGACGCGCACCGAACCTTGCATGGTCCAGAAGTGCGGATCCGCCAGCGGGATATCGACCGATTGCAGCGCCAGCGTATGCCCCATCTGCCGCCAATCGGTGGCAATCATGTTGGTCGCGGTCAGCAGACCGGTCGCACGGCGGAATTCCGCCATCACTTCACGGCCAGAGAAGCCCTGCTCGGCGCCGCACGGATCTTCGGCATAGGCCAGCGTCCCTTTCAGGTACTTGCCAATCTTAATTGCTTCATCGAGCGACCATGCGCCGTTCGGATCCAGCGTCACCCGGGCCTGTGGGAAGCGTTTTGCCAGCGCCATGATGGACTCGGCCTCTTCTTCACCCGCCAGCACGCCGCCCTTCAGTTTGAAGTCGTTAAAGCCGTATTTTTCATAGGCGGCCTCTGCCAGGCGTACAACGGCATCCGGCGTCATCGCCTCGTCGTGGCGCAGTCGGTACCAATCGCACTGCTCATCCGGCTGGCTCTGATACGGCAGAGGCGTCGCCTTGCGGTTGCCGATGAAGAACAGGTAGCCAAGCATTTCGACTTCGCTACGCTGTTGACCGTCGCCCAGCAGCGAGGCCACGTTAACGCCCAAATGCTGGCCCAGCAGGTCAAGCATGGCCGATTCAATGGCGGTCACAACATGAATCGTGGTGCGTAAGTCGAAGGTTTGCAGGCCGCGACCGCTGGCATCGCGGTCGGCAAAAGCGGCACGAACGCGGTTCAGAACGTTTTTGTATTCACCGAGCGTTTTCCCCACTACCAGCGGGATCGACTCTTCCAGCGTGGCGCGAATCTTCTCGCCGCCGGGGATTTCCCCCACGCCCGTATGCCCCGCGTTATCCTGAATAATCACAATATTACGCGTAAAGAACGGCGCATGCGCTCCGCTCAGGTTCATCAGCATACTGTCGCGTCCGGCAACGGGAATCACCTGCATGGATGTGACAACGGGCGTGGAAGTGTGAATCGTCATGGTTAAATCCTTGTCTACTGGGTCGACGGACGAAAACAGAGCACGGGTATTAACATGCCCAGCCCGACGCGTCAGGAGCGAGAAATCTGGCAATCGTTATTATTATGGCTAACAGCAGTATAGGAACAGCCACGCGGCAGCTCATCGTGCAAATGCACAATATTGCCGGTGAATATTATTTAACGATGTGATAAATGAACAAATAGCAGCCGGTACGACGACGTCGCACCGGAAAGACGATAAACCATGCTTATTTAAGCAGCGTTGCCCACTGCTCGACCCATGGATTGGAGACGCTCTCCGGCTCCGGGTCTTCTGACGCATCAATCATCAGCATGTCGCCAATGCGCTGCGCGCCCTGCTCTTGCAACAGCGCATCAAAGCGCTTGCCGCCGCCGCAAAAGTTCGCGTAGGTGCTGTCGCCCAGCGCGATAATACCGTAGCGCAGATGCGGCTGGTACATATCCTGGAGATCGTTAAACAGCGGCACGATGCTATCCGGCAGGTCGCCCTGACCGGTGGTGGAGGTCACCACCAGCGCGTATTTTCCGGTGTAGCTTTCCCAATCCGTCACCGTCGGGTCTTCAAAGACTTTCGCCTGATGCCCGAGACCGCCAAGAATGGTTTGCGCTTCTTCCGCCACCAACAGCGAATTACCGTACATAGTGCCGACAAAAATCCCTACTTCAGCCATGATTTAACTCCCTGTTTACTTCTGGATAGCTTCATCCTGACCGCAGTCGGCGACAAACTCAACCCTTTCATTCTCAGGGAGAAGCCCGCGCCAGCCGAAATGTGATAAAGCCTGCATCCAGACGTCATCCAGCCCGGCGCGAATCGTCAGCGGTTCGCCGGTAAACGGATGGGTCATCGAGAGTTCGCTGGCGTGCAGCATCAGGCGGTTGCAGCCAAAATGCTCCGCGGCGCTGCGGTTCTGACGCAGGTCGCCATGCTTGCTGTCGCCAATAATCGGATGACGCAGATGTGCCAGATGGCGGCGAAGCTGGTGTTTGCGGCCGGTTTGTGGGTCCAGCGCCACCAGGCCGTAGCGCGTGGTCGGGTAGCGGCCCGTCGCGACCGGCATTTCCACCGTCGCCATGCCCCGGTAGTGAGTGACCGCCGGCTGCGGATCCTTATTCTCACGGGCAAACTTATCGGCGATTTTATCCAGCTCTTCCACCAACGGGTAGTCCAGCACCGCTTCATCGGTCAGCCAGCCGCGCACGATGGCGTGGTAGCGCTTATGAATTTGATGCTGCTCGAACTGCTGCGCCAGCAGCCGTCCGGCTTCGCTGGACAGCCCCATCAGCAGCACGCCGGAGGTCGGACGGTCGAGGCGATGGGCGGTAAAGACGTGCTGACCAATCTGGTCACGTACCGTCTGCATCACCACCACTTTTTCATCGCGATCGAGCCAGCTGCGGTGCACCAGCCAGCCTGACGGTTTGTTCACCGCCACCAACCACTCGTCCTGGTAGATAATTTCCAGCATCAGTGGGGATCGCTCGTAAAGAAGGCATCCAGCTGCTCAAGCGGCGGCAGGATAATCGCGCGCAGCGGATGCGCGGCGTCGAGCGCCATTTCGTAATACGGCGCGATGGCAAAATCTTTCGGCAGCGGCATTTCGCTATCCAGCAGTTGATGCATGCGCGGGATCAGCACCCACTGCAGCCACTCCAGCGGCTCCAGGGTATCCATGCAGAACGGCTGGTCGCTGGCAAAGGCGCTTTCGTGTGGCGCCGTCTCCTGCCAGTGCTGATGCTGACGCAGCAGCGTTTCAATAAGCAGTAATTGGTCGCGTAGGCTGTCGTGGCGTGTCATGGAAACCTCTGAGGAATGAAAATCGCGCGCAGGATACCACTAGTTGGCGGGAAACAAAAAAAGGGGGCACTGTAAAAACAGCGCCCCCGGTTCGTTTCGCAGCAATCCAGCTACTTTTAGTGCTCCCTGCTCGTCCGTGACAACTTTTCCTGTGGTCTCCTGACCAGTTCGTCCCTAAACGGTTGCATCCTGCATCACACCACCCCGATGTGATTTCACCCAATCCTTGAGTGTGTCCCGATCTTCCTGATCCACCAGATATCCTGTCTGGCTCTCGTTCTCCGTCCTGGAGGTGTCCTTTAACGCGTTCCTGCGCTATCCTTTTGCTTCATCCTGAAGCCTTTCCTTGAATCACCTTCCCGGTGTGTCCTATGAAGCGTCATCATCCTGATGTTCACTTCATTGTGCGACTCCCTGTCGACGTAGATAGAATCCGCTATTTCGCGTCGTCTTACAAGCGCCCCTCAGGCAATCCCTTAAGGCTTACGCGCAAGAAAATCACGCTATAGAACAATCATCTTATTGATATAAAAAGAAATTACTAAAACATAGGGATAAGTGTCTTACTTATAATCTGGCGATCTCTCACAGTGCGTGTAAGAGATCTCTCACAAAGGGATGGGCAAACTGTCTTACAGAATAGGCTCAAGTTGAGTCAGGAAACTCGCAAGGGAGGAGGCCAGAGGCAGGCGATTGCGCGTTCCGAGCGTCTCTTTGACCACTTCACCGGTCACGTTGCAGACGGAAATCACGTCAAGTTCGCTGTCCAGCGTGGCAATAAACAGCGTCGGCGACAACTTCAGGCGCTTCTGCGTGACCAGGTGGCCAATCAGGTTTTCCTGCACGCGACGGAAGTCATCGGGGCTCCACACCTGCAGCAGCGTCAGGGCTTCCCCCATGAAAAGCGCCTGCATATCACCCGCATACTGAGTGGTATAATAGGTGTGAATGGGTTGTTGTACCACAATATCCATCGCCCGTTCAACGCCATTTACATTCGGTTCACCGTCAAAATCCTGCGGCTGCCAGAAGACCGCGTCGCCGCTCGTCGATACCTGACATGGCGATGGAATGCCGTAAAGCTCTTCGCTGCGCGGCAGGCTGTTGTAGGTGCGTTGCCAGGCATCGCAATAGCGTTGGGTAAAGGCGTGTAATGCGTCTGCAGTCTGCTGATCCACGAATTTCTCTCTTCAGGTTAGCCAGGATACACTAGAAGCCATAGTGTACCTGCTTTATAACGGTGAAACATGTCTTCTTATGATAACCATCAGGCGCTTGCCGGCCTGACGCTCGGTAAAACCACAGATTACCGCGATACCTACGACGCCAGCCTGCTACAGGGCGTTCCGCGCAGCCTGAACCGCGATCCGCTCGGGCTGCATGCCGATTCCCTGCCTTTCCACGGCGCGGATATCTGGACGCTGTACGAGCTTTCCTGGCTCAACGCCAAAGGTCTGCCGCAGGTCGCGGTCGGCCACGTTGAGCTAAGCCACGCAACGGTGAACCTGGTGGAGTCAAAAAGCTTTAAGCTCTATCTCAACAGCTTCAATCAGACGCGTTTTGCCAGTTGGCAAGCCGTGCAGGAGACGCTGCAACGCGACCTGAGCGCCTGCGCCCAGGGCAACGTGACGGTGGCCCTGTATCGCCTCGATGAAATAGAAGGCCAGCCGATTGCCCATTTCCACGGCAGCTGTATTGATGACCAGGATATCGAGATTGATAACTACCAGTTCAACGCCGGCTACCTCGACGGCGCAGCCGGCCAGAAGGTCGTGCAGGAAACGCTGGTCAGCCACCTGCTGAAATCAAACTGCCTGATCACCCACCAGCCGGACTGGGGGTCTGTACAAATTCAGTACCGTGGCCCGCAGATCGACAGGGAAAAGCTGCTGCGCTATCTGGTCTCTTTCCGCCATCACAACGAGTTCCACGAGCAGTGCGTCGAGCGTATCTTCAACGATATTCTGCGCTTCTGCGCGCCGGAGAGCCTGAGCGTTTACGCGCGATACACCCGCCGCGGCGGGCTGGATATCAACCCGTGGCGAGCAAACGGTGAATTTGTCCCGGCAATTGGCCGCCTGGTGCGTCAGTAAGCTGAACAATTTCTCAATAATGCGCACATTGTTCCGCGACTGAGGTTGTAGTAAACAAGCCTGCGAGGCTATTGTAATCACTAAGGAAGACGATTTTCGTCCCGTTAAGGAGTCCACTTGATTACACATATTAGCCCGCTTGGCTCAATGGATATGTTGTCGCAGCTGGAAGTCGACATGCTTAAACGCACGGCCAGCACCGACCTGTATCAATTGTTCCGCAACTGCTCATTGGCCGTACTGAACTCAGGCAGCCTGACCGATAACAGTAAAGAGCTGCTGTCCCGTTTCGAAAGCTTCGATATTAACGTGCTGCGTCGCGAACGCGGCGTTAAGCTTGAGCTGATTAATCCGCCGGAAGAGGCGTTCGTCGACGGGCGCATTATCCGCTCACTCCAGGCCAACCTGTTCGCCGTACTGCGCGATATTCTGTTCGTTTACGGGCAGATTCATAACACCGTACGTTTCCCGAATCTCGATCTGGAAAGCTCCACCCACATCACTAACCTGGTGTTCTCCATTCTGCGCAACGCCCGCGCGCTGCACGTGGGTGAAGCACCGAGCATGGTGGTGTGCTGGGGCGGTCACTCAATCAACGAAAACGAGTACCTCTACGCCCGTCGCGTAGGTAACCAGCTTGGCCTGCGTGAGTTGAACATCTGCACCGGCTGCGGTCCTGGCGCGATGGAAGCGCCAATGAAGGGCGCCGCGGTCGGCCATGCGCAGCAGCGCTACAAAGAAGGGCGCTTCATCGGCATGACCGAACCGTCGATTATTGCCGCTGAGCCGCCAAACCCACTGGTCAACGAGCTGATCATCATGCCGGATATCGAAAAACGCCTTGAAGCGTTTGTGCGTATCGCTCACGGCATCATTATTTTCCCGGGCGGCGTGGGAACGGCTGAAGAACTGCTGTATCTGCTGGGTATCCTGATGAACCCGGCGAACAAAGACCAGGTGCTGCCGCTTATCCTCACCGGCCCGAAAGAGAGCGCCGACTACTTCCGCGTTCTCGACGAGTTCGTGGTGCATACGCTGGGCGAAGGCGCGCGTCGCCACTATAAGATCATCATTGATGATGAAGTGGAAGTGGCGCGCCAGATGAAAAAAGCGATGCCGCTGGTGAAAGAGAACCGCCGCGATACCGGCGACGCCTACAGCTTTAACTGGTCGATGCGCATTGCGCCGGACCTGCAGATGCCGTTTGAACCGTCGCACGAGAACATGGCTAACCTCAAGCTTTATCCGGATCAACCGGTTGAAGTGCTGGCCGCAGACCTGCGCCGCGCCTTCTCAGGCATCGTGGCGGGTAACGTGAAGGAAGTGGGTATTCGCGCCATCGAAGAGTTTGGTCCGTACAAAATTCACGGCGATAAAGAGATGATGCGCCGCATGGACGAACTGCTACAGGGCTTCGTGGCGCAGCACCGCATGAAGTTGCCAGGTTCCGCCTACATCCCCTGCTACGAAATCTGCGCCTGACACTATTCGCAGCGTATTTCACTCCTCACCCGGCGGTCTTCACCGCCGGTTTTTCTCTCAAACAGCCCTCATAAATACCCTAATTCGCGCAGAGCCAATCGTTTGCGCGCTATATGCGACCGCATATTATTAGCAATAATTATGATTCAGCGCTAAAAAACGCCATTTCCATCATTTTTATCAGCAAAAACATCGTATTTACCCCCTCCCCCATTTACCACACATACTGCGAATGCTAGCCTTCGCGACCATAAATTTTCGCTCAAAAGGTTATTACAGTAAAAAGACCTGCAATAACCCCAGCTAAAAGTGGATTATTACATTTGGGATCATGATCACTGATACATTTACCAGTTAAATGTACATTTGCGCTCGTCGAAAATGGCGTTGGGTAAAAATCACAAAAAAACCAACACTTCTAAAATTTAATATTACATTTTTATTTTTTTTCACTTTATTTGACTAAAAAATTAGCATTTTTCCTTCCTCCAGGAGATACAGATGGAAAACACTCAAACCAGCACGGTCGTCACAGCAGAATGTGCTAGCGGATGGCGCAAAACAGATACGATGTGGATGCTGGGTCTTTACGGCACTGCCATCGGCGCGGGCGTACTGTTCCTGCCGATCAACGCCGGCGTCGGCGGCATGATCCCGCTGATCATCATGGCTATCCTCGCCTTCCCGATGACCTTCTTCGCACACCGCGGCCTGACCCGCTTCGTGCTGTCCGGTAAAAACCCGGGCGAAGACATCACCGAAGTCGTTGAAGAGCACTTCGGCGTAGGCGCAGGTAAACTGATTACCCTGCTCTACTTCTTCGCTATCTACCCAATCCTGTTGGTGTACAGCGTCGCTATCACTAACACCGTGGAAAGCTTCCTGGCGCACCAGCTGCACATGACGCCGCCGCCGCGCGCTATCCTGTCGCTGATTCTGATCGTCGGCATGATGACTATCGTGCGCTTCGGTGAGCAGATGATCGTTAAAGCGATGAGCATCCTGGTATTCCCGTTCGTGGCGGCCCTGATGGTGCTGGCGCTGTACCTGATCCCGCAGTGGAGCGGCGCAGCACTGGAAACCCTGTCCTTCAGCAGCGCGGCCTCTACCGGCAACGGCCTGTGGATGACTCTGTGGCTGGCCATTCCGGTGATGGTGTTCTCCTTCAACCACTCGCCGATCATCTCTTCCTTCGCGGTGGCGAAGCGTGAAGAGTACGGTCAGGGCGCAGAGAAGAAGTGTTCCTCTATCCTGGCACGTGCCCACATCATGATGGTGCTGACCGTGATGTTCTTCGTCTTCAGCTGCGTACTGAGCCTGTCCCCGGCGGACCTGGCGGCGGCGAAAGAGCAAAATATCTCTATCCTGTCTTACCTGGCAAACCACTTTAACGCGCCGGTTATCGCCTGGATGGCACCGATTATCGCGATTATCGCTATCACCAAGTCCTTCCTGGGCCACTACCTGGGCGCACGTGAAGGCTTCAACGGGATGGTAATTAAGTCTCTGCGTAGCAAAGGAAAATCCATCGAAATCAACAAACTGAACAAAATCACTGCGCTGTTCATGCTGGTTACCACCTGGATTGTGGCAACCCTGAACCCGAGCATCCTGGGCATGATTGAAACCCTGGGCGGCCCGATCATCGCGATGATTCTGTTCCTGATGCCGATGTATGCAATTCAGAAAGTACCGGCAATGCGTAAGTACAGCGGTCACATCAGCAACGTCTTCGTTGTGCTGGTGGGTCTCATCGCTATCTCCGCAATCTCCTACTCTCTGTTTAGTTAATCCCCCTGCGCCGCCTTTCGGGCGGCGCACCTCGATACACAATGGACGCCTCATGATTAGCGTATTCGATATTTTCAAAATCGGCATTGGTCCTTCCAGCTCACACACCGTCGGGCCAATGAAAGCAGGCAAACAATTCACGGACGACTTGATTGCGCGTGGGATCCTGACTGATATCACTCGCGTAGTCGTCGATGTTTACGGTTCACTCTCTCTGACCGGTAAAGGTCACCATACCGATATCGCCATTATTATGGGCCTGGCAGGGAACCTGCCGGATACGGTGGATATCGACGCCATTCCGGCGTTTATCCAGGACGTGAATACCCATGGCCGCCTGATGCTGGCTAACGGTCAGCACGAAGTGGAATTCCCGGTTGATCAGTGCATGAACTTCCATGCCGACAACCTCTCGCTGCACGAAAACGGCATGCGTATTACCGCGTTGTCAGGTGACAAAGCCGTTTACAGTAAAACCTACTATTCCATCGGCGGCGGTTTTATCGTCGACGAAGAGCACTTCGGCCAACAAACTGAAGCGCCGGTTGCCGTGCCATACCCGTATAAAAGCGCCGCGGATTTACAGCGTCACAGCCAGGAAACCGGCCTGTCGCTGTCTGGCCTGATGATGCAGAACGAACTCGCGCTGCACAGCAAAGAAGAGCTGGAAAAGCACTTTGCTGACGTCTGGGCGGTGATGAAAGGCGGCATCGAGCACGGCACCACGACCGAAGGCGTATTGCCGGGCAAACTGCGCGTTCCACGTCGTGCCGCCGCGCTACGTCGTATGCTGGTCAGCCAGGACAAAATCAGCAGCGACCCGATGGCGGTAGTTGACTGGATTAACATGTTTGCGCTGGCGGTGAACGAAGAAAACGCCGCCGGTGGGCGCGTCGTCACCGCGCCCACCAACGGTGCCTGCGGTATCGTTCCGGCGGTGCTGGCTTACTACGACAAGTTTATCCGCGAAGTGAACGCCAACTCGCTGGCACGCTACATGCTGGTTGCCAGCGCGATTGGCTCACTCTACAAGATGAACGCCTCCATCTCCGGCGCTGAAGTGGGTTGCCAGGGGGAAGTGGGTGTCGCCTGTTCCATGGCGGCAGCGGGTCTGGCAGAGCTGCTGGGCGGTAGCCCGGCGCAGGTGTGCATTGCCGCGGAAATCGGCATGGAACATAACCTCGGCCTGACCTGTGACCCGGTTGCCGGTCAGGTTCAGGTGCCATGCATCGAGCGTAACGCCATTGCGTCGGTGAAAGCGGTTAACGCCGCGCGTATGGCCCTGCGCCGTACCAGCGTACCGCGCGTGTGTCTCGATAAAGTTATCGAGACCATGTACGAAACCGGCAAAGACATGAACGCCAAATACCGCGAAACCTCTCGCGGCGGGCTGGCGATGAAAGTGGTAGCCTGCGACTAACGCACTCCAGAGGCCTCGTTTTGCGAGGCCTCTTCCCGTTTTATCCCCCGCCGATAGCCTCACCCGTCCCTGAATGTTACCCTTAGCGCCCAATCTGTTAGGGAGAACGCCCGTGGCCGTCCATTTGCTTATTGTTGACGCACTCAACTTAATCCGCCGTATTCATGCCGTTCAGGGTTCCCCCTGCGTAGAAACCTGTCAGCATGCGCTGGATCTGCTGATTGCGCACAGCCAGCCGACGCATGCGGTAGCGGTTTTTGACGATGAAGCACGCAACAGCGGCTGGCGGCATCAGCGACTACCAGACTACAAGGCCGGTCGTCCACCTATGCCGGACGATCTTCATGCCGAAATGCCCGCCCTGCGCGCCGCCTTTGAGCTGCGCGGTGTACGCTGTTGGGAGTCCCAGGGTAACGAGGCTGACGATCTCGCGGCCACGCTGGCCGTGAAAGTCGCCAGCGCCGGGCATCAGGCGACCATCGTCTCGACGGATAAAGGCTACTGTCAGCTGCTGTCGCCCACGCTGCGCATTCGCGACTACTTCCAGAAACGCTGGCTGGACGTGCCGTTTATCGAAAAAGAGTTTGGCGTGCAGCCGCAGCAGCTACCCGACTACTGGGGGCTGGCGGGAATTAGCAGTTCGAAAGTACCAGGGGTCGCGGGAATTGGCCCCAAAAGCGCCACCCAACTGCTGACGCAGTTTCCCACGCTGGAAGCGCTGTACGAACATCTGGAAGAGGTGCCGGATAAGTGGCGGAAGAAACTGGAAGAACACCGGGAGATGGCGTTCTTGTGCCGGGATATCGCGCGGCTGCAAACCGATTTGCATATTGATGGCAATTTGCAGCAGCTCAGACTTAACAGATAGCATCATGACGTAGGCCGGATAAGGCAAAGCCGCCATCCGGCAGTTCTGAGCACCTTGCCGGATGGCGGCTTTGCCTTATCCGGCCGACAAATCACATTCGACCGGACTATGCGTTATTAACGCTCGTCGCGACGCCCACCGACCGCCGCCCACAGGCGACGCACGTGTACGGTCACTTCTTCACGATCGTGATACAGCTGGCGCGCCTGCATCTGCGCGTTAATACCGTGCTCGTCCAGCTTCGCCTGGATGTGCGCCAGATTCTGCGACAGCTCTTCATAACGCTTTTTCATCGGCAGCTTCAGATTGAAGATGGTCTCACGGCACCAGCCGTTAACCAGCCATTCCGCCATCAGCGCGGCGACCTTCGCCGGTTTCTCCACCATATCGCACACCATCCACGAGATGTTGTTGCGGGTAGGGCGGTAGCGGAAACCGTCTTCGCGCAGCCAGGTCACCTGGCCGGTGTCCATCAGGCTCTGCGCCATCGGGCCGTTATCCACTGAGGAAACCCACATGTTGCGCTTCACCAGCTGATAGGTCCAGCCGCCCGGACAGGCGCCCAGATCAACCGCGTACATGCCGTTTGCCAGACGCTCGTCCCACTCGTCGGCGGGAATAAAGACGTGAAATGCCTCTTCCAGCTTCAGCGTAGAGCGGCTTGGCGCGTCGGCCGGAAACTTCAGGCGCGGAATGCCCATATAGAACGGCGAGTTGTTGGTGCTATACGAATACCCGGTATAGCAGCAGCCCGGCGCGATAAAGAACACGTGCACCACCGGACGTTTGGTGGTCTCGTACGGCGCCAGCACTTTCGCCTCACGCAGCGCCGCGCGCAGCGGCACGGTCAACTTGCGGCAGAACTTCATCAGCTCTTTGCTTTCGTTGGTATCCGCCACTTCAACGCGCAGATCGCCGCCCTTCTCCACTACGCCTTGCAGCATGCCGACGATCGGCGCGACGCGGTCTTCCGGCGGTAAATCTTTCAACAGCTCGCCGACGACGATCATCTGGCGAGCAAAGATGAGCGAGCTAAACGGCAGCTCGCGCGCCAGCTTATCGGCGTCGCCATCCTGATAGCATTCGAAAATCACATAGCCCGAGTTATCTTTTACGCGCGCGAAGCCAAACACCTCACGACGCCCGGCCTTATCGGTAATTTCCGCAGCACACTCTTTCTCAAACCCAGGGCGGCAATACAGCACAACCTTATTCATGAACAACACCCTTACGCTTAAGTCGAATGGCACCAATTAACATCAACACCCAACCGGCGAGGAAGCTGACGCCGCCCACCGGGGTAACAAACGCCCACAGGCGTAAATGAGAGAGCGCCAGGCAGTACAGGCTACCGCTGAACAGCACGGTACCCAGCGCCAGAAATACGCTGCTCCAGTAGAACCAGATACTAATGCGGCGCTGCATCGCCACCGCCAGGCCAAAAATCGCCAGCGTGTGAAACGCCTGGTACTCCAGACCGGTCTGGATCCAGCCCATTTCAACAACGCCCAACGATTTACTCAGCACGTGCGCGCCAAATGCGCCCAGTGCGACAAAGATAAAACCGCTGATAGCGGCAAAAATCAGCATAAAACGGCTGGTCATGATGGTATTACCCTAAATTCATTTATTGTTCGTAACGAAAACGAAAAGTTTCTTGCTCATGGGCCGCTTTCGCCAGAATCCACTGACGAAAGGCCGCTATTTTACCCAGTTCTGCCTGACTGTCATGACAAACCAGATAAAACGCATTCTTACTGACCAGAACATCATTAAACGGGCACACCAGACGGCCTGCCTCAATCTCGGACTGCGCCATCACGTTGTTGGCAAGCGCAATCCCCTGTCCGTGGATGGCAGCCTGTAGCACCATGGCGCTATGGCTGAAGATAGGTCCCTGTTGTACGTTGATATGGGTGAGCCCCAACTGGCGCGTATACGTTTGCCAGTCGCGGCGGGAAGCATCGTGCAGCAGCGTATGTTTGGCTAAGTCGGCGGGGGTCTTCAGCGCTTTATCGCCGGTCAGCAGCAGAGGAGAGCAAACCGGGAGTAAATACTCCGCGTACAGTTTTTCAACGCGTAACCCCGGCCAGTTGCCGCGACCGTAAAAAATAGCGACGTCGACATCGTCGGCCAGCTTATCTTCCTGACGGTCCACCGCCTGGATTCTGACGTCGATTCCCGGATAAGCTGAGTTAAAGCTTGAGAGGCGCGGCACCAGCCATTGAATCGCAAAACTGGGCAATAAACTGACGGTAAGCGCCCCTTTCGCGCTGCGTGCCTGTAGTTTACGCGTAGCCTCTGTTAATTGCGAAAAGATCTCTTTGATATCCTGAAAATAGCTCTGCCCCTCTTCGGTCAGCAGCAACGAACGATTGCGCCGACGGAACAGCTTCAACCCCAAAAAATCCTCAAGAGACTTGATTTGATGGCTTACTGCGGCCTGCGTCACAAAAAGCTCATCGGCCGCGCGGGTGAAACTTAAATGGCGTGCGGCTGCATCAAATACACGTAATGCATTAAGAGGTGGCAAACGCTTTGACATGGTCCCAGAACCCAATTGTTAATTGAATTTAACAAATAGGAAACAACAGTTAACCTATTAGTTTTTTTTATCTGAGACATTATAATTTGTCCGTTGAGCTTCTACCAGCAAATACCTATGATGGCGGCACTTCCTGAGCCGGAACGAGAAGCTTTTTTTGGAATGCGTGTTCTGAAGGGCTTTTGGCTTACGGTTGTGATGTTGTGTTGTTGTGTTTGCAATTGGTCTGCAATTCAGATCACGGTAGCAAGGCTACCCTTTTTCACTTCCTGTACATTTACCCTGTCTGTCCATAGTGATTAATGTAGCACCGCCTAATTGCGGTGCTTTTTTTTGCCTGCAATTTGCGCGCTATTTCTCCAGCGCCACCATCTCTTTCACATCGCTATGGTTAATTTGCTGTTTCACGCCGTTGGCATCGGTGTAGGAAATCATACCGGTGTCGTTATCGGTCTGCGGTTTCCCCTCGGAAACGATGCTACGGCCATCGTTAGTATGCATCACGTAGTTTGGGCTTGAGCAGGCGCTCAGGGCAAACGTCAGCATACAGGCGGAAATGATTGCGGCAGTCTTTTTCATTTTCTTCTCCTTTAGCGATTTATGCTATTTAAAGCTCATTTCATAACAGGCCAAAATATTTGCCTAACGTTATTTAGCATAAGACACTGGTCGGATAGCGCCAGGAGAACCAGACGATTCCGAGGATTGGCACAAACCTTGTATCAATGCTCATTTTGCGCCACGATCGGTTGATTGAACCGAGGAATACCATGAACGCTTTCAACCCCGCGCAGTTTCGCGCGCAATTTCCCGCCCTGCACGATGCCGGGGTTTACCTTGATAGCGCCGCCACCGCGTTAAAACCGCAGGCGGTGATCGAGGCGACAAATCAGTTCTACTCGCTGAGCGCGGGGAACGTCCATCGCAGCCAGTTCGCCGAAGCCCAGCGCCTGACCGCGCGCTACGAGGCCGCACGCGATCAGGTCGCCCGCTGGCTGAACGCTCCTCGCGGCAAAGACATCGTCTGGACGCGCGGCACGACAGAAGCCATCAATATGGTAGCCCAGTGCTACGCGCGCCCACGCCTGCAGCCGGGTGACGAAATTATCGTCAGCACCGCCGAGCACCATGCTAACCTGGTGCCCTGGCTGATGGTCGCGGAGCAGACGGGCGCGAAGGTGGTGCAACTGCCTCTTGGCGTTAACCGCCTGCCGGACGTCGAACAGCTCACCACGCTGATCACCTCGCGCAGCCGCATTCTGGCGCTGGGGCAAATGTCGAACGTCACCGGCGGCTGTCCGGATCTGGCGCGCGCCATTACTCTCGCCCATCAGGCCGGTATGGTGGTGATGGTTGACGGCGCGCAGGGCGCGGTGCACTTCCCGGCGGACGTGCAGGCGCTGGATATCGATTTCTACGCCTTTTCCGGCCATAAGCTCTACGGGCCAACCGGCATCGGCGCGCTCTATGGCAAGAGCGAGCTGCTGGACTCCATGGCCCCGTGGCTGGGCGGCGGCAAAATGATTAGCGAAGTGACCTTCAACGGCTTTACTACTCAGCCGGTGCCGTACCGTCTGGAGGCTGGCACGCCGAACGTCGCGGGCGTCATTGGCCTGAGCGCGGCGCTGGAATGGCTGTCTGAGGTAGATATGGCGCAGGCCGAATCCTGGAGTCGAGGCTTAGCGACGCTGGCGGAAGATGAGCTGGCGAAACGTCCGGGGTTCCGCTCGTTCCGCTGTCAGGACTCCAGCCTGTTAGCCTTTGATTTTGCGGGCGTTCATCACAGCGACATGGTGACGCTGCTGGCGGAGTACGGTATTGCCCTGCGTGCCGGCCAGCACTGCGCGCAGCCGCTGCTGGCGGCACTGGGCGTTAACGGCACGCTGCGCGCCTCGTTCGCCCCCTATAATACGCAAGACGATGTACACGCGCTGGTCAACGCCGTTGACCGGGCGCTCAAACTTCTGGTGGATTAATGACGACTCCTTTGCTCGCCGGACACCCGTTCGGCACCACCGTAACGCCCGAGGCATTACGGCAACAGTTTGGCGCACTGAGCCAGTGGGAAGAGAAATACCGGCAGCTGATTCTGCTGGGCAAACAACTCCCCTCGCTGTCGGACGATCTTAAAGCGCAGGCCAAAGAGATTGCCGGCTGCGAAAACCGCGTCTGGCTGGGCTACTCGCTGGAGGCTGACGGAACGCTGCATTTCTTTGGCGATAGCGAAGGCAGGATCGTGCGCGGCCTGCTGGCGGTGCTGCTGACCGCCGCGGAAGGCCAACGCCCGGAAGCGATTCTGGCTACCAGCCCGCTCGACTTTTTCGATGAACTCGGGTTACGCGGCCAGTTGAGCGCCTCGCGTAGTCAGGGCCTGGCGGCCCTGAATGACGCCATGATTGATGCCGCGCGTCAGGCGCTGGCCTGACGCTCCGCTTTCGCCAGCATCTTCTTCAACGCATGGGATACCGCGACAAAACCGAAGGTCGCGGTGACCATCGTCGCCGCGCCAAAGCCTGAGGCGCAGTCCATCCGTTTTGGCCCTTCAGCGGTACTTTTCATCGCACACACGGAACCGTCGGACTGCGGATATACCAGCGCTTCGGTGGAAAAGACGCAGTCCACGCCCAGCTTACCTTTGCTGTTCTTCACCACGCCAAAACCGCTTTTCAGCCGCTCGCGCAGCTTGGCCGCCAGCGGATCCTGAATGGTTTTCGCCAGATCGCTCACCTGGATCTGCGTCGGGTCGATTTGCCCGCCCGCGCCGCCGGTGGTGATCAACGGCACTTTATAGCGACGGCAGTAAGCAATCAACGCCGCCTTTGGGCGCACGCTATCGATAGCGTCCACCACGTAGCTGTAGCCCACGCCCAGATATTC
>PPYF01268593.1_pt1 | contig 17764 bp, 17 predicted proteins | sample 1559871 | NCBI WGS metagenome assembly PPYF01 (sample SAMN08240021, study PRJNA423297) | Human gut metagenome, whole genome shotgun sequencing project.
TACCAAATGTCGACACTATTATGATATAATGGTATTAAATAAAATTTATGGAGGAATCGGCCATGAAAAAACGAATGATATCATTGATCTTGTCGCTGACTTTGCTTTTATCCCTTTCCGTCCCAACCTTTGCTGCGGCTCCCACTACGCAGCCGCATTTCACAGATGTCCCCACATCCCACTGGGCTTATACTCAGATTGAGAGAGCCTATTCTGATGGCGTTATTGCCGGCACGGCAGGCAACGCAGCGAACTACACGGGTGTGTTCTCTCCCAGCGGAACCTTGACGGAAGCCCAGTTCGTCACCATCATGACCCGCGCTTTCTTCAACGAGGAACTGGAGGCAGCGAAGAAAGCAGTTGGTTCTAACGCAAAGTGGTACGCTGCTGCACAGAAAGTAGCAGAGGACAAACACTTGCTGACCTTCGTGCAGGGCAAGATGGATGCGCCTATTACACGTTATGACATGGCCGCCATTATGACGAACATTATGTCTGCCAAGGAGTTCTCTGGCAGACCGGACGCAACTAAAATCGAAGAGACCTTTGATAAGATTGCGGATTTTAAGAGTATCCCCAACTCTTATCAGATTAGCGTTGCTTCCGTCTTTGCAATGGGTCTGATTGCCGGCACTGATTCCAAGGGCACTTTCTCCGGTGCTTCCTATATGAACAGAGCACAGGCAGCTGTTGTGTACGGGCGCATGAAGGACGCTTTCCTCAATGCGGGTGATGGCACCACGACAACAAAGCCTGATACAACTGAGCCTACCCCGACGCCGAGTGCTCCAGGCGGAGATGGTATAAGCAGTGTCGTCGGAACTACCAGTTCTGAACCGGTTACTCTTTCCTATGCAACCCACAAGCCCGTTGATGACTATTGGTCTCAGCAGAGCGAAACTGTGAAGAATGCCACGGACAAAGATGCCTTCAATGCTGCGGTTAATACTCTCATCCACGCGGAAGATATTTCAGAGAACAGCTCTGGCATGAAAATCAACCCGTACTTCAATTATGCTGTATATGCGGAGAAGGAAACTACTGCAAAAATGAAGCAGACAACAGCTGCGTTTGGGTCAATCTATGCAAATGGGTGCAAATTTACAGCAAAATCTGTCAATGGTATGTATGTGTGCAATGCATATAGAATTAACGACAAAGAAGTACAGGCGGTATCTGAAGCTACGTCAAAGTTTACTGACGGAATGAGCGACAAGGAAAAAATTAAGATTTGCGTTGACCTCATCACAAAAAAGTTTAGCTATGACGAAAATGGCAAGGGGTTCTCTTGGGACGGAGGTGGTACGTCTGGAGTTTGCGACCATTTTGCAAATGCGACAGACACTATCTTGGGAATAGCAGGAATCCCGGTTATCCATATGGCAGGGGCGGTTTCAAATGGAAGCCATGGATGGAACCTTGCTTACGCAGATGGGCAATGGATTGTTGTTGATGCGACTGCAGCTGAGTACGGTTATCCTCAGTATATGTCCATGGCAGAACACGAAAAGCTCTATGGCTATGACCATTCTCTAAATGATTCCATCAGAACCCAAATTATCAAAGCCATGGTAGAAACGGCTGAATCCGCCAGGAAATAATCATGGCAGACTTGCGAAGAGTGCAAAGACTATTGGTTTAAAGAAAGGCCGTCGGCGTAATGCCGGCGGCTTTTCTTACACTGCCAAAGACCGGCTATGCGTTATACGCAATACAGAGGCTTGGCTCAGGTGACGAACTGGGTGAAGCTTAAGTTTGCTGCCATGAACTTGAAAAAATTGGCCACATGGAAATGGAGAAATCTGTTGTCCTCGTTTCGCTTTGCTGTTTTTTCGCTCATATATGTTCGAGATTCAGTCTGCTCCTGAGTACAGACCGAGTTCCTCGACAGACTGAAGCAGGGCGGCCAGACGGCCGCCCTGCTTGAAACACAATTTAATCCCTCGGGTCCCGGTAGAAATTCCCCATCAGCTTTTCCGTGCGGATGACGTTTACAAAGGCCTGGGGGTCGGCTTGCTTGACCTTGCGGGTCAGGCGGCGGAGCTGGTTGCTGCCCACCACGGAATAGATCATCACACAGGGCTCCCCGTTATAAAGGCCCACGCCCTCGATAAGGGTGGCAGTGTGGCGGGTGTCCTGGATCTGGGCGCACACGCCCCCGGCCTTCTCCCGCCCGGTGACGATGAACAGCGTCATCCGCCGCCCGTCCGGGTCCATCATACGCACCACTTGGGTGCTTGCGAATTGGAAAATGATAGAGTACAGCGCCCGATCCCAGCCAAACAGCGCACCGGCCACCATAAGCATGACCACATTGCCGCAGAAGATATAATTCCATGCATTGATGTTCTTCCGCTCGGCCAGGGCGATGGCGATAAAGTCAGTTCCGCCGCTGGTGATGCGCACCTGCAGACACAGGCTGATGGCAAATCCGTTGACCAAACCGCCGAACACGCAGATGAGCAGGATGTCCTCCGTCACCGGAACAGCAGGGATCATATCGGTAAAAAAGCTGGAAAACACGATGGCCAGACAGGAATACATCGTAAACCGTTTGCCGATCAGTTTCAGACTTACCGCCGCAGGAATGGCATTGAACAGCAGATTGAGCGGTGCAAAGGGCAGGGTGATGTGCCAATACTCCTGAGCGCACCGCTGCAGCAGACGGGTCAGGCCGGTAAAACCGCCGGGAAACAGGTCGCCGGCCTGCACAAAGCTTTTAAAATTCAGGGCCACGATGACAGAATACACCATGATGACCAGCATTCGCAGGCCCGCCTCCCGCAGGGGGCTGTTTTTGATCTTGTCCATGCATCTACTCCTTACATCAGATCTTCCAGGCTGTTTTCCGTCACTCTGCCGCAGTCAGCACGTCCAGATTCTTGGTGAAATACTCCACACCGGAATAGATGGTGGTCAGCACGATCACCGCCACGCAGATGCTGTTCACCCAATAGCCGATGGGCAGCAGCATCAGCACGATGCACACCATGGTGCTGGCCGTTTTCACCTTGCCGGACCAGCCGGCGGCGATGACCCGGCCCTTATCTGCGGCGATCATCCGCAGCCCGGACACGGCAAACTCCCGCACGATGACGATGAGCAGGGCCCAGGCTGGCATCTGGCCGATCTCCACGAACCACAGCATGGCCGCCGTCACCAGACACTTGTCCGCCAGGGGGTCCATAAACTTGCCGAAATCGGTGATCTGGTTATAGTGCCGGGCGATGTAGCCGTCCAGGGTGTCGGTGATGCTGGCCAGGGCAAAGATGGCCAGCGCCCAGTAGTTGGCCCCGGGCACATGCAGATACAGCACCAGCAGAAAGGCCGGGATCATCACGACCCGCAGCAAGGTCAGCTTATTGGCGGTATTCATGGGTCTTAAATCTCCTTTATGCGCTTATATATGCGCTGTGTATTCTGGTTTATTCGTCGATCTCTCCGGTCAGGTCCCCATCCATGGTGCCGGTGATGCGCACATTCACAAAGCTCCCGGCGGGCACCAGCCCGGCGGCGGTGAAGTACACATGGCCGTCGATCTCCACCGAGTCGGCATAGGTCCGGCCCACATAGCACCCGGCCTGGCTGTCAAAGCCCTCGCACAGGACCTCCATCACCGTGCCCAGGCGCTGCTCGTTATATTCGTCCATCACCCGGGACTGCAGGTCCACCACCAGCTCCACCCGGCGCTGGGCCACGTCCGGGTCCACCTGGTCGTCCATGGCGGCAGCCAGCGTCCCCTCCTCCGGGGAGAACTGGAATACTCCCGCCCGCTGGAGCTTCTCCTCCCGCAGGAACTGACACAGCTCCTCAAACTCCGCCTCGCCCTCGCCGGGCAGGCCGCAGATGAGAGAGGTCCGCAGCACCACGTCGGGCATGGCAGCCCTCAGCTTGGCAAACAGGGCCTGGATGTCCGCCTTGGTGGTGTGGCGGCGCATAGCCTTTAAAATCCCGTCGTTGCAGTGCTGGATGGGGATGTCCAGATAGTGGACGATCTTGGGGTTTTGGGCCATGGTCTGGATGAGCTCGTCGGTGATGACCTCGGGATAGAGATAGTGCAGACGGACCCAGTGGAAGTCCAGCTTGCACAGCTCCCGCAGCAGCCCGGCCAGGCTGGAGCCGTCCTTCCGGTCCATGCCATAGCGGGTGATATCCTGGGCGATGACGATGAGCTCCTTCACCCCGGCCTGGGCAAGCCCTCTGGCCTCCGTTAACAAAGCGTCCATAGACCGGCTGCGGTAGCGGCCCCGCAGCTTGGGGATGATGCAGAAGGCACAGCCGTTGCTGCAGCCCTCGGCGATTTTCAGATAGGCGGTGTAGGGCGGGGTGGTGACGATGCGCTCCCCGTCCTCATAGGTGGTGTGGATGCCGGCGAAGTGCTCGGCCTTCTCCCCGGCCATCAACTCCTCCACGGCGGCGACTACGTCGGTATAGCTCCCCGTGCCCAGCATTCCGTCCACCTCGGGCAGCTCCTTGCGGATATCGTCAGGATAGCGCTAGGGAGACAAAGGCAATTTTATAAGGCATCGTTTTTTCGCTCCTAGTTTTCGTTTAGTCGTATTCTATGTCGATCCCGGTCTCATACCGGGCCAGGGCATCCCGGATATCGGACCAGGAGAAGCCCCGGCGGGCCAGGGCGGCGGTGACCTTTTGCAGCTGCTTCCGGTCCCCCGTCCACCCCGTCAGTTTCTTTTGCAGAAAATCGTCGATGGCCTGAGTAGAGTCCTCCACCTGGGCCAGAGCCTCGTCCCACTCTTCCCGCGGGACACCCCGGCGATACAGCTCATCCCGCAGCTTCTTTTCGCCAAAGCCCCGGGCGGAGTATACCTCCACGATCCGCGCGGCATAGGCCGCCTCGTTAAGATAGCCCAGCTCCTCCATGCGGTCGCACACGGCATCCGCCTCCTCCGGCCCGGCCCCCCACTCATTCAGCTTTCGGGTCAGCTCCCGCCGGGACTGGGGCTTGCGGGAGAGCAGCTCCAAAGCCCGCTCCCGCATTTGGCGGCTTCGCAGGCCGGCGGTCAGGGCGGCGGCCTCCTCCTCGGTCAGCTCCCGGCCGGCGTACAGGGCGAAGTCTGCGATCTCCTGCTGGCCCACCCGCAGGATCGAGCCGTCCTCCAGCATGGCCAGCCAGCGGCCCTGCACCCGCTGCGAGGGCTTCAGCTCCTGAATGACCACGGCTTAGTCCTCGTCCACGGGGCCGTCCATAAAGTCATCGGCGGACACGTCCACCGCCTGGCCCGCAGACTTCTTCTCCGGCTTGTCCCCCTTGCCGCTCTTCATACCCATAAGCTTATAGGCGTTGGCCCGGACCTCGGCCTCCACTTTTTCGGCCACGTCGGGGTTATCTTTTAAATACTGCCGGGCGGCATCCCGGCCCTGGCCAATGCGCAGCTCGCCCATGGAGAACCAGGAGCCGGACTTCTGGATGATGTCCAGCTTCACCGCCAGGTCCACCATCTCGCCCCATTTGGAGATGCCCTGGCCATAGAGGATCTCAAACTCCGCCTCCCGGAAGGGGGGCGCTACCTTATTTTTCACGATCTTGGCCCGGGTGCGGTTGCCGATGATCTCGCCGCCCACCTTGATGCCCTCGATGCGGCGCACGTCGATGCGCACAGAGGCATAGAACTTCAGGGCCCGGCCGCCGGTGGTCACCTCCGGGTTGCCGTACATCACGCCCACCTTTTCCCGCAGCTGGTTGATGAAGATGACGATACAGTTGGTCTTGGCGATGGAGCCGGCCAGCTTGCGCAGGGCCTGGCTCATCAGGCGGGCCAGCAGGCCCACGTGGGCATCGCCCATGTCGCCCTCGATCTCCGCCCGGGGGGTCAGGGCGGCCACCGAGTCCACCACCACCACGTCCAGGGCGCCGGAGCGCACCAGGGCCTCGCAGATCTCCAGCCCCTGCTCGCCGGTGTCCGGCTGAGAGATGAGCATGGAGTCGATGTCCACGCCCAATGCCCGGGCATAGGCGGGGTCCAGGGCGTGCTCGGCGTCGATGAAGGCCACCTCGCCCCCCCGTTTCTGGGCCTCGGCCACGATGTGCAGGGCCAGGGTGGTCTTGCCGGAGGACTCCGGCCCGTAGATCTCGATGATGCGGCCCTTAGGCACGCCGCCGATGCCCAGGGCGATGTCCAGCGACAGAGAGCCCGTGGGGATGGACTCCACCACGATGCCCGTGTTCTCGCCCAGGCGCATGATAGAGCCCTTGCCATAGTTGCGCTCGATCTGGGCCATGCAGGTCTCCAGTGCTTTCTTCTTATCCTCAGCGGGGCTGGGGGATTCTAAAGGCGGTTTTTTGCTTGCCATATCCTCTTTTCTCCTTTCCGGCCGGAGATTTTCCGGCCCGCCAAAACCGGGGCGCTTGCCGCCCATTCTGTTATATCTATCTCTTTCGCAACTTATTTTAATAGAAATGCTGTCCCATAAACCGGACAGGAGACTCAGTCCCGGGCGGTGCCCTCCACCACCCGCCAGATGCCCTGGGTATCCTGGGCGCTCTGGATGTCCTGATAGCCGTTTTGGGCCAGGATATCCTCCACCGCCGGGGCCTGGCCCAGCCCGACCTCGAACAGCAGGGCACCGCCCAGGCGCAGGGCGGCCTTCCACTTGGGGGCGATGGCCCGGTAATAGTCCAGGCCGTCCTCTCCCCCATCCAAAGCCATCCGTGGCTCATAGTCCCGGACGGAGGCGTCCAGCCCGGCGATGTCCCCGGAGGGGATATAGGGCGGGTTGCACACGATGACGTCAAAGTCCCACAGGGCGGGGCTGGGGTTGTCCAGGGCATCCACCGACAGACAGGTGACTCGGGCATTCAGGCCGTTGCGCCGCACATTCTGCTTGCAGGTACGCAGGGCCCCCTCGGACAGGTCGCCCAGCACCACCCGGCAGGTTGGCACCTGGGAGGCGATGGCCAGTCCCACGCAGCCGCTTCCGGCGCACAGGTCCAGCACTCGGGCACCCTCCCCGGCCTCCTGGGCCCGGGCGATGCCCCGCTCGGCCAGCAGCTCTGTGTCTGAGCGGGGGATGAGCACATCCCGGCTGATGTCCAAGGGCAGGCCATAGAACTCCCACTCCCCGATGATATAGGCCACCGGTTCCCCCGCCAGCCGCCGCTGCACCAGCTCCTCCACCCGCTTTTCCAGCTGGGCGGAGGCATACAGAGGCATATCCCGGTACAGCTGTTCCCGGCTCTTGTCGGCGGCGTAGCACACGATCTCCCGGGCCTCCAGCTGTGCGGCCTCTACTCCGGCCTTTTTCAACTTGGCCCGGGCATCCAGATACAGATTATTATAGGTCGTCGCCATGACTTCCCACCTCGTCTTTCCTCTCTCGATCCGCCTTATTTACCACGCATCCGTGCCTTTCTCCTCCGGCAGGACCAGCTCCAGGGCGTGGATACCCACCTCGATCATGGAGTCGTCCGGCTCGAAGGTGGTGAAATTCTGCAGCCACAGGCCCGGGGCCACCAGAATGCGGGTGATGGGCCCGTCGTGGCGGCCGGCCCAGCGGTTGAATTCATAGCTGATGCCCACGATCACCGGCAGCATGGCCAGGTGGGCCAAAAAGCGCAGCAGCGCATTGTGTACGGGCCAGACGGCAAACACCGCCGTGGACACCAGAATGGAGATGGCGATGACCATGAACAAAAAGCTGGTACCGCACCGGGGGTGGTGCCGGGGCTGGATGCGCACATTTTCCACCGTCAGCGGCAGCCCCGCCTCATAGCAGAAAATGGTCTTGTGCTCTGCCCCGTGATAGGAGAATACCCGTTTCATCTCCTTCATCCGGGAGCACAGGGCCAGGTAGCCCACAAAAATGATGATCTTCAGCAGGCTCTCGGCCAGGTTCCGGGCCAGCATGGAGTCGGTGAACAGCACGATGAACGACCCCAGCAGGGTGGGCAGCAGGAAGAACAGGCCGATGGACATCCCCACCCCCAGCAGCACCGCCAGGGTGGTGATGACCGAGGTGGCCTTTTCGCTGCCCAGGTGCTGTTCCAGCCACTGCTCCAGCTTAGACTCCTCCTCTTCCTCCCCGCTCTCCCCGTCCTCGGGAAAAAACTCTGCCGAGTACATCAGGGCGGTGACCCCGTTGTACATGGAGTCGGCAAAGTTCACAACACCCCGGATAAAAGGCAGTCCTAAAACGGGGTAGCGGTCCTTGATGAAGCGCAGGTCCTTCACCTGGGTCTCCAACTGACCGTCGGGCTTGCGCACCACCACGGCCTGTTTCTTTGGGCCCCGCATCATAATGCCTTCGATCAGGGCCTGACCGCCGCACATGGTCTTGAAGGTGGTATTTCGGCCCTGTTTATTCTCTTTTGTCTGGTTTTGCAGCATGAATGGTCTCCTTACTATGTTCCGGCGCTCCGCCGGAGCGGGTCACGCCTCGATGGGCAGGCGGATGGTGACGGCGCAGCCGCCCCCCTGGGCATTGCCGATGTCCAGCACGCCCTCGTGGCGGGTGACGATCTCCTCGCACACCGCCAGGCCGATGCCGGAGCCCCGGGCCTTGGACGTGCCCTTATAAAACTTGTTTTTGATGAAGGGCAGCTCCTCCTGGGGTACGCCGGGGCCATAGTCCCGGATGCGCACCACCGCCTCTGTCCCCTCCTGGGCCACAGACACATCGATGCGCTTGCCCGAGCCGCCGTGCTTGGCGGCGTTGTCCAGCAGATTGCAGAACACCTGGCGCAGCCGCTCCGGGTCGCCGGAGATGGGCAGCACCTCCTCCGGGCAGTCCTGATAGGTCAGCTCGATGCCCTCTCGCCGGAAGAACTTCTGATAGGTATACACTGCGTCCTCCACCTCGGCCTTCAGGTCCAGGGACTCCACCGACAGGGTGAAGCGCCCGTCCTCGATGCGGGAGAACTCCAGCAGCTCCTCCACCATGTTGGTCAGGCGGTGGGCCTCGGAAACAATGATGTCCATGCCCTTCTGCACGTCATGGGGGTCGGTGAGTTCGCCGCTCTGCAGTGTCTCCGCCCAGCCGTTGATGGCGGTGAGGGGGGTGCGCAGCTCGTGAGAGACGGAGGAGATGAATTCCGACTGGGTCTTCTCCGACTGCTTGATCTTCATGGACATGTCGTTGATGGTGTCGGTCAGCTCGCCGATCTCGTCGTCAAATTTTTTCTCGATCTGCACCCCGTAACTGCCGTCGGCGATGAGCCGGGCCGTCTCTGTAATGCTGGCCAGGGGCTCGACAATGGAGCGGACGAAATAGAGGTTGGAGAAATAGACCATGGCGAAGATGGCCACGGCGATGGCGGTGATCACCGCCATGGAGAAGATGAACTGCCGGTCGATGGCGGACAGGGAGGTCACATATCGGACCACGCCCACCGTCACCCCCTGATAGACCACCGGGCTGGAGGCCGCCAGGATTCGCTCCTTGGTGGAGGGGTCCCGGCCCATCCAGTGGGTGGTGATCTGGTTTTCCAGGGCACCCCGGATGTCCTCGGTGTCCGGGGTGGCGCCGGTGGTCAGGTCGTTGCCCGAATAGACCACCGCCCCGGTGGCATCCAGAAATTGCAGCTCCAGATTGTTTTTCTCCTCATAGCTGCTCACAGCCTGCTGGGCCGCCGCCCAATACTGGCTGCGGGTATAGCTGCGAAAGCTCCCCGCCGCCGAACTGGCCCGCCCCGTCAGGTCGTTGGCCGCACTGGAGTAGTAATAATTCCACAGGGCGGCAAAGAAGGAGCCCAGAGCCAGCGCCAGGATCAGCAGCACCACGCCGATGCTGTTGAGCAGCCAGCGTCTGCGGATGCCCCGTATCTTTACCTGGTCGTTCAAGTCGGTCTTTTTGGCCACTGCGCCCCCTCCTTTCCGAAAACTTTTCCACATTTTTCAGGCGGGCTGTGGAATTATCCCCGCCACTTATAGCCATAGCCCCAGACTGTGTTGATATAGATGGGCTTTTGGGTGTTGTCCTCTATCTTGATGCGCAGACGACGGATGTTCACGTCCACGATCTTCAGCTCACCGAAATAATCCTTGCCCCACACCGCGTCCAGAATCTCCTCCCGGGCCAGTGCCTTGCCCGGGTTCTCCATAAACAGCTTGACGATGGAGTACTCCACCTGGGTCAGCTTCACCCGCTGGCCGTTTTTCTCCAGGGTGCGGTTTCGGGTGTTCAGCAGGAAGGGCGGGTCGCTGATCTCGTCGGCGGACAGGCTCTCCGTATCCCCGCCGGTGCGGCGGTAGAGGGCATCCACCCGGGCGGTGAGCTCCGCCGGGGAAAAGGGCTTGGTCACATAGTCGTCCGCCCCGGTCATCAGGCCGGTCACCTTGTCCATCTCCTGGGTGCGGGCGGTGAGCATGATGATGCCGATCTTGTTGTCCATGGCCCGGATGCGGCGACAGACCTCAAAGCCGTCAATGCCGGGCAGCATGATATCCAGCAGGGCCACCTTCACGTCCGGGTTCTCCTTCAGGGCCGCCAGGGCATCCTCCCCGGTGCCCACCTCGATGGTGGTATAGCCCGCCCGCTTCAGGTTGATGACCACAAAGCTGCGGATGTTCTCCTCGTCCTCCAGGACCAGGACCTTTCTCATCTGGAGTTCACTCCTCTCTCAACGCCACTCAGAGCGCTATATTCAGCTGTACCAGCTGGTCTGAATGGTCTGGAAATTTTTCATCAGCAGGTCGTTTTCTGTCAGGCCGCAATCCCAGCCGCAGTCATAGAACTGGGCGGCGTAGATCACGTCCTCCTCCTCCCGCAGGGTGATGAACCCCTCTGCCTGGGCCCGGGTGGCACGGTTGCTGCCGGTGAGTTTATAGATGCTCAAAAAGGGCACTGCCGGCTCGTTCTCCCCCTGCCACAGGGAGAACACCACCTGCCGCTGGCCGGACACCACATCGCTGCGGGAGACGGTGACTTTGCCCTCCCAGCTGTCCGGTATCTCCAAAAACCAGCCGTCGGTCACGTTGTAATAAGTGCCCATCACCCGGCTGCGCTGGCCGGTCTGGCTGTATTGATACCAGTCCACCAGCCAGGCGCTGGCCCCGCCGGGGTCCCGGTCCTGGGGCAGCATCCGCACTTGGGGCAGCTCCAACACTACGTCGTTGTTGACATCGCTGGGACCCAGCTCCGCCATGCCCCGCAGGCGCTCCCGGCTGACCCCATGCTCGTCCAGGGCCAGGTTCGCCAGGCGCATCTTCCCCTCGTGCTCCCCGGCCTGATAGGCCACCACGTCGGTGGTGCGGCTTCCGTCAGACTGGGCGCAGGTGATGTACAGGGCGGGGGGATAATAGGTTCCGGCCAGATACCCCGCCGTCACCCGGTTCAGGCCCGTGATCCCGGCGGACAGAGCCACCGTGCTCAGGCTCTCCATCCGGCCGTTGCGCCAGCCGTACAGCTCCACCTGGCCGCTGAGGGCAGCGGCATCCAGCCGGACCACAGCCACCTCGGTGCGGGTATCCTGGTCGATGTCCAACAGACGATAGCCGCTGGAGTAGGCCCCTCCCTCCACGGCGGTGCTGCAGCTGGTCAGCAGCAGCTCGGTGGCCCGGAGGGAGGCCCGGTCCGCCGCCTGATTCTGGGCGGGGACGGCGGTGTCCTCCACGGGCTCCAGCTCGTCCAGGGTATAGGCCCCCAGCTGATACACGCCGGTGTTCACCTGCCAGTTCACCACCAGCTCCTTGCTGCCCGCGCCGTTTAGGTCCACATAGTCCACCGAGTAGATGGCCGAGCCGTCGCCTTCTACCAGGCCCCGGACCTGGTAGTCTCCGTCCACGGCGGTAAAGATATAAATTTTCAGGGACTTTTCCACGCCGGGCACCCGGATAAAGGCCACGGCGCTCTCCCGTTGGCCGTCCCCATCCAGGTCCTGGAGCTGGATGGAGGCGGTGTTGTCCCCGGAGACAATGACCGCATCCTCGCAGCCGACGCCGAACTGCCCCTCCAGCCCGGTCTTTACCGAGCGGATGGCCTCTGCCAGCTGGTCATAGCCCGCGGAACGCTCCGGCCGGCGATAGAGCTCGTCCGGCGGACGGAACAGGCAGCCCGTCAGCAGCAGCGCCATGGCTATCCACAAAAGCAGCCCCAGTGTCTTTCTCCTCAATGCCGCCCGCCCCTTTCCTGACAAAATCTTATGCTGCGCATTCGATAAAAATCCTGTTTATCATCATACCACAAATCCAGAAACTTGCCTACCTGTTTCCTAAAAAGTTTTTATGGGAACGGCAAAACTTATCCCCCGCAGCCTTTCGGCCACAAAAAACACCCCCCGGCAGCGCCGGGGGGCAGGCATATTATACTTTTTGTGCAGCAACGGCACGCTTACCGTTCTTGCGTCAGGATCTCCAGCGCCGTTTCCAGGAAAAGCGCAGAGCCGAGATACAGCTTGCTGTCATCAATACAGAATTTTGCGTTATGTGCGGGATATATCTTCCCATCGCAGGGACAGGGGGCGGGACATTGCAGATAGAAATAACACCCCGGCGCCTTCTGGAAGAAGAAGGCAGCATCCTCGCCGCCCATTTCAGGGCGCTCTAAGATATGGGAATGTCCAGGGCCCATGACCCTGTCTGCCGCATTTAAAAAGTGCTGTACCACCTTGGGGTCGTTGATGACCGGAGGATATGGGTCTCGAAATTCCAGATCATACTCACCCCGCATCATCGCAACGGTGTGATCTACGATTTCCCGAATGCGCCGGAGCACATAGTTCCGGGACTCCAGATCCACGTTTCGGATGGTGCCGATCACCTCGGCAGAATCCGGGATGATATTAGTCGCACCCTTTCCGGTGCGAAGTGTGGCGATGGTCAGCACCGAAGGCTGAAACGGATCCATCTCTCTGCTGATGATGTACTGGAGGTTATTGACCACCAAGGCCGCAATGGTCACCGGATCAACGCACTTTTGCGGCGCAGCGCCATGGCCCCCTCTCCCCCGGATCGTCAGATAGAGCTGGTCATCTGCGGCGCTGCAGTGGCGGTAATTCACTGCTACATCGCCACAGTCAAACGGGCCTTTGTCCGACACATGCAGCGCCAGTATGTAATCCACACCGTCCATAACGCCGTCCCGGACCATGGGTTCCGCACCGCCCGGAAACTCTTCTCCGGGCTGAAACAGCAGCCGCACCCTGCCGGGGAGCGTGCTCTCCCGTTTTTTCAGCAGTTGGGCAAGGCCCAGCAGCATTGCAGTGTGGGCATCGTGTCCACAAGCGTGCATATTCTCATTTGTGGAAGCAAAGTCCAGGCCGGTCTCCTCCTGAATGGGGAGCGCATCCATATCAGCCCGCACCGCAACGGTCAACTGCCCAGGCCGCCCGATATCCACGACCAGCCCGGAATGCGTGGGAAACTCCCGGTATGTCAGGCCCATTTTACACAGCTGTTCTTTGACATAGGCTTCCGTTTTCGGGAGCTTCAGTCCGATCTCCGGAATCTGATGCAGCTCCCGCCGCCAACGCTGAATAACCGGCTGAAGATCTTTCGCATCTTGATAAGAAGGCTCCATCATTTCAAACACTCCAATCTGCAAAAGGATATGATAGATATATAATGCGGGGTACAAAGGCCGTTTCCGGCGAGCGATTCAGAACTTTCTATGCGTTATTAGAAGGGGCCGTAGCCAGAGATCGTTGCGTAAATCAGGAGCGCAAAGGCCACAAGCCACCACAGGAAGAACAGGGGGATCAGATACTTAAACCACTTGGAGTAGGGGACCTTGGCCATGGCCAGCGCCGCCATAATGGTACCGCCGGTGGGGGTGATCACGTTGGTAAAGGAATCGCCAAACTGGAACGCCAGAACGGCAGTCTGCCTTGTCACGCCGATCAGATCCGCCAAGGGGGCCATAATGGGCATGGTAATGGCGGCCTGGCCGGAGCCGGAGGGTACCAGCAGATTGATCAGGTCCTGTACCACGAACATACCGCACGCAGTAAGCATGGGGGGCAGACCCACCAGCGTCTGGGCCAGCGCATGGATGATGGTGTCCATGATGTTGGCATCGGTCATGATGATGGTAGTCGCACTGCACAGGCCGATCATCACATTGGCAAACAGCAGATTATTGCAGCCCTTCAAAAACTCGTCCACGATCTGGTTGGGGGTCAGGCCGCCGCAAACGCCGGCCAGGATCCCCACCACCAGGAACAAAGCGGCCAGCTCGTCAATGTAAAAGCCAAACTCAAGCACACCCACGACCATGCCGATGATTCCGCCCACAAAGATGATCAGAACCAGGATATGCCGCTTGGTCAGGGCTGGTACACTGCTGAGATCGATGGCATCCTCCCGCTTGCGGTCGATCTCGTACATAGCACTGCTCATGGGATTCTTCTTCACTCGTATGGCTCGGAACATCACATACACGATGCTGACACCCAGCAGAGCCACAAAGGCTGCAAATCTCAGTCCGATGCCGGAGAACATAGGCAGGCCGGAAATACTTTGGGCCACTCCTACCGTAAATGCGTTGGTACAGCCACCGGCGTATCCGGCCCCCGCAGCGCCAAAGACAATGCCCAGCGCAGTCAGGGAGTCAAAGCCCATGGCGATACAGATGGGAATGATCAGGGGGACAAATACAAGAAATTCCTCATAGTTGGCTGCAAAGCAGGAGCCCATGCCGAAGATCAGCATGCAGACCGGGATCAGGAAGAGCTCTTTTCCCGCCAGCTTTTTGACCATGTTGCCCATTCCGCTGCGGATCGCTCCAGTGGCATCCATAATGCCAAAGGCGCCGCCGATGATAAACAGGAAAAAGATCACATCACTTGACTTTTGCAAACCTAACGTAAGCGACTTGAATATGTCAAACAGCTTGACCGGATTTTGCTCTACATAGTGGAAGCTGTTGGGGTCTACGATCATTCTGCCGGTGGAGGGGTCCGCAATGCGATCAAAGATGCCGGCCGGAACAATATAAGTTGCGACTGCACAGAACAGGACGATTGCCACCAGGATCAATATGGGGTTTGGGGCTTTCATCGAGGTGATCTTCTTTTTTTCTTTGTTACTCATTTCTTTCTTCCTCCTTCATTCTAACACCGAATTTCCGGTCTTCCGACGACGGATACCAAAAGCCGCCGGTTGCATTGTCTGATCACAGTGGAATACTACGTCTTGCTCGATGACTCCGCTGTCCGAAATTGCCATAGCAGTGTATTCCACGCCGCAGCGCAGCGGCGGGGCCTCAACCCTCGCCTGTCCTCGCTCCGCCAATAATCTTGTTCCCCTGCTCTCTGAATCAGTTTTATACTTGACCAAGTCGCCGAAATATGGCAAAATAATGCCGATTGGATGGTGGGGATTTCCGTGGATATTGAAGAATTGAAAACTTTTTTGTGTGTTGCAGACACAAAAAACTTTAGCCGCTCAGGCGAGTTGCTCTTTGTCACTCAGTCTGCCATCACTGCTCGGATCAAATCGTTGGAAAAAGAACTGCATTGTCAGCTCTTCACACGCAACAACGCCGGCGCAGAATTGACCATGTATGGAGAGACCTTTTTGCGCTATGCGAAAAACGCCTACAATCTGATCGAAGAAGGCTCCAGAATGCTCAATCTCTCCGCAAAATACACCTCGTTCTTAAGTGTAGGCGCTCCTGATTCCGTATGGCGTTATAATTTATTTCCCTTTGTCTCTCAGCTCAGGCACTCCAACCCAGACATTGCGCTCCGGCTCCTCTGCGAGCATTCAGCCACGCTGACCGCCGGACTTTTGGACGGCGTTGTTGATCTGGCTGTCGTATTGGCCATGCCCAACCACCGTATGATCCACGTTGAACCGCTGTGGTCCAGCGATTTCGTTCTGGTGAGAAGTCCGAATCTTCGCCTTCCAAATGTGCCATTCACCCCGGAGACGATACATCAATTTCCGTTTATCAAAATGTTCTGGGGACCTCCATTTCACGAGTGGTTTGATGCCGCTTATCAGCCAAGTGTTTTTCCCTACCAAATAGACCGCCTTTTTCTTTACATGGATCTGCTGGTCCACGCAATGGGGGTGGGCTTTCTGCCCCGCCGCATTGCAAGCACGCACTTGAAGGATGGGACACTGATCGAAATCCCCTATTACGCATCAGAAAGCGCTCCCCGCGAAACCGGATTTCTGATCTGTCTCAACAAGCGCGCAGAAGAGTTTTCCCCCTTTATCAAGAGGATTCAAGATATCTTTCAAGAGACGGACCCGGCTGACCTCAGTTGAGTCTTTTATGTATCAAACAGGCGCCCTGCGGGTATTTGAAAATCCCGCAGGGCGCTTGATGGTAAATTCACTTTTTCAGTTTAGCCTTTCCGGTGATCTGGTCCATGGAAATACACCACACGGCGGTGGCGGACATACTTTTTTCGATGGCCCTCTCCAGGCTCTCCCCCAGATCGTGGGGAGTGAGCTTTCGGCACAGGGCCCGCAAGGCATCGGCCTTTTCCTTCGTATCGGTCACTTCGGCGGCCCGGCCCATGACCACGGCGGACTGAAAATAGGTGGTGTACATGGCGGGGGCCACAAAAGCGGGGTCGTCTGCCCCCACAAAGGTGACGCACACCCGTCCGTCCCGGTGGAGCAGATCGGTCTTATGCCCCTGCTTGGCACAGTGGAAATAGAGCTTATCGCCTGCTCGCACCAGAGACAGGGGGATGCAGTAGGGGGCACCGTCCTCAGTGGCAAAGGCCACCGTGCCGTGTTTGCAGCGGTCGATAAGCTCCAAAGAAAATTCCAGGCTCTGTTCCCGGTCACTTCTTCTCATAGTCAGTCTCCTTTTTTGTGTCTTTTGTGTCGTCGCCGGGCTTGGCCTCGGCGGGTTTGGTCAGCAGGGTGACGATGTGGTAATAGAGGGCAGTGGGGTCAGACTGGAACCGGTGGGCCATGGCGGCAGCCTGGGGGCGGCTGGGGGTGAGCAGCTCCAGTTGGAGCAGGGGGGTGCCCACGTCGTCCAGACGCAGGTGGAGGGTGCAGGTGCCGTCCTCGTTGTCGCTCACGTCCGCCTGGACCTGGGCCTGGCGGCGGATGGCATCGTTCACCCGGACCAGATTCTCGTCGCAGTGCATCCGCACGGAATAGGGCAGACTGCTCTCGCAGATCTCGCTGTTGCGGCGGCCCTTGTCGGTGATGGAATAGTGCTGCTCCTCGTCCCGCTCCAGCTGGCCCGTCTCCACCATGTGACCCACGGCCTCGGTGAGAGAGAAGTAGTCCACACCCTCGTCGCACAGGGCCAGCTCCAGTAGTTGGAGAAAGGTAACAGGCCCGGCCACCCGGGACATGATGTACAGCACCAGCAGCTTTAAGTCTAATTCACTTTGGATAAATCCCATAGGCATGACGACCGCTCCTTTCCCTTTGGGGCACGGACTGATGTTCGATACATATTCATCAATATTATAGCCCGGCCTGGAAAAAGCCGCAAGCCCTAAATTTGCCCGGAAGCACCGATCCCGGGGCGGAACATAGGATGTATCGGCTCAAAGCCCAGGGCGGGCACGGAAAATGGCCGCCCGTGTCATCTTTTTGTTAGGAGGGAACCCTATGCCAGAAGTGGTCGTGCCCGGTCCCGTGACCGAGGAGCGCCGCATCCGGGAGGCGGTGTGCGTACACACGAAGAAAATTTTCGATTCCTGCCGGGATAAGGACTGTATCGAGGACCTGCGGGTCTATCTCACCCGGAGCTCCCAGGAGGCGGTGGACCGGGCCGTATCGGTAAAGGCGGGCTGCGCCCAGCTGCTGTACGCCTACATCGATGTGGAGCCCGTCACCTTCAACCGGGGCTTTTACACTGTGGACGTGCGGTATTACTACCGCATCTC
>PPYF01209557.1_pt1 | contig 17760 bp, 23 predicted proteins | sample 1559871 | NCBI WGS metagenome assembly PPYF01 (sample SAMN08240021, study PRJNA423297) | Human gut metagenome, whole genome shotgun sequencing project.
GGCTGCTATGGCGTTCCCTTTGTTCCCTGCGTATATGGGCATTTACTCTGGCCCGCAGCTCCGGGATGCGAAAAGGCTTCGTCAGATAGTCATCCGCCCCCAGGCCAAGACCAAAAGTAATATCATTTTCCATTGTTTTAGCTGTAAGGAACAGAATCGGACAATCAACTATGGCATGATTATTTGGTACACCCCGCAGAGTAGCAAAGATACGCAGGTTCTCTGTGCCGGTCAGATTGGGATAAAAGCCAGGAGACTCGATCAGGCTGCCGATACGGGGCAGCAATTTCTTTTCATTCCCCTGCAAAGGCTTTCCCCAGATCTTAACTTCCCCGGAAGTAGGATTCGTTAAGCCCAACAACATTTTCATGGTTGTGGTTTTTCCGGCTCCGTTTCTCCCCAGCAGACCATAAATTCTCCCACGCTTCACATGGATATTTAAGTCAGCCACACTCTTTTGTGAGCCGTATTGCTTCATCAGATTTTTTGTTTCAATAATGTAATTTGTATCCATATTCAAAACCTCCTGTTCTGTAAGGTATTCTATCATGCCAACCTTGCATTAACCTTGCCGCAACCTTGCATTAACCTTGCAATTTGAAATCCGGCAAAATGACAAAGGTTCCCGCCATAAAGACGGGAACCCGCTTAAATCTCCAAAGGAAAAAGCAACATAAATTCCGTTCCTTTTCCCGGCAAACTTTCAACTGTTATGTTTCCACCCATCTTTTCTACAAGCTGATGGACAATAGAAAGACCAAGACCGCTTCCTTTTTCAGACCGACCTTTATCACACTTATAAAGCCGTTCAAAAATGTGTTTCAAATCTTCTTTCTCAATTCCTACACCATTATCCGCCAACAGCAGCCTCAAGTTATTTCCCTGCTTTGACAGAGCAATTTTAATTTTGTCCGCATGGCTGTGAGCGATTACATTTTGAATGAGATTATTGATAATCCTCATATAGCTGTCCGTATCCAATCTTACCCGGACAGGCTGTTCGGGAATATCAATGTCATAATCGACCTGCTTATCTTCAAAAATCGGTATCCAGTCGATCAGGATATTTCTTGTCAACTCTGCAGCTTCAACGCTCTGGATTTCCAAAGCAAACTCGTCGGAATTTAACTTGAACCAGTCAAAGAGTACATCAATATATTCTTTCAAATCATGGGCTTTCCGGCGAGCAATTTCGATATAATCATCCCGGTCTTTCCCTGTAACAAGCCCCTTGTGTGCAGCATCAAGATATCCAATCAGAGTGGTAAGGGGTGTCCGAACATCGTGGGAAAGGCTCGTCATAAGCTGGCGGTTGGTTTCCTCTGTCTGCCGGACAATCGAAAGTCTGCTTTCATAGGACACAACAATCTCATTGATTTCATAGGCAAGAGGGGATACCAGTTCATTTGTTGCAGACAAAATACGCCGATTACCATTTCCATTTTTCACATCAACCAGAGCGTCGGTCATTTCTGCTATTTGCTTTTTTACGCGCCGAACGAGAACAATGGATGTCAATACAGCCACAACAGCAATCACAATGGACAAGAAAACGATAATCTCCATACCGGCTACACCTCCTTATTAAAACGGTAGCCAATCCCTTTAACCGTTTGGATATACTTTGGACTGGAAGGATTGACTTCTAATTTTTTACGAAGCCGACTGATAATCGCCATAATGTTACTGTCATCGTAGAAATATTCTTCGCCCCAAACTTCCTCATAAATCTGCTGTTTGGTCAAAATTTTTCCTTGATGTTTTGCACAGTACAAGAGCAGATCAAATTCCTTTGGAGGAAGCTCAAAAGTGCCGTTTCCCGTAGTAATGGAACGATTTTCAAGGTCAATCTGCAACCCATCAAAATACAGTTTTTGCATAGTTCCGGCTTGCTGATTAAAGCGAGTGTAGCGGCGAATGAGGGATGCAATACGGGCAATCAGTTCGTCCATGTCAAATGGCTTTGTCAGATAATCGTCCGCGCCGGCCCGTAACCCCCGCACTTTAGAAACGCTGTCATTTTTGGATGTGAACATCAAAATCGGCAGGCTGTTCTCTTTGCGGATTTCTTCCAGCGTTTCGAAGCCATCCATACCGGGCATCATCACATCCAGCACCACAAGCTGATACTCCTGCTCTTTTAATTTCTGCAAGCCCTCTTTTCCGGTATTACAAAAATCGGCTTCTATATGTTCCGATTGTACGCTTCGTTTAATCAAAGCGCACAGTTCTCTGTCATCATCTATAATCAAAATTTTATCCATGGCGCAATTCCTTCCCTTATTTTGTCCGGCCATCAATCGGCTTTTCCGCAGTTTTTGGAATCAGCCAAACACCGGCCATTTTCACAGCGCCGGGGATACGCCCACCGGCACAATAATAATTTACTCTACGAGATGTCACGCCCCACTTCTCGGCTGCCTCTTTTAATGTCATATAATCCATTTCGCACCTCCACAAAACACATTATAGTTAGAGATTTTAAAAAGTAGAACACCCACTCTTTTCCTCGCATCCAATATGCAACGATAAAACACTTAATCATGAGTATTGCGAAAAATCAAAAATAGAAGCATGGCTCTGATTTTCTCATAGCCACGCTTCACAGGTGCAAAGAAATAGGTCTGTTTTACGACGTTTTTTTCTTTTGTCGTCTGGCAGATTGATTAACAATTTATTTTTTTTAAAGTTTGATTCGTCTATCGTTTTGAGAATATAATTTACATCATCATATAGGCTTCTTCCGCTTGTCTGGAAGTAACCTTTCCTTTTACAACTTCAAATACATTCATGTGACTCCTTTCCTGAAACGAAAAAAGCACCTGTCATTTTCGAGGCGAAACAGCAAGTGTCTTAGAGTTCCATATTCTATTTTGGGTGCAAAAAAGCAGGAGATCTTTTTTCGATTTCCTACTTAGCACAGCTATGAAGATTTATTAATAATATGATGTCTTAATTTTATTTTCCACTTTAATTTCCATCATTTATAAGTTGAACCTTTTCAATAGAAATATTATACTCTTGGCAAAATCTATTTATTGTCCAATTATTTAATATAAGAAAACTCTTTGCCACATAAACACTTGCTTCTGAACGATGTAATAAATTGAAAATACTTTTTATGTCATAACAGTTAAAACTATACACAGAAGATACTCCTATTTTCTCAGCAGTTATATTGCCTTCATAACTTTTTTGCATAATATTAGGCTTGACCAAACAAATTGTGATATTACATATATATTTTTTTGTCCCATGTTCTTTTACATATAGATAAGGTTCACCCAACCCAATGTCATATTGTCCTTTAGGTCGGTAAGTTAGTGTAAAAACTAATGAATTGATATTACGGTACAAAATTTCTTTTTTTCTAAACCCGAATACTATTTTATCATCTAATAATTTATAACGACGTTGTTTTATAAAATAATAAAACAATAGTAACAAAAGCAAAAAAAGAATGGTAAAAATTAATACTTTTTGAAAACTCAATTTAAAATTAAATGAAAACAAAGTTTCCGTTAAGCAGAACGATATTGCTGAACAAATAATAACACCAGTTATAATGTCAAACAAATTAATAAATTTTCCGTTTCCCAAAATATAATCATAACTTTTAATCATTGTTATAACCTCATTAATCACCTTGTCATAAGTATCTACTCAAAAAATAACCAAATGTGTAGCTGATCGTCTTTGAGTAGTTGCCCTAAAAAGTAGTTCATAGACACCCTACTCTTGAAAAGTTCGTTGTCATTTACATCTATTATTTTTGAATATAAAAATTCCTTTATAGATGATAAAAGAAATTGAACCGATTACTCCGGCAAGTGTATAAATCGGAAAAGCAACAAATCCAATTATAATTTTAGGTGCGATAGAAGTTAGCCACTTCTTGACTATGACACTATAAAAAATCAAACCTGTGGGTATTCCGGCAAAAAGCAATCCAAAAGAAAGAATACTTCTTGTAAATCCTAATGGTTCAGGAACAGACATATTTTGACTTCCACTTCTTTAACCAACGCTTGAAAGCCTGGGCGATTGAAATTCACACCCGAAAAACCATCATCCGTAAAATGTCGAATGTTACCGAACCCATTTCTACGGGCATAATCTTCCAAGTATTTCTTCTGATTGATGATTGAATTTGATTCGCCGGTAAGGTCATCGTCCCTTGATAATCGCTCATAAAGTGCGGTAATCTTTGAAGTCCTTGACATTCTCTTAACCTCCTTCCTTAACCGCCTTTGCCGCCGCGTCATGAGCGGTCATAATATCGGCTATCTTGCTTTCAAGTTCGCTATAATACTCAATCTTGTTTTCGGTTAGGAAGTTCATGCTTTTAGCAGCCTGTTTCAGATTATGGATTTTTGCCCACCGTTCATAGCCCGCCGACTGTTGGGCTTTGATACTGTTTTCAAGATCGACGACAAGCCGGATTTTCTTATCTTCCCGCAGCGTTTTTGTTTTGGCAACATACACGCCCTTGATACGCTCCTTTATCGCTTCTTCCGTATAGGCCGCGCCGAGCGTCTTTGTGCGGGTAAACCGTTCCTGTCCGGCAGCGCGAAAGGAAATGTATTTGCCCTGTTTGATTTCATACCCCATTTCCTGCAAGCGGCGCAGCAGTTCGTCAAAATCTTTCACTTGGGGAATGAGAGTATCTATCGCCGTTTTCAGCTTTGCTTTGTAGCTTGTCCCTTGCTTTTCGGCGGTGTATTCTGCATAGCTTTTTCCCTTGTCCTGTCCCGGTACGACGACGGATAGCCCATGCTCTTTACATATCCTGTCGCTGGTGCGCCGGATAGCGTGATAGCTTTGCTTGTTGGAATGGTACTTTTTGTAGTCAACAAAGCTAACCGCATTGAAAATCAGGTGATTATGCAAATGTTCTTTATCAACGTGAGTTGTCAAAACAAACTCATACTTGCCGCCTAACACCGCTTGCGCAAGTTCCATGCCGATTTTGTGCGCTTCTTCCGGTGTGGTTTCTCCCACCGCAAAGGATTGTATCAAGTGCCGCCCTAAATGTGTGCCGCGATCTCCGGCAGCTTCCCGCGTCCATGCAAACTCTATATCGTGCCTGTAAACCGTCCCCGTCGCATTGGCGCGTTTTGCAATTTGGTTGATGTTCCGGCTCACCGCTTGCAGTTCCCGGATATATGCTTTTGTGTCGCTTCGGTCAACGACAAGAATATACCCGTCTATCGCCATTTTACGGAAGTATGCCCCATACTGCTTTATGGGAAGCTGCTTCATCTTCTCGTCGATCAGCCGCTTTTCTTCTTCCGTAACGTAAAACTTCATCTGTATATTTCTCTTTCGGTTTTCCATTTCCGCACCGCCTTTCGGTATAAGGGTTTGGGATTATCCCAACAAGCATTTTCCGCAAACGGGTACTCGTTTGCTGTGCTTGCTATCTACTCCATACCCCCACCGAAAGGCGGTATTTGTTGCGCGTTCCTTTGATTTTGGACGCAAAAAAAGATTGCAGCCGCCATGCGCTGCAATCTCCCGATTTCTCATATTGTGAGGTTAATCCTCTGCTTTTTCGACTTCCGTTATCTCCCTTGCTGTTGCGGTTACAATCCGTATGCCTTTATCGCTCATACCGTCCAGCAGCGCGTCAAGCTGCCGCCGCCCGGTGGATTTCTCCGCATTGCTGTTCGGGAAGAAAAATTGATCTACCGAAATATGATACCGGGTTACAAGGTCATAGAATACCTGTAAACTCGGCTGTTGTCCCTTGTTCTCGATATTCGCAAGGTAGCGCGGGGAAATATATAACTCGTCGCTTACCTTTTTGCGGCTCTCGCCGTATTCATTTCTCGCGGCTTTTATAGCTGCCCCGAAAGCCTTAAAGTCGTACAATGGTACGGGTCTTTTTGCCATTTTCATTCACCCTGTTACATTTTACAGTTCACCTTTCTTTTTGGATATGTCCACACAATTCATATCATTAGGTTAAATACTTCCTGTTGTGTATTGACAGTAGACTGATTTTCTGATAAAATAAAATTTATGTAAAAGGAGGTGGCGTTTATGTTGCATAGCATGCGTATTAGATAAACATTGAAAAAAAGGATTTTCCCATTTTCAACATGGGCTTTTTTGTCATGCTTATTTTGCGGATGCTATACAAAAAACTAACGACGTATAGATATAGTATAGACATAGTGCAAGCTATGCCTTAGTTTTGTTGTACTGCTCTGTGCATTATAAATGCAGGTCAATGCTCATGTTGAGGATTGACCTGCATTTTTTTGTGTAAAAAGGACGAGTGAAATATAATGCTTAAAAAATATTGGATAAAATGTCCGATTTGTAACGGAAAGACGAGAGTTCAAGTATTTCATAATACTGTATTAAAAGATTTTCCTCTTTTCTGCCCTAAATGCAAATTGACGCATATCATTGATGTAGAAAAATTAGAGATTGTAATCAAAAATACAGAAAAACAAACTTTTATTATTTAGAAGAAAGGATATAAAAATGAAACGTTTACCTAAATATACGCCTGCGGAAGTACGGAATGATCCATACGGATTTACTTACAAAGAAATGTCGGAAGTTATTGGCGAGAATGAAGCAAAAGCCTTATATGAAGAATTATATAAGCAATTACCACGCAAAAAAAATCTATCAATGTTGGTAAAAAATATTTGCAAAAGCAGTGATACTGAAAAGTATGTTTACGAACTGAAAGACAACAAATACATTGAAACGGTTTTTATCAAGCGGCGAGATGGTGGAACTGTTTGCGTGAGCACACAAGTCGGTTGTCCTGTTGGTTGTATTTTTTGTGAGTCCGGGCGAAATGGCTTTGTTCGTAATCTAACATCGTCAGAAATCGTACAACAGATTATATTGTTGCGTCGAAAAGTAAACCGTATCGTTTTTATGGGTATGGGAGAGCCTTTATTCAATTATGACAACTTGATAAAAGCAATCCATATTCTCCGAGATAGATATGGGCTCAACTTTCCAACCGACGGCATTACCATATCAACAGTTGGTCCGGTCGATCAATTAAAAAAATTGCGCGAGGAACATCTTAAAATTCAGTTGACAATATCTTTACACGCAGCAACACAATCTGCAAGAAATCGTATTATTCCTCACATGCGCATATATGCTATTGAAGATGTTGTTAAGCAAGCCTTATCCTATTCTGAAAGGCATAATCGCAAAATTGTCTTTGCGTATTTGCTTTTACCGGGTATAAATGACCGGCCCTCAGATGTAAGACAACTTGCAAAATGGTTTCGGGGCAAAAAAGTTATGATTAACGTGTTACAATACAACCCAACAAGCAATTCAAGAATTAAAGCACCACAGAAACGGGAAATAGTTGCATTCAAACATCAATTAGAGCAAGCAGGACTTGAAGTTACTATGAGAGTTTCTCATGGCAGAGAGATTAACGCGGCTTGTGGACAGTTAGCTAACACATATAATAAATTCAAAAAAAAATGATTAAAAGTGCCAGACGCATAGACGCAGAGCCGATAACGCATTAGGTCAAAAAACCTATGTGTTATCGGCTTTTTTATTTAATATTGCGCAAAAGCCGCTGTTCCCTATTATAGAATGGATTGCGGGTAGTGTATTAAAGTCGCCCTTTTTTAAGGACATTTAGCTACTGCTTACATTTCCTTTGCGCCCGTCCGCGTCTTGCGGACGGGCGCATTTTGCTTTTTTCAACTTTTTTCTGAAAAGCGCACTCAAGAGCCATCTCCCGAACGGGTACGGAGCGAAAGGGGCAGAGAGGACAAGCCCTTAACTCCCGTCCTCTACTCCACGCGGGAAGGAGGTGAACTCTATGGAGCTATCTTCTTCCGACAAGGAAAGAATACAACATCAGTACGACGCATTAGCAAAGAAAACTTTGGTCGGCGAAGCGAAAAGCCACCGCCGCACTCTTGCGAAACGCGCAGCACGCGAAGTTACTTTTTCGGATTTGAGCGAAAGCGAACTCGCGCAGCTTTTCACAACGGACGAATACGAAAGCGATTATTTCCGTTTTCAAGTGTCCGGCTTTGATGTACTCGTCAAAAATGAACTGCTTGCCGAAGCCCTTAACGCTTTGCCCGAAAGGAAACGCGACATTATCCTTTTGCGGGATAACTCTGTCCGGCGCAGGATAAAGGCATACAGAACCTTTGCCTCGTTAGACAGGGCCTTGAATGTGGGGGCTTCAAAGAGGAAATTCGGGAGCCGGGTGAAGCTGAACGCCCTTTCCGGCTGATGGATATAGATGGTATTTGTCATAGTGCGTTTTGTGGACGGTTAGAAGCCCTTTTTCCGGGGCGGGCGATACTTGATACCACCTGCCCCGGTTTGGGGCTTGCGAAGCCTGATAAATCAAGGCTTTTTCCGCTCCTAACTGTCCACAGCAGACCTCCTTTTCCGTTCACTTTCTGTTTTCTGCCGCCTGTGAACTCTGGCGGCACAGCCATGGCAGTATTTAGCCCGGTTGGATTTAGGGACGAACACGCTGCCGCAGACCGCACAGCGTTTCAAGTCCTTATCCCGGAAAATTTCTGCTTCCAACGCCCCGTCCAGCGGCAAGACCGCCCATCGGAACCACTTGCAGCAGACCGAGAAAGAAACCGTCTGCGGGCAGGTGCAGGTGTCCCCATCGTCAAGAACAACGCAGTTGCCGTCCTCAAAGCAACAGCACTCCCGGCGTATCAGGCTGGCCGCCTGTTTCCTCTGCGCCGGTGTCATGCGGTAAAGGGAACCGTTCGGCCTGCGTTCCAGTGGCGGCAAGTCTTTATAGGGGTTATCTCTCATGCGTTCCCTCCATTTTGCTTTCCGTTGCCGTTCCTCCGAAAAGGTTTCCTGCCCCATTCCTGCGGCTCCTCTCCCCACAAAGTCGTCAGACTTTGTGGGGAGAGGAGCCGCAGCGGAGCGAGTGAGCTTTCGCCATCTGGCGGAAGCGAATGATACGCAGCTTGCGGCGACGAGGCACGCTCCCCGCAGCTTCGGGACAACTTGTCCCGAAGTGACCTCTGGACAAAGTGTCCAGAAGCTGGCTCCTTGCAGTGCTTCCCCAGCCGGGGTATTCCTTTTCGGACGGTCATTCTGTTTTCAAGGTGCCGTTCATCGATGAACTACCCTAAGTCTACACCTAAATGACCGCCCGTCCCGTATATCCGAAAGGTAGGAAATTGGCCTAAAAAACAGGCTATTTCCACGCTTTCGGAATTGTGGTATAATAAAAATGATATTTGCAGACAAGGGGGGAGCGCATGGAACTATCCATACAAGAACGATTGAAAGACCTGCGTGTGGAACGCGGTCTGACGCTGGAACAGCTTGCGGAGAAAACCCACCTCTCCAAGTCCGCTTTAGGGAGTTATGAGGGGGATAATCTCAAGGACATCAGCCATTACGCCCTTATTGAGTTGGCAAAGTTTTACGAAGTGACTGTTGATTATCTGCTGGGCCGTTCTCAAACAAGAAACCACCCAAACGCCGATCTTGCAGACCTGCATTTGAGTGATGACATGATAGAACTATTGAAAAGCGGGCTGGTGGACAATTCTCTTTTGTGTGAGCTGGCGACACACCCGGATTTTCCCCGGCTCATGGCCGACCTTGAAATCTATGTGAACGGCATAGCGGGAAAGCAGGTGCAGAGCGCAAACGCCATTGTGGACGCTGTGAGTGCAACGATTATGAAACAACACAATCCCGGCTTGACTGACCCACAGCTGCGACAGCTTATCGCCGCCCATATTGACGATGACAGCTTTTGCCGCTATGTGATACAGCAGGACATAAACAAGATAGCCTTCGACCTGCGGGAAGCCCACAAGGACGATTTTTTCAGTGTCCCGGAGGACAATCCACTGGAAGATTTTTTGCAGACCGCAGAGGAAACCACCAGAGAGGACAGCGACCCGGAGCAGGCGGCTATGGCATTTATCTGTAAGCGGCTCAAGCTGAACTATGGGAAACTGTCAGAGGAAGAAAAGAAGTGGTTGAAAAAGATTGCACAGAAATCGGATTTGCTGAAAAATCCAAAGCCGCAGCGGGGACGCAAGTAAGAGAATAATAAATCAGATTATATGGAGGTATCGGTTATGAAAAAGTGGTTACTGATAATTTCAGCGACTGTTATTTGCGTTGCTGCCGCTTTTTTATATTTCTTTAGTTTAACTCCCAAAGGAGATACCATTACCAGCAGAGAAAGCATACTGAACACCGCAATTTCAAAGGGGAATGAATGGACTATTGCAAAAGAACTGGAACTTGGCGGTTATATCGTGAGTGGAGCATATAGTGCAGATAATAAATCTACACTTGCCATCTTTGAACCAACAGGAAATGGAGATTACAAATTTAGTACATCAACAAACCGAAATAGTGATGAGATTATTGTTGGTGGCGTTGCAATAAACGGAGAATGGTATGATTTAATTTGGTTTAATGGTGCTAAAACAGAGTATGCCGAAATCACTTATACAATAAATGGACAAGTGCAAGATACATTGAGATACAGCACAGATGATATGGATATTATCTCAATTAAAAACCCAGAAAAAGAGTATTCCATTCATGTGGTTTACTATGACAATGATGGAAATAAGTACGAATAAATTGTTTTTCATCGAGAAAATAGCAAAGCCAGCCGAGCCAGTCAACGGTCAAGATGAACGGCGCATTTCATGCGCCGCCGTTGACAGTCCCGCCCGTCTTTGCTAAAGGGTAATCAAGGCGGGAAAGCCCTAAAATGGTTTCACACCTATTTCAATAATTGGAGGAGATAAAAATGAGATCAGAAAAGGAAGTTTATGATATTGTTTTGAATTTTGCAAAAACAGACAAACGCATTCGCATGGTTACTTTGGAAGGATCTAGAACAAATACAAATATTCCGCCTGATGATTTTCAGGATTTTGATATTACTTTTTTTGTTACGGATATGGACAGCTTCACAAGTGATGATAAATGGCTAGATATATTTGGTGAAAGGTTGATTCTGCAAAAGCCGGAAGATATGGAATTATTTCCAGCTGTAGAAAAGGGATTTTCATATTTAATGCTGTTTACTGATGATGTTAAGATAGATTTAACTTTGCTGCCGCTGGAACTGATAGACGAGTATTTTACATGGGATAAACTGGTAAAGTTACTGTTGGATAAAGACAACCGTATCGTAAAGCCGCCAATACCAACGGATATAGACTACCACTTGCAGAAGCCTACTCAAAGAATGTTTGACGATTGCTGTAATGAATTTTGGAATACTACAACATATGTAGTAAAGGGCTTATGCCGCAAAGAAATTCTTTTTGCTATTGACCATATGAATGATATAGTACGAAAAGAATTGCTTCGCATGATTTCCTGGCTGATTGGTATCAAACAGGGATTTCATTTCAGTTTGGGAAAAAACTATAAATTTATGAAGCAATATGCCCCAGAGGAATTGTGGGAACGACTTATGTCCACTTATAATATGGATTCCTATCCCCATATGTGGGAATCCTTTGAACAATGTATGGCATTGTTCCGGGAGGTTTCGTCAGAAGTGGCATGCCAGTTGGATTACCAGTATCCACTATATGATGAAAAAATCAGTAATTATGTGATTCGGCAAAAGAAAAAATATGGCATTGAAGATGATAACAAATAAAATTTTTTCAATCGAAAAAATTTATTTTGATTATTCAATTTTGAAAAACTGAATACCTCAAAATCAGAAAGAGCGCGGACAAGCACTTTGAGGGATTGACCGCCTTGTCCACCCATTCAGTGGGACGGCGGGCGGCGGTCAAGGCCGGGTGTAAACCCGTTCATTTCAGCCTTGACGGTTACCCGCTGTCCTGTTACTTTTCCGGGAGTGTAGCCACAACTTCGGGACACTTTGTCCACAAGTCGGAGCGTAGGACGATGAACGGGGGCTTTCATATACGCCCTGTCTGCTGTTGAAACCAGACCTGCGCTTACGGCTCCACGCCACACAAGCACAGCCCTGTTTTCCTGCCGCTTCAAATGCCCTTGCCCTCCCCGGCGGCAACGGCATTTTCACGGCAACGCCGACAGAGCGTATAACACACTACACTTTGCTTCGCAAAGTCGTGTGCCAAATGGGGGCGTTGCCCCCTTTGGAAACCCCCACAAGGAAAGGCGGTACGCTACCCCTCCACGGGGCGCATACCGCCTTTTCTTGTTATCCAGCCCTCCGGCTGTATCGGTTGAGCAAAAGTCAGCGTGGGAATGGTGTGGTATCTTTATCTAAGTGAAACCCCTGTCTCCCATTTAGAAATGGTTTGGCGAGATACTTGTAATTCCATTCCCAATTCCTCCTGCGATAATCCTTGTTTTTTTCTGATTTCGATTAATTTCTCATTAAATTTCATACGCAAAATCTTCCTTTCTGTTGTATGAGCAAAATATATCCCCAAAACGCTAAAATAACAACCAACATCTCTTGTCAATCTATCAACCAAGTATAACATTATCTGATTTTCTTGTTTTGCTACAACTTCGATAGATAAGGTATTTATTACACTACTTCACTTACATGAAGAATGTGAGAAATATTTTGGCCATAAAAAGTAAAAGCAACTAACAGTTTTAAAAGTTAAAATGGCAAGTGCCTTAAAATTCCATATTCAATTTTGGATACAAAAAAGCAGGAGACTTTTCCTGCTTAATATAATTGTGAATATTTAATTGTATTCAGTTTTTCAGTTCTGTAAACTGGAGATTTTCTTTGGAAACACTTAAACAAATGAAGCATAAATAACATAAATCTCTGCAATCAAAATAATTCCGAGAACACCATCTATCATCAAATTATACTGCACATCTGTCAAAAATGTTTTAGAATGTGTCAGAAAATATTTGATCTTTTCTTTTCCAGTCAAAAGTGTAATTATAAACAACAAAATAGGAAATAAAAAAACCTCCATTTTATTTCCGAAACCATCTGCTATTCCATTTGCAAAATGAACAGGAATAATCTGAGGTAAGAAAAAGACACTTACTATTGCTAATAAAATGCCAATGCTACAAATTCCCCATGTGAATTTTCTGCTTCCTACAAGTTTCATAAAAATGCCTTCTTTCTGCAAACTCAATTTTGTTGATAATATTATACTTCACCTGCTTAAAAATGCAAGATATTTTTACCCTTCCTTAAACCAAAAGCATCTGACATTTTCAAAATGAAAATGTCTACATTAAACATTCCCGTCAATCAAATCATAACTCATATCCAAAAAGTCTAAGATTTTCGCCTCACTTACGGTTCCGTCCAACAGCATGGTGATCCAGTACTTTTTGTTCATATGATATCCCGGTAAAAATCCATAGGTCTGTGTCAACAGTCCGACCATATCCGCATCACACTTTACATCTAGGATATCTACTTTCGTATCTCCTTCTAATCCCAGTCTGGATTTTTCAACCTGCATTAACACCGCATACCATTTTCCATTCTTATGCCGAAGCACTGCACTTTCCGGTGATTCCTTCCATAGATATTCCGGAACGGTTCCGTATTGTTTCTTCACATATTCATAAATCTCTTCCCGTTTCAAACATTCCACTCCCCAGTTCTTCTATTTTATCAATCTTACGATTGTACTTTTCAGATTTTAACAGGCAGGACATCTGCCCTGCCTTCCTTTCCTATTATAGCATTGTTATTCAAACTCTACAATTCCATCTATCATTCATTTTCCTGTTTCTAATAAACTACCATTCCATATCCCATAATGGAATCGGAATTGATCGCATAGTTTCTCTCTCTTACCGCATCCCCTGAGTTTCCTTCTATGGTATAGACGGTTGTTCCGTCACAGCGTTCCACGATTCCTACATGGTCGCACGTTCCATCGTGATCCCAATCAAAAAAAATGATCGCACCGGGACTTGGCATACTTCCAGCCCCCTGCCATCTTCCTTGGTTCTGAAACCAATTCTTTCCATCTGTACAAAGGGAGAACTTGGGTACAGCGCCGCTTTGAATGAGTCCTGCCTGGTCTGCACACCAGGACACAAAACAGGCACACCATTCCTCCCTGCTGTCAAATCCATACCACGACCAGAACTTCTGGCCGCCTTCGTTCCCCAACTGGCTTTTCGCAATGGTTACGAGCTGCCCATTTCCAAAAAGTCCGGCAAACAATCCCCCGCCAGAATAATACCGAAGCACATGGGGGACATACTCCGGATCGCCATACCTTGGCCAACCATGGGCGGCTGCCTGTTCCTGGGAAAACTGCAGCGCATTGGCTTCACTATAACCGCCATGGTTCCGGATTGCCCATGAGATGTACCCATTCCCATAATTATAGCCCTGTAAACTAAGTTTTAGCTTGTCCATATCCTGTGGACTTTCACATCCGGCTTCCCGGACACAATCTGCATAATACTGTACACCCACCTTGATAGAATAGTCTGCATCCTGAATCGCACCGGGCGTATTGGGATACTGGGTATTATACGGACACTCGCTGGCCTGCATGGGATCCGTTCCCCTGCCTCCGCTTTCCTGCATCATGATGGCTTGAATGACAGGCACATATTCCGGGATTCCAAATTCACTGGCATACCGCTGGATCGCCGGGGTATGGGCCAGGACTTCCGCACTCAGCGGCTCCCGTTTCGCTTCCCTGGCTGCCCTCATGGATTGGAAAGCCTGCTTTTTTTGTAAGAGTGCCTGGGTTTTCACCTTTTGGGAAGAAACCGGGGAAGCTTTCACCATACGGGGCGCTGTTTTTACTGTCCGGTTTCCGGCCTCCTTGACTGTTTTCTCTGCTTCAGGTTTGATCTTGATGCTCCTTCCGGCTCCTGTGCGCCCTTTCTTTGCCCTTGTCTGTCCAGATGTTCCACCGCTTCCTGTTTCGCTGTCCAACGTGGCTGTAACGGATTCTCTTTGCCTCTGCTCTTTTATCTTCTCATAAGTTTTCACTGCCAACTTCTTTCCACCACGATAGGCAGCCGAAGCGCTTTCCTTTCCAGCCCGCTGTTCTGCCCGTTCTATCCGGTTTCCGGCGTATTCCACCGGAGATTCCTCTCCGGTTTCTCTTCCCACCTTGTCTGCCGCCATCCGGGATTTCTCTTTCGTTTCCAGCATGGCAGAACGCACCAGTTCTTTGGGAAGCCGGGAGGCAGGATTGCGGATCTTCGGGTTCTTATCCCGTACCTTCTCTTTGATGTCTTTCAAACACACACCTCCCTGTATCGCATTACCGTTCCCTACTCTGTTTCTTTTGTCTCTTCTGCTGTTCTTCCAGCTTTTCCAGTTCCCTTACCGCTTCCTGAACCAGCGGATGATTGGCATAATAGGGAACATAGGACAATAACTCTTTTCCCTTCTCCCCGGTTGCTAATGGATATTCTCCCTCGTTATACAGCGGATCGTCTGCATGGTGGAGAGAGAACTCCAAAGACGGAACCATCTGAGGGGAACGCTTGCAAAATCTCTGGTAATGCCGGAACGCCTCTTTTAAAGAAGTACATTCGATGCATTCTCCCATCCCATGGAACTCCCCGCACTCCGAAGCAAGAAAGGTAATGGTTGTTTCTTCTTTCATAGCTTTCACCTCCCCTTTACCGGATCGCTGCCTTCTGTTTTTCTTCTTTTCCAAGCTGACGGGGTGCTGTTTCCTGCCGAAGCTCCTGCAAGGTATCTTTTAGAAATAACACCTTCTGGGTTTGAAAGATGATCCCCTGTTCCGGATTTCTCTCTGTGATCTTTGCGGTATCTTTTCCGTTCATTTCCAAAAATGCGTTTTTCAGATGCCCTTTGGCAGCGTGCAGTTCCTCCGCCATACTCCCCAGACGGTCAATCTTCTGATCCATCGACAGCATGACCGTATGTAAGGAAGACTGTAGCTTTTGCAAGCCTTGGGTAAGGTGCATTCCTTTTACCGCAGAAGCAAGGGCATCTTTTCCCTTTTCTTTAAAATCAAACACTGCCTGTTCTGCCCGTTCCACAAACTTTCGTTTCCATTCTCCCACCTGAAAGTGAAGTGTTTGCACCTGATGTTCCGCCTTCTGGATCGTGTTCACCGCAAAGAGCTTGACCTTGCTTTCCTGCATCACGCCCAGCTGCTTCTTCACCTCTCCCAGTTCCTTCAAGACGGTTCCGAGCTGTATTTCCATAGTGTCGATATGATCTGCCATGCGGATCACATCCCCTTTTTCCTGTTCCATGCCCTGTTGTTCCAAAAGCTCCAACAACGCCCGGATACTGTCCTGCTCCCGAAGCGGTCCTTGTATTTTTGGAATCTCTACGCTTTTTTCTTCCATCTACATTCCCTCCTTCCCAAAAGGATGCTGCCGAAAAACGTTCAGCAGCACCCGAAAAGATATCTTTTTTACTAGCATTCACCGGGCTTCGTTGTCATCAAGCGGTACAGCTTCGTGTTCTTCGGGAAACTGTTTTCAAATGGCACCAGATTTCCAGAACAGCGGATCAGACCTTTCCCTGCGCCTACATTGGTGATATAGGATAACTGGTTCTCGGAAATATTCAAAAGGGAGGCCAGTTCGTCCCTGTCTGTGGTCGCCTGGTTTAAAAGGATCAAAAACTCACTGTTTGCCAGCATCAGTCTTGCCGTATCCGACTTCAAAAGTTCCTCTACATTCTGCGTTAAACCTGTGACAAATCCATGGTATTTACGGATCCTCTTGTAGAGACGGTAGAAAAAATCTGCACTATACTGGTACCGGAACAACAGGTAAAACTCATCGGCAAAGATCCAGGTGGTCTTTCCTTTCTTCCAGTTCTGGATCACCCGGTTGAAGATGCTGTCCAAGGTGACCAGCATTCCCAGGGGCATGAGCTGCTCTCCCAGTTCCCGGATATCATAGGCAATGATACGGTTCTTCGTATTTACATTGGTTTTCTGGGCGAAGGTATTTAGACTTCCGTTGATAAACAACTCCGAAGACAAGGCAAGCCCCCTGGCTTCCTCTTCCGGCTGGAGCATGAGCTGTCGGTACATGCGTTCAGATGGGTATGGGACGTTGCAGAAATGGAGATCACTTCCCCATTCAGCGCTTCCACCAAAGAACCGAATTCCGACTCCGGATCTAAGATCAGGATGTCATCTTCCGTAGACAGGGCAAGGTCCACGATCTCTTCTTTTGCGGAGAAACTCTTTCCCGAACCGCTGACACCCAATCGGAAGGAGTTTCCATTCAATAACTTCCTCCGGTCTGCCACCAGCATATTTTTGCTCACCGCATTCTGCCCATAATAAATACCGCCCGGCTGCATGATCTCCTGAGTATGGAAGGGAATCAGCACTGCGGTGGATTCTGTTGTCAAGGTACGAAGGGCATTGATCTTGCGGATGCCATAAGGCAGTACCGTATTGAGTCCATCCACTTGCTGCCATTTCAAGGTTGCCATCTGACATAAATGCTTTCTTGCCACCGACAGGATGCTCTCCGTATCCGAATCCAACTGTTTCTTGCTGTCTGCCATATGCACCATGGTGAGGATACCGAACATCATCCGCTGATCTCTGGTGGTCAGGTCATCCAGCATCTCTTTGGTTTCCTTCCTTTGCAGTTCCATATCATAAGGCACAATGGCAGAAAAGTTATTGTTGGCATTCTGGCGTCTCTGCCAGTTGGTCACATTGGTCTCCACGCCAAGCAGAAGGTTCTGGATCTCACGCACCGCTTCGTCTGTGGGTACCGGGAGGATATCGATGGACAGCATCAAGTCCCGGCTTAGATCGCACAGCTCCGAGATCATGTCATCCTTGACATAACTGG
>PPYF01621452.1_pt1 | contig 17759 bp, 10 predicted proteins | sample 1559871 | NCBI WGS metagenome assembly PPYF01 (sample SAMN08240021, study PRJNA423297) | Human gut metagenome, whole genome shotgun sequencing project.
CCCGGCACGTCGGCCAGCCGCTCCTTGTTCGTCTCGCAGTCCGGCGAAAGCGTCCCTTTCGTATTGAAGAGATACACCTCGAGCCGGTAGCCCTTCCCGGCCAGCAGTCGCGCCAGGGCAAGCGCATCGCCACCGTTGTTCCCCGGTCCGGCAAAAACGGTGAGCGGCGTGTCCGGCTCCCAACGCTCGGCAATGGCACGGGCCAATGCGCGTGAGGCACGTTCCATCAAGTCGATGGAGGCAATCGGTTCATTCTCTATGGTATCTGCATCCAGTTGCTTGATGCTTGTAGTAGGAAATATCTTCATAATAGGATTATCTTAAAATCGTAGAGCAAAGATAGGGCTTTGATTTCAACTGTACAAAGAGAAGACGTTTTTTATCAAGTTGCTTTGCCCCCCGGGAAAAAATATCTGCTCCGTAAGGAAAAGTTGTCTTCAATGCAAAGGATTCTTAGAACAAAGCCTTTATTCTTAGAAACAAAAGCTCTATTTCTATAAACAAAAGCTTTATTTACAGAAACAGAAATTCTGTTTTAAGTTTGCGTAGGCTTACGGATAAGTTTGCACAAGCTTGTCGGCAAGTTCCCGCAGGCTTGTCGGCAAGTTTCTAATTATACCCATTAACTTACGCAAAATAATGACTAATTTTGTACCCTCAACATATAATAAAAGCCAAAACAATAAAAGCATATTCAATGAGTACATCCCGACACCCGAAAGGTCTTTACCTTATCTTCGCCACCAGCACGGCAGAGCGTTTCAGCTACTACGGCATGCGTGCCATCTTCATTCTGTTCCTCACCCAGGCACTCCTTTTCGACAAGGAGCACGCCGCCTCCATCTACGGCAGCTACACCGGACTGGTGTACCTGACACCCTTAATCGGCGGCTACATCGCCGACAAATACTGGGGCATCCGCCGTTCCGTCTTCTGGGGGGCCATGATGATGGCAGTCGGCCAGTTCCTGATGTTTGCCAGTGCCTCGATGCTGGAGGCGCGTGAGCTTTCGCATTGGCTGATGTACGGCGGACTGACTTTCCTTATATTGGGCAACGGCTGCTTCAAGCCCACCGTCTCCTCCCTGGTGGGGCAGCTCTACGAGCCGGGTGACAAACGGCTGGATTCCGCCTACACCATCTTCTATATGGGTGTCAACGTGGGTTCCTTCCTCGCCCCGCTGGTCTGCGGCTATTTTGGCGAGACGGGCAACCCTCACGACTTCCGATGGGGCTTCCTCATTGCCGCCATCGTCACCGTGCTGACGGTCAGCGGCCCCAGGCAGACAACACCGCCCGGAAGAGTGCCCACGCCAACGGACGGCCCATGCGCAACTACCTGCTGCTCGCCCTGCTTGCCATCGCGCTTGCCGGTTTCTTCTACTGGTGTTTCGGGAGCGATTGGATAAGCATCGGCATCTTCACCGCCTGCATCGTGTTTCCCGTCAGCATCCTGCTGGAAGGCTCACTCACCAAGACGGAGCGCGACCGCATCTTCGTCATCTACATCATCGCCTTCTTCGTCATTTTCTTCTGGGCGGCCTACGAGCAGGCAGGCGCCTCGCTCACGCTTTTCGCCTCCGAGCAGACCGACCGCGTCATCCTGGGGTGGGAAATGCCCGCCTCCTGGATTCAGTCCTTCAACCCCTTCTTTGTGGTGATACTTGCCGCCATCATGCCGGGCGTATGGGGCGCCCTGGGCAAACGGGGCATGGAGCCCGCCTCGCCCACCAAGCAAGCCATCGGCCTGCTACTGCTTTCACTGGGCTATCTCGTCATCTGCTTTGGGGTGAAAGATGTTCAGCCGGGCATCAAGGTGAGTCTCATTTGGCTGACGGGGCTCTACTTCATCCATACCATGGGCGAAATCTGCCTCTCGCCCATCGGACTCTCCATGGTGAACAAGCTCACGCCCATCCGCTTCGCCTCGCTGATGATGGGGATATGGTACCTCTCCACCGCCACTGCCAATAAGTTTGCAGGCACGCTGAGCGGGCTCTACCCCGAAGCCGGAAAGGTAAAGACGCTGCTGGGTTATCGCATCGAGACAATGTACGATTTCTTCATGGTGTTCGTCGTCATGTCTGCCACGGCATCGCTTATCCTCTTCCTGCTTTCAAAGAAATTACAGAAGATGATGCATGGAGTGGAATAAAAATCGCATGTTTAAAGTAGAACCCAACGAAGTACAACTCTTTTTTCACATTAAAAACAACATTACATGGCCACACACCGCCAATAACCCCATAAGAGGAACAACAGCAATTCCACAAAAAATTCTGTTTATATCCAGAACAGACACTGTTTTGCCACGACGCAATTCTATGAACAATGCAAAGTCCATCATAAGTGGTACCACATTGACCGGATATGAAAACATGGCGAATATCAGCCAAGCAGCCAATGCGGCTTTCAATGTCCTTTCATCAGAAAAGACAAACGGTGACACCACCAGCAGGAACAATACAAGCCCGCACATTCCGGTTTCCACTGCAATATGCAACAGTTCATTATAGGGATAAGTCACGTTGTCAGCTACATCCAGAAAAGCGAATTGAGGATGATTTCTGAAATAATCCGCCTGATAGAACATGTATTCCTTTTCAAAAGAGAAAGCATACAATAAAACAGCAACAACCAGTCCCACAACAAGATACCCGCCCAGCGGTCCCGGATTATTGAAAGTGCCCGTCACATCAAACAGAGGATGGCAACTCGACAAAAAGCGTTCCTTTATGATTCACCTTTCGCGCCAAAATAGCAAGAGGACTAACAGTATCTTCTGTTTCAGTGTTTTCAGAGGCATTCTTGTTTTAGCAATGATAAAAAATGGTATCTAACAATCAACTTATTTCCATTTCTTCACTCCTTCCATATTTTCCGGTGTAGCTTCTATCAGGCTCAAGGCAAATCCACCGCTACGTGCCAGCTTCACATTCATCTTGTTCTTGCTCGTCACGATGCCCTTCTTAATCTGATAAGCGGTAGCATTTTTTTCAAAATCAGCATCTTTGGCATCGGCATAAAGCGTGGCTATGTACTGCTTGCCCGGCTCCAGGAAGTCGAGAACAAAAGCTGAAGTGCGTGCATGCTCATCGGTGATGCCTCCCACAAACCAATTCTCCGTACCCTTGGCTTTACGGGCCACGGTAATATAGTCTCCCGGCTCCGCTTCAAGGTACTTACTGTCGTCCCAGTCTACTGCTACGTCCTTGATGAACTGGAAAGCATCCAAATGGGGTTCATAATTCTCCGGCAAATCGGCAGCCATCTGCAGTGGGCTGTAGAGGGTGACGTATAATGCCAGTTGCTTTGCCAGCGTGGAATGAATCTGCCCGTGATTGTCATGATTCATAAAATTCAGATAAATGTCAAAGATGCCCGGGGTATAATCCATCGGACCACCTATCAAGCGAGTGAAGGGGAGCACAGTAGTGTGGGAAGGCTTGTTGCCGTCATAAGGCTCGAATTCCGTGCCACGGGCTGATTCATTGCCAATCAAGTTGGGATAGGTGCGGCACAAACCTGTAGGACGTACTGCCTCGTGCGCATTCACACAAATCTTATATTCGGCAGCTTTTTGTATGGCATAGAGGTAATGATTGTTCATCCATTGTCCATAGTGATGTTCTCCGCGAGGAATTATATCGCCCACATAACCACTCTTTACAGAGTTATAGCCATTATCCGCCATAAACTGATAGGCTTTGTCCAGATGACGTTCATAATTGCGTACCGAAGCAGAAGACTCATGATGCATCATCAGCCTGACCCCTTTACTGTGTGCATAGGCATTCAGCATCTTTACGTCAAAGTCGGGATAGGCAGTCACAAAGTCGAACACAAAATCGCGCGAACTTCCACCCCAGCTTTCCCATCCTTCATTCCAGCCTTCTACCAATACTTGGTCGAAACCATGTTCGGCGGCAAAATCTATATAGCGTTTCACTCTTTCATTAGTGGCTCCATGCCGACCGTTCGGCTTGATTTTCGTATAGTCGTTTTCTCCAAAACGCATGGCAATCAGTTCATCTGTATAACTCCACGACTTCTGACCGGTAATCATCTCCCACCATACGCCTACATACTTCACCGGTTTAATCCACGAAACATCTTCATAGGCACAAGGTTCGTTCAGGTTCAAGGTAAGTTTGGAGGCAAGCATATCACGGGCGTCATCGCTCACCATGATGGTACGCCACGGAGTCTTCCCGGGAGCTTGCATATATGCCTTGTTTCCCAAAACATCCGGGGTCAACCACGATTCAAAAACCAAGTTCTTTTCATCCAGATTGAGATGCATACAAGAATAGTCCACCAAAGCCGCTTCATGCAAGTTGATGTATAGACCATCGTCCGTCCTCATCTGCAAGGAGGTTTGCACACCCGTGGGCGAGAAAACGAACTGGGAAGCATTCACCGTCACCGCCTTATCCATTAAACCGCGAATTTCGGACAAACGGGACTCTGTATAGTCATACTCCTGCGTGTCATAGTCACCGGGAATCCAGAAAGCGGTATGGTCTCCGGTCATGGCAAACTGGGTATACTCCTCTTTTACCGTAAAATAGTGCAGAGTTCTTTGTAAAGGAAACTCATAACGGAATCCCAAACCGTCATCGTAAAGACGGAAACGGATAACGATATGGCGGTTCTGCTCCTTCTGGTCCAACGTCACAGCCAGCTCATTGTAATGATTCCGTATCTGCGACACTTCTCCCCACACAGGTTTCCATGTTTCATCGAAAGTTGAAGCCCCGGCTTCCACAAGTGTAAAACCATTCATCAAGCCCGGGTCACCCACCAATTCCAAGCCCAGTTTCGATGGATTAACCACGGCTTTCTCTTTGTAAAACAACTGATAGACCGGCTCTCCCAAAGCATTTACGGTAAACTCAAGACGGAGATTTCCATCAGGCGAAGTGATACCTTCGGCCATCGCCACCTTTCCTACTACCACGAAAAGCAGAAAGCAAATCCACTTCACAGATGCATAATGCATGTTCTTCATATTTTTTTATTAATGGTTTCTAAATCTATCATTACTGTTTAGGAGTCAACTTCAGCAACACGACACCGTGTGCAGGAATATCAAACTGCATCTTATCCTTGGTACTTCCGATGTCCTTATGTTTCCATAAGTCGCGTACTTTGTATTCTTTCTCCCAGAAGCGGACATCTGCAAAAGAGAGGTTTTCTTTCTGCAAAACGGTTTCCACATTCCAGGGTTGTTCATCGCGGTTAAAGAAACATACTGCGGCTTCACCATTGGACAACTGCTTCACCCAAATTTCATGCTCACCCACTTTCATGTATCGTCCACCTTGTTTGCCAAGCTTGTCCTGATTTACTGCAATCACTTCTTTATTTGTCAAAATTCCAAGTGTCTCCTTGTCCATTTTACGAATATCATTACCCGCGAGCAAAGGGGCAGCAAGCATACACCACATCGTGAAATGAGAGCGATTCTCTTCCATCGTCAGCACACCATTACCCACCTGAAGCATGTCCGGGTCGTTCCAATGTCCCGGTCCGGCGTATTTGTGCAAGTCGGCATTCTTGTCAATGATTTCTACGACACCGCATCCTCCCCAATAATTAATACCTTTAAAAGCATTGATAATGTCACCGGTAGTCCTCCAAAGATGTCCGATGCCTTTTGCCCATGTCCAAGGCTGGCTGTTTCCCCACTCGCAAATAGAGAATACGATAGGACGCCCGGAAGCCTTCAGGGCATCACTCATTGTTTTGTAGGCAGCTTGAGGATTCTGGCCTTCATCAAAACACCAGTCATACTTCAAATAATCCACTCCCCATTCCGCATAAGTGCGTGCATCCTGAAACTGATAGCCACGGCTTCCCGGTCGTCCGGCACAAGTCAGCGTTCCCGCACATGAATAAATACCGAATTTAAGTCCTTTGGAGTGTATGTAATCTGCCAAAGCCTTGATGCCGGAAGGAAAATTCTTTTCATCAACCAGAATGTTTCCTTCATTATCCCGGCCTACCTGCCAACAATCATCTATATTGAGATACTCATATCCTGCATCCTTCATGCCGGTAGACACCATCAAGTCTGCAATCTCACGAATCTGTTTTTCATTAATGTTACAACTGAAGCAATTCCAACTATTCCACCCCATAGGAGGAGTCAAAGCCAAAGAATCGGTACTGTTTGCACGGGCAGAAATGACAGTGCAAACTACAAATAATAAACATAAAAATCTGTTTTTCATAATACAATTGTTTTTCAAGGAATAATTAAATATTTCAAGTTTCGCAAGTTACCTTTGCGCTTTCAAAACAATCTCAACGCTCTTCCTCCGAGAGAGAGCATTAAGATACAACAGTTCATCAACAATCTGAAAAATTTGAGAAACTTCAGTTATTATAAAACACAAAATCAATGGTTCCTTAAATATCAGATTATCGGTCTTATAAAACCACTATCGCAATGATGCTATATCAATCACCAACCGGCTATCATCCGTGATGTGTGTAGTAGTAAACTTTACTTTATCATCCAGCCTTACCTTAATCTCTACTGTAGCATTGCCAAGGATAGTACCAGCCTTGTTGTCCAGTAGAATTTCAAAGTTCAATGTCGACTTGTTCGTCACTTTCACCAGAGCCTGATTGCCTTTCACCTCCTTCACTTCATAAGAGAGGCACGCCTTGACCAGAGATAGCAGGTTCTTCTCAGAGCCTATCAGTATATCCCCGAACTTCACTACCGAACGCCCGGCAAGGAGAGCTTCTTTCACTCCTTCCTGAGAACGTTCTTTGGCAAATACAATCGTCATCGGTCCACTTTGTTTGTCCGTACGATACGTTTGCTTATAAACGCCATGTATATCGGTATTTCCCATATATGTCAGGCCGTATTCCTTACAGTAATTAAAAGCTTTCGGATAGTACTCAAAGCCGTTCACCACCTCTATTCCATGTATCTTTTTTTGCTTAATCAAATCTTTATGGACATTATATAAAGTGCTTGTGTCGTTAGGCCACCCCGGATGATTCCACATAATGAAGGCCCCTTGCTCCAAAGCGTTGTCAACAGCTCTCAGAGGATCTTCCACGTCCAGCGCATTGGCATCCGTCAAGAAGAGAGCATTGATGTGCCCTATCGGCTTGGAACGGGTTATCTCGGCTCCCTGAATTACTATCAGATTGGAAGCTTTCTCTACAGTCTTTGCCCTTTTGTAAGATTCGTTATGGTCGGCCTTGATATAGTCTTTATTGGGGCGATATTCTATATGGTCGGTAATGGCTATCACATCCAGCCCGCGAATAGCAGCTTCCCACACCCGATTTTCAGGTTTTATATCTCCATCGGAGAAGATGGTGTGGGTATGAAAATCACACTTCAGAGTTTTATATCCTTCCACATCGGGGATATAAATATATTCGCCCGAATAAGGCTGCTGTGCTTCCGGTACCTTCACTACTTCCAGGCCCTGCAACTGTGCAGAGCCCCGAAGTGTGAAAGCCGATAAAAAAAACAAAGATAAAATTAACTTTTTCATTCGTCTCTCTATTTTATAGTTTGCTATTTTGCAGGAGTAATCTTCACGAAGGTGACACCGTGATAGGGAACTTCCGTCCGGAAGATGCCGTTCACCTCTCCCAAGTCTTTCTGTCGCCACAAGTCACGAACCATTGCTTTTCCTTCAATGCCAAGCTGTTTCAAATCAAAATCAAAAGCATACTCTCTCATCTGCATAGCTTCAGCATCCTCCTGATCCCAAAGAATGAAATAAGGGTCTACATGGAAGAAGCCCACCGCATAAGAACCGTCGTACAGTTTTTTACTCCATACTTGGCCGTTCTCTACCATCATCTTCTTGGCGGGAGCCACCATGGGGTCTTGGCTGACTGCTATCACTTCGTTGTTGGTCAGCAGATTCAGCGTAAAATCGTCCATATTTGCCATGTCGCAACCTATGAGCAAAGGAGAAGAAAGAAGGCACCACAAAGAAATATGAGAGTACTGTTCGTCTGCCGTAAGATATGAATCGTGCACTTTGCTTCCCCAGCCTTGACCAAGCTTGCCAACAACCAGCATGTCGGGGTCATTGTTTCTGCCCGGAGCCGTAGCATCCGCACAAACATCCTGGAAAGTACCTATAGCTGTCACAACATTCCATTCGTCCGTGATGTCGCGAGTAGTGCGCCATTGGTTTCCTCCTGCTTCCGGTGCCCAGTTCCACACATTGGGAGCGCCATAACCCACACAGTAAACAATGTCACGGTTCACCTTATCCAATGCCTTGCGCATCACGATATAGGGTTCCTGAATAGTCTTCTCTTCCGAATCTTTTTCTATCTCCAAATATCCGCAATAGTCATATTTCAAATAATCCACTCCCCAGCGTTCCCATGTCTTGGCATCAATTTCTTCGTGCTGGTAGCTGCCCACATGTCCGCCACAAGTGATATGTCCCGGTGAGGAATAAATACCGAACTTCAAGCCCAATCCATGAATATAGTCTGTCAATGCCTTGAAATCGGGGAATTTATCGTTTGAAAGTATCTCGCCCTGCTTGGTACGCGACGCAGCTTCCCAACCATCATCTATATTCACGTATTCCCATCCGTAGGCATGCAGTTTTTCGTTCATCATGCGGGCTGCGTCACGCACTTTCTCGTCGTTCACAGAAAGCCCCCAACAGTTCCAACTGTTCCATCCCATAGAAGGAGTCAAGGCTATGGCATCTCCTATTTTAACAGTTACCTCTTTCTGGGCCGTACCTTTGTCATTGGTGGCTTTGAGCGTTACCTTATACTCTCCCTCTACTGTGGCTTTACCCGTAATGCGACCGGTAACAGCATCCAATTTCACACCAGCCGGAAGCCCTTCGGCCTCAAACTTCATGGGGCGGTTGCCGGTAGCCATCACAGACCATAGGAACGGATTACCCGGACGTGCGCCATAGACCAGCGGATTGTTGATGACCGGACTTTCGGGAGCAGGAGGCGTAAGGATATACTTCTCCTTTGCCACCGGTTTTGCCCACGCAGGAACAGGTTTCACATCGCCACGAGTCGTTATCTTCACATTGAGCCAGTCGGCATGGTCGTACATAATGCCGTCACCACATTCTTCTACCAATAGCAGCACTTTGTCCACCCCTTTCAGGTTTACATTAAACTCTTTTACTGGGTCTCCTTTCTGCATCACTCCACTCTTCCAGAGTTCCTTCTTGTCACCGAGAATCTTGAACTGAAGTTTGCCTGCAAACAAGTTCTTGTCATCAGCTCCTGCCAAACCGGAGATCGAAACGGCCTTTCTATCCAAATCGTACAGCAGGCGGCTGATGGAATGGGCACCAAGTCCACGTTCATAAACAACTCCATTCACTGTAAGCGGAGTATGTACTACGGAACGGTTGACTTCAAGCATTCCCCAGTCCTGAACATAACAGGAATCTTGACCGAATTCATCCAGCCACACTTCTTTAGTAGGCCCGTTGTCGCAAGACTGCAAGCTCCAAGCGCCCATCAACATTGCAGCCATAAGTGCTGCACATTTTTTAATTTTCATTTCTTTGTGTTTTTTGTAAAATCAAGTGAGATTATACTCGCCTGCAAGATCCAATTTATTGTAAATAATCCCTACCAGCATGCGATGTTTTTAAAAAGCCCCTCCAGGGCACACTCTGAGAGGGGCTATAATCAGTATACGACTGAATAGGGTTCACTTCGGAACACAATTCGCGAATCCCCAAAAGCGGCCATTATCCGTAATGATCAATTACCACATCAATCAATCGCCTTTTCTACAAATACGAATATTATCGAATGCAAAATTACGGGCTATCTCAGGATCTATCTCCAAACGCATATTGAAGCTTGTGTACGAACCTGGATGGTAGTCCGGATAATCCTCTGACAAATATACATTAAACGGCAACGTAATTGTCTCCCAACGGTTGAAGTTCTGTATATTAAAGTCTGTAGCAACCCAATCGCATGTGGGAGCAGCCCAATAAAGATAATTACAGAACCTTATTCTGTCCTTGATGAATTGATTGGATGTGCGGAATTCACATTTCACCACATAATTCTTACATGATTCAAGTCCTAACATATCATCAGTATAAGGTATATCGCCTCTTTCTGCAATATACCACCAAGAGCTATATTCAGATTTATCATCTATTCTCAAGAAGTTACCGCTCAACCGTTGTGGATCTTTCTCATCAGTCACCACATTTGTCATAGAACTGGGCAAATATTCGTCAAAGTCCATAATCATAAAATCACAATCGTAGTAACGTCCGGGGCATACCGCCTCAACATTATACTTCACCCCTTTCACTTTAATTTTTATGTTCTTATCTACATCAACCGGTACTTTAGCAGTCAGATAATTATTAGCCGATTTAATGACCGGAGATACCTTTCCATTGAAATCGACAACAGCATTGAGCGAATCTATTTCATAGAGGTTGAAGAAATCTCCATAAATCATAATCGTATCACCCGGTGCCGTATATTCATTGAACATGCGGGAAAGCTTTAAATTGGGCGCTACCGTTTTAAAAGGAATTTCAAAACAACCGGCCGTATTATAAATACTTATTTTATCGGTTTTCTTGGTTGCCAGCTTTACCGGTATCTTTATAAACAGAATATCATCTTCTGTATATACCTCTTGCATATCCAGCTTAATGTCATCAATCAAAATAGAATCGATATTATGAACATCCAAACCGGTTCCATGAACAGCTATAAAATCCCCCAAAGCAGCTTCTTCAATGGTGGTATTCATATCAGCAATGGTGGTCACATTGGTCAGTTCAATAGGAAGTGCAACTCCGTTATCGTCAGAGCAAGATGTCCAAGAAATTCCCATAAGAAGAGCACCGACGAGATACATCTTCCTAAAACTCAATATCTTTTTCATTGTATTTTTCATCATATAGTTAATAAATAGGATTACCATCCGGGATTATTTTTCTCAATATAAGGGTTACCGTTAATTTCATCGGGCGGAAGGGGCATCAGCCAATGCTTCTCCTCACGTCTCTTCAAATTACCGTTTTCATCCATACCGATAGCATTCATTACCGATAAATAAATACCCCAACGAATCAAATCGGTACGACGATTCCCCTCAACTGCAAACTCTTTAGCACGCTCTTCCAAGATAAACGAACGGAAAGTTTCTTTCGTAAACGGAATCTTCTCATGACGCTTGCTTACCAGCGTACTATTGTTACGCTTATTCAACAATTCAATCTTAGAGAATGCATCTTGGGTAGGTCCATTCAATTCATTATCAGCTTCCGCATACAGTAACAGCACTTCTGCGTAACGCATAAAAGGCCAGTTAAAGTCTTTACGATTACCGTCAATTTCACCCGTCACTGCCGTAAACTTAGTAAAACGAGAACCGTAATAAGCACCATACGTAGGCTGGTCGGTCTTCTGATAAGCTCCAATACCCTGGTCGGCATACGGAGCCTCTTCACGGTTCACGTATACACTGTCACGCAACGGGTAGTAACGCCAGGTATAAATGCCCAGTTCTTCGTTATAAGAATCGGGGTAACGGTGCAGAATGCCCCATGTAATACGTTCATCTTTCCAATCATCGAACATCTGTAGCCAGTGATCGCGATAAGTATAATAACCAGAACCCAGAGTTCTATCCTCTTTCCAATAGCCGTAATACGATTCGCTGATATAGTTTCCGGCAAGATTATCCCCTTCGGGATAAGTCTGTAATGTAAACAGGAATTCCGGCCCGTTCTTATTGTCGATTTTCCATAATTCTTTCTGACTAGAAGCCAACACACACTCTCCTTCTGCAATCACTTCGGCTGCTTTCTCTTTGGCCAGTTTGTAATACTCCTGAGAATTGAACTCTTCATATCCCGGAAGACGAATCTTGTTATGCCAGATTTCCTGAGGCATCAATGCCGATTCTGTTCCATCCGGATTCGTAACCTTGCCGGGACCACCCTTTACCATGACTTTGCCACTCTCCATCGAAGCAGAACCAATCGTAGCATAGACTAAAGCCAACAGCGACTTGGCTGACGCACGAAATACATGCCCTTTCTTATAATCCGAGTCTGTACGAGGCATCAGCAACGTTTCAGCCTCCTTTAAATTGGCTATAATGTCCTCATACACTTCCTTGACGGAAGCTCTGGGCTGGTAACTGCTGTTACCTTCACCAATAGAAGTTTTAAACAAAGGAATACCACCAAAACGACGTACTAATTCAAACTCCGACCATGCCTTGAGAAAACGAAGTTCACCCAACGCATTATTCTTGGCTTTCTCAGGTACATTGGTCATCTTGTCAATCAGATAATAGTGGTAATTGGCACGATGAATGGCGGTTGAATAATATGCAAACACATTATTTATACTACCATTGTTATAAAAGTTACCGGTACCGGTTTCTTTAAAAGCCCAACCCGGCCCTGTCTGATAGTCATTATCATAATTAGTAGCAGAATCATAACTACCCCATTCAAACATCCAGGCCAACGGTTGGTAAGCGCCATTTACCAACAGTTCATACTCACCATCAGCAGACAAGTCTTCACCTGAAATAAATGTATATACTTCTTCATCCAACGTACAAGAAGTCATCAACATGGAGCCTAAGCCCAATGCCATTAATATATTCTTAAATTTCATAGTCATCATTATTTAAAATCCAATTTGAACACCAAAATTAAATGTACGGGCACTTGGATAAGAAGCCATATCCACACCTCTGCGTTTAGGGTCACTACCAAATGAATTCACATCAGGGTCCATCCAACTATAACCGGAAATTGTAAATAGATTGGAAACGCTGGCAACCAAATTAATACTCTCCACAAACTTCATCGGATGGCGGAAACGGTAGCTCAAGCTGACATTCTTGCAACGCAAGTAAGATCCATCCTCAATGTAACGGTCAGATGCCCTCATAGAACGTGTACTGGTTCTATTGGCACGCGGCCATTTGGCATTTGCCCTATTTTCGGCAGTCCAACGATTGTTATAAATAAAATAAGGCATATTATCCACGCTGGCCATATCAAATTTCTTAAGATTGACATTCAACACGTCATTACCTTGTGTACCCTGCAAGAAGAAACTGAATGTCCAGTTCTTCCATTCCAATGTATTGGTTATACCATATTGGTAATCCGGGTTGGTATTACCTATAATCTGACGGTCTCGATTATCAATTACAGGATCGTCATCAAGATTCTTGTATTTCACTTCACCTACCATGCTTTTAACCTTAGAGTCCGTCTCATTTCTATACAACGGATCTGCACGGACTTCGGCCTCATTGTCATAAAAGCCATCTTCCACATACCCATATAGAGTACCGATAGGCTCACCATTACGTACCAAGAACATGTTCTCAATACCCCAAGCCACATCAGAATATTGGTCGGCATCCAAACCACCCACCTTATTACGGTTGAATGAAATATTGGCATCTATAGACCACAAGAAATTACGTGCCTTTACAGGAATGAAATGACCGGAAATTTCCAACCCTTTATTTGTTACATTACCATAGTTTGCCTGAATACGGCTAAAACCGGAACTCATAGGAATAAGCTTATCCAACAATAGGTCTTTTGTCTTCTTATAATAGGCATCTACTGTCAAATTAACACGGTTATTCAAGAAAGCAATGTCCAAACCTATGTCAAACTGATTGGTTGTCTCCCATTTCAGAAGAGCTGCTGCAGGTCCTCCCCAGCGGGATTCTGCCATACCACTCTGCAATGAACCACCCATACCGTAGTTAGAAACAACAAAACGGGAACGGGTAGCATAGGCACTGACCCCCTGACCTCCGGTCTGTCCGGCACTGACACGCAATTTCAAGTCATCGAAGAAATTCAGCTGCTTTACAAAAGACTCATCAGACAAACGCCAAGCAACGGCTCCCGAATAGAAGTTATTCCAACGATTTAACTCTGACAATTTACTGGAACCGTCACGACGCATAGAAAAAGTGAATAAATAACGGTCCAGCAAATTATAATTGGCTCTGAACAGATAGGACATCAGCTGAGACTTTCCACGACTACTTTCCATACGACGGTCCTTAGTTCCTGCTTCAATGACGTTGTCTTCAGTCATATCGTTCGGGAAATTAGATGCAGCCATCCACTTACTATGCCACATGCTGTTTTCATAAGTCATACCAAGCACAGCATTAATGCCATGAACTCCAAACTTCTTGTTGAAAGTCAACAAAGACTCTGTCGAAATGCTTTCATAAGCATCATCTGACTTCGTTGCATAACCATTTGTAGGAGCTATACCCGCACCGGTCCAACGGTTATTATAGGTATTACGTTCATAATAGCTATAACCGTAACCAAAATTCTGACGGAATTTCAACCAGTCGGTAAACTTCAATTCACCAAAGCTTGAGATAAATACATTCAACGTCTCTTGGATATTCTTCTCCGTATGTACAGTCAAATAAGGATTAGCCAAACCGGTAGAGAAATCTTCCGAAAAGCCAGAGTCTTTATTGGGATCGAATACCGGACGAGTAGGATTAAACGAAATAGCTGCAGGAATTACACCATACGTTTCACTATTGGTACGTGCCAAACGATTATCGGAAGTTGCAAAACTGATGTTAGTACCTAACTCTAAAAAATCATTGATTTTACGGCTGTTGTTAGCTCTCGCTGTATAACGTCTATAATAAGAATTAACAATCACACCCTGCTGGTCAGTATAACCACCGGAATACATATAGTTACCTTTCTTATCACCACCCGATACTGTAACATTATAATCTTGGCTTATTGCTGTCTGAAAAATTTCATCCTGCCAATTTGTTCCATAACGTACCGGTCCTCCTTCTTTTTCGACAAAACCCTTCCGGTAATCCCATGGACTTGGCTTATACTCCTGACCTACTACAACCATTTCTCCTGTAATAGGATCCGGAGCTTTCACCGGAGCCCAATATCCCACCAAAGGATATTCCAATTGGCTGTCTGCCTCAGAGTAACCGTCATACAAGAGACCATTCGTGATACGTTCATTACGGTACAAAGCGTAATCACAAGCATCGAGCACATCAATACGTTTTACCGGATTAGAGATGCTAAGGTTAGCAGAAAGCTGAACTTTTGCCTTTCCCTCAGCACCGGATTTAGTAGTAATAAGCACAACACCATTGGCAGCACGAGAACCATAAATAGCGGTAGCAGATGCATCTTTTAAAACTTCAATAGATAATATATCTTGTGGACTAATGGTACTCAATGGATTATTACTCTGTTTCATACCATAATCCGTTGTACGTCCTTCACCCATAGAATACGGCATACCGTCGACTACATACAAAGGCTCTGTACTGGTAGTAAACGAATTGGCACCACGAATTTGGATATTTATACCGGCACCCGGGGCTCCGTCAGACTGGGACACATTTACACCTGCCATTTTGCCTTGCAAACCTTGATTCACACTCACAGGGTTTGTTTTCAGCAAATCTTCGCTCTTTAAAGAAGATACAGATCCCGTTAAATCTCTTTTAGGAACAGCACCATAACCAATAACAACTGTTTCTTCCAACATTTGGCTGTCCTCTTTCAAAGTTACATTAACAGTAGTCCTACCCTTAACAGCTACCTCTTGTGTTCTATAGCCAATAAAAGAAAAAACCAATGTCGCATTTTTAGTAGCATTTACAGAGTAACGTCCATTAACATCTGTTACAGCGCCATTCTGTGCATTCTTCACACGAACAGTAGCACCGATTATCGGCTCGCCGAAATCGTCAATTACTACACCCGTAATTTTAGAAGTTTGAAGCATTTCTGCCGTCTCAGCTTTCAAACCACTTGGAACCATCATAAGTGCCATTAAAAGCACTCCGACAATTCGATTCATAGTTTTGTGTAATCTTTTCATAGATTCATTTTTGGATTAATAAATTAAGATTTTTTTCATTGTATTGTTTTTTATATCGCACTTTATTATATTAATGAAATGCGATAATTGACGTTTCTATTAGCCTGAAATCATACTTTTTCTACTTAGACATATCTGTTTAAGATGGCTGCATCTTCCATATCCGGGCGGCTTCATTCCCATATAATATCAATTCATCTCAAACTATATTTCATATTTTCCGGATGACCCTATTATTCCTTCATTATATTACCCGGTTAACGAATACTTGGATTTACAAAAATCTCATCCATATACACATTTTCCAAAGCGTCAAAAGCAACTTTCACATAACGTGTCTTTTCTTTTAAATTATCCCTCTTCGGCTACCCGGCCATCTGCCAGTGCCTTCATATCAACTTTACCAATCATTTCCGATTTGGCTGAATTGACCAACTTGTCAAGCAAAGTAGCTTCAAATAATTTCCAAAAACTGTCACCTTCTTTCCAAGCCATATAATTGTTGTATAAATTATTAGACCACACAGGTTGTCCCAATTGATAAGCAGACTTTGGGTCTTCGATAATTCCACCGAACATAAACGAAATTATTTTGTCGACACCAGCAACCGAAGCCGCTACCTGCTGTGACAGCAAACGGGAATAAGCAGCCGGAATCAAAGCAGATTGGCGGTCATTGGTTCCCTCTTCCCAAGTAAAGGTTTCGCAGTTCGCCCACATCTCAATATTCAGGCGATTGTGAATATCGCGCATCCTTTGCCAATTCTTTTTCAAGCGAGGAAGAGTAAATTTGTCACGTACACACCCCACCTCATCTTGATAAGCAATAATATCGACTTTCAATTTTGCCATCTGCTTCTCAAAATCAGGATGATCAAATTCGGACAGACCAATACCATACGGAGAAATCAAGGTCTTCTTTCCGGGAGTCAAAGAATGAGCCTTCTCTGTCAATGCATTTACTGACTGAACAGCATGCTCGGCAAAGATAGGGCAAAGACAATCTTCAACCGGAAGATACCAGCCATAGAAAGCTTTATGGTTTTTATAGAGAGATGCCAATTCCTCCATAATCTGAAGCTGACGCTCCTTAATCACTGGATCAAGCAGATTATCATCCTGATCTTTTGCCCAACCGGTACTCATAAAAACCTTCATGCCATGTTTGGCAGCTTCGTCAAGAATCGCATCAACGGGGCTTTGCAATTTATCATTATATAACCACGGCATCAACTTTGACGGATAATATGCTTTCCCTTCATTAGCAACCTCCATGAACACCAAATATTCAATCCCCATGTTAGCCAATTCACGCACTTTAGCAGTCCATAATTTAGGATCCATATTATCGAAATGTTGTGGATTAGTATACTTATTCCGCACATCCTTGTAGGCTAAATTAATCCATGTACCCGTAATAGGCTGTACCACAGAAACCGATTGGACCATTTTTTCTTTTCGAGATTCGTCAGAACCCTTATTTCCCGCACATGCAGAAATTATTGGTAATACAGCCAACAATCCCAATAGTCCCAACATTTTCATTTGTTTTTTTTGTCTCATAGTATATTATTTAAAATAAAGAATTTAATTACCACCAGATATAATTATCAACCCCAAGCCTGAAAGGAAAAGTATCAGCATAAATACAAGCAGCAAATTTATTGACTTAGATGCGCCCTTGAATTCTTTCCAGATAAATATTCCCCATAAGGCAGCAACCATAGTGGCACCTTGTCCCAAAGCATAGGAGATAGCTGCACCAGCTTTCCCTGCAGCAATATAACTACAAGCAGTCCCCAATGCCCAGATGGTTCCTCCCAGAATTCCAACAAGATG